>Ga0209013_10003058_pt1 | contig 15006 bp, 13 predicted proteins | sample Cruoilmetagenom2_FD_187291 | JGI IMG/M metagenome (GOLD analysis project Ga0209013, IMG submission 187291) | Oil polluted marine microbial communities from Coal Oil Point, Santa Barbara, California, USA - Sample 2 (SPAdes) (version 2) | ecosystem: Environmental > Aquatic > Marine > Oil seeps ... | reverse complement strand
GTAAGTGTTTCCATATCATCTGTTTCAGCACGAATTACAAGCTCCTCGAACATCATATGTGTTGGACCTCCAATTTCTTGAAAAGATTTGGGGGTTTTTGATTTTATCGATTCAGGCGTTGCTCTTGCCATCCTATTTCCTGAATAACGTGCAGATTTAATGATTTTTTCTGGATTATTTTCACCAATACCAGAAATGATACCTTGAATACTGGCAAGCATTTGACGCATTTCACTAAGAAATTGTATTTTTTCAGTTTTTGTTAATCCCAAAGATTTTCGTTGATCTATTGCTGGCACTCCTTTACTTTCTGCCCAGGCATTAGTTGAAGTCATAAAAAATAAACAACTTAAAACAAAAACACTTACTTTAATTTTCATAGTTACTATTGGTGTATTTTATATGCAGTATGACAGGCTACGCACTCTTGCATAACATCTGATAAAGCACCAAAAGCTTTTTCTAAACCGCCTTCAATCTCAGCATCTCTGGCGGCTAACGCAAATCGACTGGCAGCATGGTGCATATTTGTACCGATAATAGCCATTTCTTTAGGCATCAGTTTTCCCATATGACTAGCACCATGTATATCCATTGATGACATTCCTAAGCGTTGTTCAGCTGTATCAGCAGCTGCATCAAATTGTTGTGTTGAAAGTTGTTGAGTAATGTTTTGTAGTGCTGAAAGATGATCTCGCATATTTGCCATCATGTGTTCTTGCATCATAGGTGGTAAATCTACCTGTATACGTGCATCCTCAGCAATAGAAGGCAGGGCATATATTATTGATAATAAAACTATACTACATTTTAAAAGCATAATAATTACCCGAGTTAGTAAAAGTTAAAAACATAATTATTATAATTCTATTTATGAACCCATACAATATTGCTTTTTAGGGTCGACTGCAGGCAGATTAGAAAATAGTCTTGCATCTTATTTTTAACAATTGTAATTGGCTGCTATACGGAAATTAAACAATATAGATGTAGCTATTAAAATTACCGGAATAGGTTCAGACTGTGTCATTTTCGACATGAAGGTTACAGTAAGTCATTACATCATGGAAGAAACTGTATTTTTTACAATGATTTATTGATTATTACTGACATTTAAACGACTCTATGGGGTGATAATATCTTGAACTATCCATAGTATAAGTTAGCTATTGCTTAAGACAAATTTAGAATTTTTAGAAAAATAATGAGCCTCGTCGGTACAAAGTTTATCTTCCGCCTGAGTTAAGATACTAATAAATTCTTGTGCGGCAGGTGATAAAGTATGACTCTTTAATTTCACAATGCCGTGGTTAGTCTTAAGTGCTTTATGGCTAAAGGGTATAATTTTAATACCATGGTGCCGCAAAAGTTTACTCACAATAGCATAAGTTCCCAGACCAATGGCTAAACTATTGAGCACAATTTTTTTGCTCATGCCGACATTCTCACACTCAATAAATGCCTGCTGTTTTTGATTTATCTGAAAACGGGCATCTATCTTCAACATTTGCAGCATCCGCTTTGGTAACTTGGGAAAAACCATGGAATACTGCATAAAATCAGCCAGTCTGATTGTTTCTTTTTCCAGAATGGGATGATCCTGGCGGCAATAGAAAAAGCCGGGGTGTGCTTGAAATGGGATGATTTCTAAATTATCGCTATTTTCCAGTCCCGAAGTTTCAGCAACAAAAAACTCGATTTTTTCATTGCGCAGTTGAGAATGTAAATTTTCCCAATGATCAACAGCAGATTTAATATGTATCTGTGGATATTTCTCATTAAACAAACCAATTGCCTCACTGAAAGAGGTTTCAGCAAGGAAAGGGCCAACACCTATTTTCAGGTAACCGGACTGCAAGTTTAAAAATTGAGCTATTTCATTTTCAAGCAGTGAAGCTGCATTAACAATTTTCTCAGCATGTCTAACGACCATCTCCCCAAAAGTGGTTAGTTGAAGATTTCTGGGGGAACGGTCAAAAAGCTTATGACCCATTTTTTCTTCCAGAGCCTGAATATTTCTGGTTAAGGTAGGTTGTGATAAATGAAGTTTTTTTGCCGCACGGGCAAAGTTTTTTTCTTCATTTAACGCGAGGACTTGTTTTAAAATACGACAATTTATCATGTATTGAGGCTATCATAAATGAATATAATATGCATTATTAAGAAATACATAATAATGATTCAGATGTCAGGGGCAGAAAGGTAAAAAACCAGCCAAAAGCATAAAAACATTCTGGAGCATTCATGGCATTATCATTGGTGACAAAAAATAAATTGTATTATACTGAAGCACTATTTAGCTTTACTCAATATTGATCTAAATACTATCATTCTCATTAATAATTAACAGGTAGCAGATATGTTTCAACTGATTCAAAGGCATTCAACACTCAATAAAATGGTGATGTTGGGTATTGTGCTGGGTATTGTCTTTGGTATTCTTATGCCTGAGATAGCACTTCAGCAAAAAGTAATCGGCACCGCTTTTGTCAGCTTTTTAAAAATGCTGGTTGTACCATTGGTATTTGCCTCTATTTTTTCTGCCGTATCGGGTCTGGGAACATTAGAGCAATTAAAAGATATTGGTTTTAAAACAATATCTTTATATCTGATCACTACAGCATTATCAGTCTTTTTAGCTATTATAATGATGAATCTTTTTAACATAGGCGACGCCGTTTCGGCCCAGGGACTGGTCTATGACAAGGCAGGTAATGTTGAAGAATTTTCAGGTGCAAAAATGTTCCTGAGCTTTATTCCAACCAATATTTTCCAGGCTCTTGCAACCGGAGACTTGATGAAGGTTATTGTATTCGGGGTTTTATTAGGTATTGCAAGTTTATACCTGAATGATAAGGAACATAATACCTTATTGGATTTATCAACAGCAATGTGTAATGCCATGCTGAAAATTGCAGAATGGATTATCAAATTAACCCCTATTGGTGTATTCAGCCTGATTAGTTATGTTGTTGCCGATCAGGGAATCGATGTCATTATTGGTTTATGGAAATATATGTTACTCGTCGTAGTGGTGTTATTGATTCATAGCCTGATCACCCTGCCATTTATCTTGTCTGTATTCACCAAAATTAATCCTTACCATTATTTAAAAACCATCAGGGAAGTTCCCTTAATGGCTTTCTCTACGGCTTCCAGCGCTGCAACCTTACCCGTCAGTATGAAAGTAGTACAGGAGAAAGGAGGCGTCAGCAGAGAAAGTGCGGCATTTGTATTACCACTTGGAGCAACCGTCTCTATGGATGGTACAGCAGCTTATTTGACCATTGCGGTGATGTATATCGCTAATTTATCGGGAATAGCTTTAAGCTTTGGTGATCAGTTATTACTGGGGCTCACAGTCGTTGCTTTAAGCGTTGGTGTCGCTGCATTACCCAGCGCATCACTGGTGATGATGGTGGTCATTTTGAATCAGGTCGGTTTATCCGTGGAATATCTGGCATTAATTGTCGCTGTTGACCGAATTCTGGATATGGCCAGAACATCTCTTAATGTCACATCAGATATGGTTGTGACCAAGATAGTTGATGTTCTCAGCAAGAAATCAAGAATACCCTCATCCTCCTCACCCTAACCCTCTCCCAGAGGGAGAGAGTATGATGCTAATTAAAGTAGGCCAGCAGCGTTTGTATTAATACCACATTAAACAAGTCTATAAAAAATGCACAGACCAGCGGTACAATAACGAATGCCAGATGGGAGGGTCCATAGCGTTGTGTAACCGCAGTCATATTAGCCATCGCAGTTGCTGTTGAACCCAGAGAAATACCGCCAAATCCGGAACAAACAACAGCCGCATCATAACTACGTCCCATTATTCTGAAAATCACAAAGAGGGTTATAGATGCAGCGACCACAAACTGTGTAGTGATAATAGCCAGAATGGGTCCGGCAAGATCAACAATCACCCATAATTGCATACTCATCAGTGACATCGCCAGAAAAATACCCAGAGAAATATCGGCAATAAGCGCCATTGCGCTGCCTCTGGCATGCCAATCCAGCCAGGTAAATTTTTTCGATATTTTGGGGGTAATAAAACTACTGATAATAATACCGGCAAATAAACAGGTCACAAAAAGCGGCAGTTTCAGGCCAAATTCTTCAAGAAACTCATTCAGTAACATACCAATCATCACACTGAAATGAATGGCCAGAATGGCATGTAAAAAAGCAAAATAATCAATTTTTGAACTCTCAGTATCGTAAGAAACACCAACATCAATCTTACCTGACTCAGTGGGTTTCAGATCATGCTTTTTGATCAGGAAGCTCGCAATGGGTCCCCCCATTAAGCTGGCCAGAATCAAGCCGAATGTCGCACAGGCAATGCCAATTTCCATGGCATTATGGATGCCATATTTCTCTGCAAAGGTGGGAGCCCAGGCAATAGCCGTACCATGACCGCCAATCAGTGATACAGTACCTCCTAACATGCCCACCAGGGGTTCCAGGCCAAACATGGTTGCCACAGAAATACCGACCACATTCTGTATGATCATATAAAGAATGGTCGCTGCCAAAAGAATGATCAGGGGCTTACCGCCCTTAACCAGATCCATAACATTTGAATTCAAACCAATGGTGGTAAAGAAATAGACCAGCATAATGTCTCTGGCTTGCAGTTCAAACTCAACTGATATTCCTATAGTAAAATGGATAATAGCGAATAGAATCGAAAACAGCAGACCGCCAACTACGGGTTCGGGAATATTTAAATCGCGTAATACGGCAAAACGCAAGTTCAGTCCCTTACCGATAAACAGAACCAGAATGGCTAAAGTCACTGTGAAAAAAGATTTAAACGCCAGGGTGTTATCTATAAATTCCATCTAAATTCCTAAAATCATCGAGTCGCCCTACGTAACAATAGGTAGCCACACACACCTGAAATGACAGATGCCAGAATAATACCAATTTTAGCGTTCAGCAGATACGTCGCCTGCTCTGAAAATGCCAGACTGGCAATGAAAATTGACATGGTAAAACCGATACCCGCCAGAAAGGAAACGCCGCCGATCATGGACAGGGTAATATTATCCGGTAAACGACCCCAGCCCATTTTAACCAGAATAAACGCAGCACCAAAAATCCCAATCACCTTGCCCGCAACCAGTCCCAGAGAAATACCAATGGTCACAGGATGGGTAACAATGCTATTCAGCTGTGAAAAGTCAATTGTGATGCCGGCATTGGCTAAGGCAAACAAAGGAACAATAAGGAAAGCGACCCATAAATGCAAAGCGTGTTCCATACGCTGCAATGGGCTTTCCATATTATGCACATAGTTTTCCATGGTTTGCATAATGGCCTGTTGTTCGGCATTTTCCATAATGCCTTTTTCCGGTTGATCGGCCTGTTTAAAACGGTCCATCAAAGCGGTAATATTGACACTGAAAATACCACCTTTGCAATTGGAATTAGCGGGAATTGTCAAAGCAGTCAGCACACCTGCCAGAGTCGCATGAATGCCGGACTCCATCATTCCCAGCCAGAGTAAAAAACCAAACAACATATAAGGCAAAGGTTTTCTTACACCAGCAAAATTAATCAATATCAGCAAGGCAAATGAAACAGAGGCAAATAATAGCGGGATAAGATTGATTTGTTCCGTATAAAAAACAGCAATAACCATAACGGCGCCCAGATCATCTACTATGGCCAAGGCCAGCAGAAAAGCAATTAATGCTTTGGGAATCCGGTTCCCCAACAATGCCAGAACACCCACTGCAAAGGCGATGTCAGTCGCCATAGGAATGCCCCAGCCGCCACTGGCATCCGTACCGGCATTAAACAGAACATAGATCAAAGCAGGTACTACCATACCGCCAATAGCCGCAGCAATAGGAAAAATTGCTTTACGCATTTCTGACAATTCACCAATCAGAGCTTCGCGTTTAATTTCCAGTCCCACCATGAGAAAAAACAAAGCCATAAGTCCATCATTAATCCAATGATGGAGAGTATGACTCATCGTGTAGGGGCCGATATTAAAGCTGATATCAGTATGCAGGATTGCTTCGTAATAATGAACCAGTCCGGTATTGGCAATAACTAATGCAAGTACCGCACAGGTCATAAGCAACAGACCAGACGATACTTCATCATGAATAAATTCTTCAAAGGGAGTCAGAGCCTGACGCCAGACTTTCTCTAAAGGCGTTTTACTATGATCAAAAGGGTGGTGTCGGTGGTGATCTGCCATTTTTTTCCTTATGGATTTTTATTTACTTGGGAAAATCAGGTATATCTGTCTGTCTGAGTAACCTGAAAGGATATGAGGCGGTAGATGAATGTGCGCCTTTCAGATAAGCTTTACCTTCAATTTTATCCCCTTTGCGTTTTGCTTTCATCACAGTGGAAAAGTACTTTCGTTTTTCTCCAAATAAGGAACCCTTTTTACCATGCTGGGTCACATCAAGTTCCATCGTGACCTTTTTACCCTTAGTCACATAGGTTCCTCTACTGAATATAATTGCTCCACCGCCTAAATAACGTCCCTTTTCCAAAAAAACAGTGGATACCCGTTCCCAGCCATAAATTCCGGCGATTTCAAAAACCCAGATTCCATCTAAAGACATGTTAATATCCCCTTAATAAATATTTATTCAGCGCTTATTATATTCAATATGAGCAGTTCATTCAAAGATTAAAACTTAGCCGGAATCCACTTATACGAATAATCCGCTTCCTTGTAGCCATTACGATCCTGGCGAGGCGGCAGCTTCGGTTTATCGAAGGCTAATTTTTCATACGGAATCTGTGTCAACAGATGGGAGATACAATTCAAACGCGCCCTTTTCTTATCATCACCATTCACTACATGCCATGGTGCCCATTCACTATCAGTACATTCGAACATACGATCTTTAGTACGAGAGTAATCATACCAACGACGATGAGACTCCAGATCCATCGGACTTAACTTCCAGTGTTTACGGGGATCTTCAGTGCGAGCTTCAAAACGACGGGTTTGTTCTTCCTTACTCACTTCAAACCAGTACTTGATCAGAATAATACCGTCTTGGATTAAATAATTCTCAAAAGCCGGGACATTTTCTAAAAAACGCTTATATTGCTTCTTGGTGCAAAAGCCCATGACCGGCTCAACATTTGCGCGGTTATACCAGCTGCGGTCAAATAGTATCATCTCTCCGGCAGCGGGAAATCGTTCAATATAGCGTTGCATATAAAGCTGTGACTTTTGTCGTTCATCCGGAGTTGGTAAGGCATTGACTCGAAAAACTCGCGGACTGGTTCGGTCCAGAATACGCTTAATAGTACCGCCCTTGCCTGCCGCATCACGGCCTTCAAACAACACAATAACCCGCAAGCCTTTTTCTACTATCCACTCCTGAAGTCGGCACAGCTCAACTTGCAGCTTGTATAATTCTTTGTTGTACTCTTTATTAGAAAGTTTTTTAGTAGACTTACCCGATGATTTTTTGCTCATAATATTTCCCTGCTTGAAAAAGAAAGGCTGACGTCTCTTCGTTAATCATCTCAAAGAGGTGCCAGCCCATAACCTGTAATTATGCAGAATCACTTTTTAAATTTCTTTTTATTTCTCTTACTTTTTGATTTTTTCTTTGTTAGCGTTAATAAGGCTTTTTTCTTTTTACCTTTTTTAGACATAAAACTATTCCTGAAATAAGGACAATAAATCAAATGCCTCAACAATTAAGTCTTTTAAACTTAGATTATATTTGATTTAATGTCAAAAATTATTCTTATACCAGGCAAGAAAGAAAGAATTTCATGAGAAATTTCTGTTAATTCCTGCCAATGAAGAACTTTAGATAGCAATACAGACCATTAAACTGGTACAAAACAATTAATCATGCACTGTGCAGACATAAAGATAGAAGAAGCATCAGCTTCCAGGCAGATAGAAACGATAGAAGGTCTTGCCCATGAAATATGGGATGAACATTTCACCCCTATTATAGGGAAAGCTCAGGTTGATTATATGCTGAAAAAATTCCAATCGAAAAAGGCGATTAAAGAACAAATAAGACAAGGTTTTTGGTATTTTTTACTGTCTATAGAAGAGAAAAACACCAACAAATATATTGGTTACATTGGAATTATACAAAAAGAAAAGCAATTATTTTTAAGTAAGTTTTATATCAAGTTACATGAACGCAACAAAGGCTATGGAAAAACAGCTTTAGCGTTTCTGGAAAAAATGGCGCTTGAAAAAGGTGCTGATAATATATCCCTGACTGTAAATAAAAATAATTCAGAGACAATAAAAGCCTATGAGAAATTAGGTTTTAAAAATATCGGCTCAGTTGTTCAGAATATTGGTAATAATTTTGTTATGGATGACTATAAAATGGAGAAAATCATCAACTGAGAAGCAAAAATTAATTAACCATTAATTAATAACATGGGCATGACTCGCAAAACGTGACTTTAAATATTCCAGGAAATAAACAGCAAACAGAGCATAAAGAGTAATTAAAATTAATAACATAGCACGACTAAAAAAAGCCGCATAAACATCTTTGCCATTAGCACTATCCTGAACGGCAGGTCCTATCATAATCAGCATTGTAACTGCCGTATTAAGCCAAAATGATGCAGGAAAGCGGGTGGGAATAAGCTGATAAATTTTACAGGAGAAAAAGAGACTAAAAAGCAGCATCCACAAAAAAAACATCCACAGGTTGACCCAAAGACCTAATACCATCCAGAATAATATTGCAAACAGACCACCAAGAAGAGTTGAATAAATTAATTCACTACCCGCATTTCTGGTATGCATCGTTGAAGTTTGCTGACTCAGCATTACGGCTTTCATAGCAATTGCCATGTACATCATCGGATTGCTTAGAAGTAATAAATAGGCAGGAAAGACAATTAAAGTGCTGCGAATCGCAATCCAGTTGGATTGAACTGCATCTTGTATATCATCAGAGAGTGCCTGTGAAGCAGAACTTTTGGGAGGGTCTTCCGGAAACAATAAATATATCAGTGAATGACATATTGCGGCAATGACAATACTAAAAACCAGACTCTGAATAACCGCTGAAGAAAGACTATAGCTGACAGTCCCTGCAGCAGAGATAATGGTCACTCCCATAGCAAGAAAAGTACCAGGTAAATTTTTACTGAGATTAACCGTAAGATAAGAACTGAAATACAGGCCGAGAAGAACCAGCAATAATGCTGTCATTTGAAAATGAATCAGCAGCGGGATAAGTAGTACGCCCATTCCAAGTGTCATCACTACCAGTATTAATAGCCCCAATAATTTTTTTGCTCCCATCGGCGGGCCGGGCATCGCCGTCAGAAAAAAAGCAAACAAGGGAGCGATATAAGGCATTGGGCTTGCTATACCATAAGCAACAGCTAATGCCACAGCAGAAGTGAAACTCATACGAAAAATACGTCTGGCCTGAATATGCACTTAAAGAGATGCCTTAGTATAGCGTGACTTATTTTGTATGAGCCTAGTAAGCATAAGAAAACCAGCTCATGAAACGGATATAAATTTTAGCAAGAGAATTTAAAAAACCATGCCCTTCAGTAAAAGTGATAACTTCTGCCTGCCCGCCAATACGAATGAATTGTCGTAATAATTCACTCTGTTCAATATCAAATGCGATAATAACAGGAAAACGTTGAGACTGACGCAGCCAGTCACGGTTATTATCAATTGTCGGTAAAGTGCCTGCTGGCGGCTCTTGTCCCATAGAAACACCTAAACCAATACTACGAACTGCACCGGAAAATACTTCTCCTGGAATAGAATCAATTACCAGTTCAACAGGAGTGCCTATTTTCATATGTCCCAGATTATTTTCAGTAAATTCAGCATTAATCCAGATATCGTGCAAAGAAATAAATGTCATTACCGGACTCCCTGCATTGGCAAACTGACCCACATCAGTGCGTAAATCTGTGATAATACCTGCTGATAATGCATAGGTGGTTGTATGTTTGAGATCGAGTTCTGCCTTATTGACAGCACTGACAGCACTTTTTAACTTAGCGTTATTTTCACCTTCGCCACCTTTTTGTTCAACAGCACGCATAACTTCTGCCTCAGCACCCGATACTTTTGCCAGAGCTTGTGCATAGGATGACTGTGAAGATTCCAGACGACGGATAGAAATAGCACCGGGGTCTTTTTTATACAAACCCTCAAGACGATTGACATCTTGTTGCGCTTTCTTTTTACTTGCCTTTGCTGCAAGGAGATTTGACTGGGCCGATTCGACACCTGCAGCACCCGCAGCAATCTGACGTTTAACATCTTCAAATTGTGAGCGAGCCTGGTTTAAAGCAATTTCATATTGAGAACGTTTAATTTCAAACAGCGGCTTCCCTGCTTCAATTGTTTGATTATTCTTAACCCAAACCTGCTTAACAACACCTGAAACTTCGGAGCTGATACCAACAACATAGCCGTCGACTCGCGCTTGTTGGGTATAAGGAGTATATCTATCAGAAACAAGGTACCAGACCAGACTCAAGACAATCATTATTAAGAAAAGAAAAGTACCTTTTTTAACTGATTTTTTTGCCGTATTTTCTTCTTCAGACTGCTCTACAGATTCTTGTTTTTTTTCGTTCTCACTCATGTTGTATCGCCTCTGGTACATATAATGGCGCCGTTAGTAAATCACCCCAATCCGTACGTTCCTGCATTGTTTCTCTCACCTTGGTTGAAATTAACTCATCACCCGACATCTTTGACCAACCGCCGCCCATGCTTTTATATAAACTGACAATTGATGCAATATAACTGTCTTGAGTGAGTAGCTGACGATCAGACTGTGAAAACATCGCGCGTTGGGCATCCAGTACGCGTTGAAAATCAGAATAGCCCTCACGATATCGAACATTAGCAAGTGCCAGTGCTCGCTGTGATGCTTTGAGACTTTTATCAACTAACAATTTTTGTTCATTTGTTTTTAATAAGCTATAAGATGAATCATCGACTTCTTTTGCAGCCTGTAAAACCAGACTTTGGTACTGTTCCATTAACTGCTGTAAACGTGAATCCTGTATGCGCACATTATTTTCAATACGATCATAATCCAGAATATTCCAGGTGAAACTGGGACCAATGATAAAACTGCTGGTATCTGAACTACCCGACAAATCACTTCCTGACCAGCCTATTGTTCCAAACAATGAAATAGCAGGATAATAGTCTGCTTCAGCAACACCAATTTGAGCAGATTGAGCGGCGACCTGCCAGGCTGCGGTACGTATATCTGGACGACGGGTAAGCAAATTTGCCGGTATATACTGAAAATATTTGGGAGAAATGACCGGCCATTCATATTTGGCTGTCGTTTGTTCTAATTTCGGCAGTACACCCGGTTGTTTACCCAGAAGGATGGCAATAGCATTACGTGTTTGAGTCAGTGCAATTTCCAGCTCAGGTATTGTTGATAAAGTGGCTAAATACTGTGTCTTTGCCTGTTGTAAATCCAGTTCTGAACCTTCCCCACTTTTAAAAACATTGGTGGTAATTTCATAACTGCGTTTTTGAATCCTGGCATTCTCATGGGCAATTTTTATACGGGCCTGGGTCGTGCGATAGGAAAAATAGGCATTAGCAACCTGAGCAGTCAACAAAACCTGAGCATCCTGCTGATTGGTTATTGAAGCAAAGAAAGCCGCATCGGCCGATTCAATGCCACGCTGAAAACGTCCCCAAAAATCCAGCTCCCAGCCAACATTTAATCCTGTTTGATAATTAGTAAAAGTCTGACTTTTTGGAGCATTACCACCATGAGATTGATTATTAACATAGCTGACACTGCCATTAGCCTGCTGTAACTGCGGATAGAGACTGCTGTTGGCAATACCAAGTAGCGCGCGACTTTCAAAAATTCTCAACCCGGCGATTCGAAGTGAATAATTTTCCTTTTTAGCAGTATCAATGAGCTTATTTAGAACAGGATCGTTAAATAAGTACCACCAGAATTCAAAGTCAGTTTGATTTAGCTTATTTTTACTATCCTGCCCGGACAAGTTGTCATAAACTGTCGGTTGCCATTCCTGCAACCAGTCAACAACAGGTTCTTCAAAATCAGGACCAACTATTGTACAGGCAGATAATGCTGATACTCCCAAAAAAAAGAGAACGTTATAGAAATATTTACCAACCAAATTAAACATCAATTCTTATATCTAACCTTTCTCTTCAAGCAAAGAGTCTAAACTTTCATTCTTATCATTATCAGAGCTCCGGACTTCATCATCATCAACCCATGCCATAAAAATAACATACGCCAGTGAAAGAAAAGTAGCACCGATAAAGAGTCCAATAAGTCCTGATGACATCATACCACCTAAAGCACCCAACAAAACAATCGGCATGGGTGCATCAACACCTCGACCAAGAAATATTGGCTTAAGCGCATTATCAACAAAGCCTGCTATAACAAAGTAAATAGTAAAAACAATATTCATCGTTGACGAATCACCACTCCACCAGATAAAAGCAACAGTCGGTATAGTAAATATAATTGCCGGTAATTGAGCAATACCAAAGACCAGGATAACCAGTGCAACAATAGCCGCACCAGGTAAATCAATGAAAATGAAACCGACACCAAATATCAACGCTTGAATGGCTGCAACACCAACAACCCCCATTGCGACAGAACGAATGGTTGCAGTAGAAAGTTTGTGTAATAATTCACCTTTTTTGTGCCCTGCCAGACGATTAATAATTTTTAATATGGCATCACTGCCAGACAGACCATAAGCCAGCATAATCCCTGCAAAGATCATGGAAAGTAAGAATTGAAGCAAACTTCCAGCCATACCTGCGGCAAGTTCCAAAGCCCCCTTAGCAAAACCTTCAAGTTGCGGGCGAAGTGTTTTTTTTAATTCAGGTAAATTTTTTGCTGCTTGCTCCCAAAGGTCATAAACTTTTTTACCAATAATGGGCCACTCTGCAACGCTTGGCGCAGGTGGTTTGATAGGGATTGTCTCACTTGAATATTTACTATGGGTTTCCTGAACAAAATCAACCAGCGATCCGCTCAACATGACTGTCGGAACACCCACAAAAAGTATCCCCAAAAGTACAATAATAGTTGCCGCTCGACCTTGCTTACCCTCCAGCTTATTGGCTAATTTTTGATGTAGTGGAAATAAGATCACAGCAAGAATTAATGCCCATAACATAATCCCCATAAATGGGTTGAATATTTTAAAACTCATATAAACTAAAAAACCAATCAGTGCTACACGAATTAAAATATCAGTGAGATCTTTTTTGACGATCTCTCTAATCTGTGTTTTTTCTATTTCCATTTTTTTAACCTTATATCAATTAACAGTTAAATTTGCTCAACATAAGAAAGCTTTATTCAGTGCGTAACAAAGAGTATTGGGATAAACAAAAATAATTTCTTCTAAATTATACACTATTATTAATATGACACTTATTACCCGAGTCATGTAGGATATTTCTCACATCTAACATGAATAACAAGATAGGATTTTGATGAACCTCGGTTTTCATTAAGTAAATTGTAACCTAATAATCTGCAATATCGAGCCGATCGGATCTTACGTATTGATTTTGAGTCTGTTTTCGAAGAGATTATAGGTATATCTGATAAGCCTTTATCCAGGCTAATTGAGTGGAATTTTTATTTATGCGTCAAACTTTCATATTACTTTCTATAATCAGTATTCTTATTATAGCCATGATGAGTGTTGTTTGGCCTGATATTTTATGGTTTTTTATTCTGCTGCTGCCTCTGATTTTTACCGGCATCTATGATATGACTCAGACTAAACACACATTAAGGCGGAATTATCCGCTAATAGCTCGTTGGCGTTGGATTATGGAATCCTTACGCGGTCCTTTGCATCAATATTTTATTGAGCCGGAAACCGGGGGGTCACCCACTAACCGAATGTTTCGTTCTGTTGTCTATCAGCGATCCAAACAACATCTGGATACCTTGCCCTTAGGTACTAAAATCGACGTTTATAGAATTGGCTATGAATGGATGGATCACTCATTATCCGCACTCAAGAAAAGTGAGATTAATAAAGATCTGCGTGTACTTATTGGCGGCAGTGACTGTGTGCAGCCTTATGATGCCAGTTTATTTAATATTTCGGCAATGAGTTTCGGTGCCTTAAGTCAAAACGCTATTTTAGCGCTCAATGGTGGAGCAAAAATTGGCAATTTTGCACACAATACAGGAGAAGGCTCGATCAGCCCTTATCATCTTGAGCCGGGCGGTGATTTAATCTGGCAAATTGGCACAGGCTATTTTGGCTGTCGGACTGAAAATGGTCAGTTTGATGAGCATCTGTTTAAGCAAAAAGCAAATATAAGTAATGTAAAAATGATTGAGATTAAATTATCTCAAGGTGCAAAACCTGGTCATGGAGGAATATTACCTGCCGCAAAAAACACACCTGAAATAGCGGGAATACGACACATAGAAGCCTATATTCAAGTTGATTCACCTCCGACCCATAGCGCTTTTTCAACCCCAGTTGAAATGATGTATTTCATTAAAAAATTACGTGACTTATCTGCAGGCAAGCCCATTGGTTTTAAGCTCTGTGTTGGCCGACGTAGTGAGTTTGTTGCAATATGTAAAGCAATGCTTGAAACAGGGATTAAGCCGGACTTTATTACCATCGATGGCGGTGAAGGCGGCACAGGTGCGGCGCCTTTGGAATATTCCAATTCAGTCGGCGTTCCCTTGAGAGATGGTTTAGCTTTTGTGGTTGATTGTTTAATGGGCTTTGACTTAAAAAAAGAGATTAAGGTAATTGTCAGTGGTAAAATTATTACCGGATTTCATCTTATCAAGAATATCGCCTTAGGGGCGGATTGCTGCAATAGTGCCAGAGGCATGATGTTGGCCCTGGGATGCATTCAATCATTCGAATGCAATAAAAATAAATGCCCTACCGGTATCACGACACAAAACCCCAAATTTACAGCAGGTCTGGTGGTTGAAGATAAAAATCAACGGG
>Ga0209013_10003057_pt1 | contig 15007 bp, 14 predicted proteins | sample Cruoilmetagenom2_FD_187291 | JGI IMG/M metagenome (GOLD analysis project Ga0209013, IMG submission 187291) | Oil polluted marine microbial communities from Coal Oil Point, Santa Barbara, California, USA - Sample 2 (SPAdes) (version 2) | ecosystem: Environmental > Aquatic > Marine > Oil seeps ... | reverse complement strand
ATTGAATAAACTCAGAGGGTTCTTGAAAAAATCCATACTATCTCCTCCATGTTGCAGATAATCATGGGTTAAAACATAATAATTCTTTGTAGAATCAAACGGCATATTATTGATTAGTATTTTATTCAATTTGTCGTCTTTCATCTCTAGATTCAGATGAGATATTGGGTGAGCTTCTTTCCTTTTCTCTAGGTAATTAAAAAGAGCCTGGGTCTGTTCACCAGAAAGTTCAGCAACTACCAACGTATTTTCGAAAGGCATAAGCTCAAAAATATTTTTAACAGTTATATTTCCTTTTGGGATAATGGTTCTTATTCCTCCATAATTGAACAAAGCAAAATCAATAGTCTTTTTAGTCTTAGAAAAAAAAACACTATCGGATTTATCAAAGCAGATATCCGCATAAGTATTACCTAATGAGCTTTCTAAGCCACCTTCTTCTCTGGTTAAGGTTCTAGGGTTATAACATAAAACGGCGTTAATTTCACTTTGTAATTTATTCTTAAATGGTTGAACAAATTCAATAATTGTCGAATCGGAACTATAATTATTGTTTATTTCAATTTGTTTACTCGTAATTTTACTTATTTGAACAGGTTCTTTTTTACAACCAAAAATAAGAGAAGTAATAAAGAAGATTAAAATGTATTTTTTCATTATTTTATTTAGCTTTGTGAGAAATATTGTAAAGGTAAATGAATTTAAAAGGATTTAAAAAAAATACAGTTTTAAAGTTTATAAAAAAACAAATTGATGCAAATGAAAATCAAAGAATTGCATTGAAAAAGATTGAAAATGTTGGTATTTTAGCTGATTATGATCTTTATAATACTTATGATTTTACAAAGTTCTTATGTGAAAAAATTGATATAAGAAATAGCGATATCAAATTGTATTTATATCAAGAAAAAGATTTACATGAAAATCATGAAAACTATAAATTCTTTAATGATAAATCTATTAACTTAAGAGGTAAAATAAAAGATTTGAAAGTGAAGCATTTTGTAAACAAAGAGTTTGATCTTTTAATTAATTACTGTAAACAAGATAATATTTTTGCTCACTTAATAGCCTTAGAATCTAAAGCAAAATTAAAAGTTAGCTTTGAAACAGATGAATTAAAAATTTACGATGTGTCTATTGATATTGAAGAGAATAAAATAGATACTTTTAATACTGAATTAGTAAAGTATTTGCATATTTTAAAATTAGTTTAAGATTTAAACAAATTTCTACAAATTTGATAAAATTATCCTATAAATTTTCATAGAGAATTTATTATCTATAACCTTGAACCGTTAAATATTCTTGAATTATTAAAGATGAATAAATTTTACGGTACGGGTGTTGCTTTGGTAACTCCATTTGATTCAAATAATAAAGTTGATTATAAAGCTTTAGAGAAATTGGTTCTTTATCAAATTGATAATGGAATTGATTATTTAGTTGTTTTGGGTACAACTGCCGAAACACCTACTTTGTCAAAAGAAGAACAAAAACTAGTAATTGATAAAATTGTAAAAGTTAACAACAAAAGATTACCAATTGTTTTAGGAGTTGGAAGTAATAATACTCAAGAAATTGTAAAGCAAATTAAGGAAATTGACACGGAGAATATTGATGCTATATTGTCCGTCTCACCGTATTATAATAGGCCTTCGCAAGAAGGTATTTACCAACATTATAAAGCAGTGTCTAAAGTTAGTAATCTACCTATTATTTTATATAATGTACCAGCCAGAACTGGTTCAAATATAGATGCGGAAACGGTAATTAGGTTAGCAAATGATTTTGATAATATTATAGGAATTAAAGAGGCAGCAGGAGATTTTGAACAAGTGATGGATTTGATTAGGGGTAAACCAGATGATTTTTTAATAATATCTGGTGAAGATAAATTAGCACTTCCTTTAGTTTTAGCCGGTGGAGCAGGAGTGATTAGTGTTATAGGTCAAGGGTATCCAAAACAATTTTCAGAAATAATAAATTTAGGTCAGAAAAACAAAGTAAAAGAAGCATTTGAATTGTTTTATAAGCTTACTCCAATAATTGACTTAATATTTAAAGAAGGTAACCCAACCGGAATAAAATCCTTACTAAATAAGAATAAAATATGTGGATTGAACGTTAGGTTACCTTTGATGAAAGTATCTGATGAATTACATCAAAAAATCAGTAACTTTGTTGAGAATTTTAAATAAAATATTATGTTATCAAAAAAGGTAGAAGCTGCTCTTAATGAGCAAATAAAAATAGAGGCTGAGTCTTCACAAGTATATTTATCCATGGCGTCATGGGCAGAAAATCAAGGTTTTGAAGGTGTCGCATCTTTTATGTATGCGCATAGCGATGAAGAAAGAATGCACATGCTTAAATTATTTAAATTTGTTAATGAGCGTGGAGGTCATGCTAAAGTTTCATCACTAGACGCACCACCATCTTCTTTTGGATCATTTAAAGAAATGTTTCAAACACTTTTTGATCATGAGGTAATGGTTTCTAATAAAATTAATAACCTAATTGATATTACACTAACCGAAAAAGATTATGCAACTAATAATTTTTTGCAATGGTATGTATCGGAACAAATTGAAGAAGAGGCTCTAGCACGAAATATTTTAGATAAAATTAATCTTATTGGAGACGATAAAGGTGGTTTATATTTGTTTGATAATGACGTAAAATTGCTTACTTCTCTTGAAGAGTGAATTTGACTTTTTCATAAAAATATAGAAATATTATTGTTTTTAACTGATATTCAACAACTTGAAAATCAATTTATTTGATATTTCGAAAAAAAATATTTTTTAATTTTTCATATTAAAATAGTAATTTTGCCAGATGCAAAAAATTAAAAAATTTCTATTTACTTTTTTAGTTATTATTTTATTGAGTTCTTGCGGTGAATACCATAAGGTATTAAACAAAGGATTAAATAAAGATAAATATGCCATGGCGGTTGATCTTTATGAAAAAGGAGATTATAAAAAGGCTATTCCGTTATTTGAAAAATTAGCGGGGCCATATGCAGGCAAGCCTCAAATGGAACGTATTCAATATATGACTGCTGATTCGTATTATCAAACTGAAGATTATGCTTTGTCATCCTATTATTTTTCAAAATTTTTAACAAACTATCCAAATAGTACAAAAGTTGAAGAGGCTGCTTTTTTAAGTGCAAAAAGTTATTTTTTAGCTGCTCCTAAATACAGTTTAGATCAACAGGATACTGAAAAAGCTTTGGCTGCTTTTCAAGATTATATTGATAGGTACCCAAATTCAGAGTTGGCTGCTGAGGCAAATAATTATCATAAAGAATTAATTACAAGGTTAGAGAAAAAAGATTTCGAAGTAGCAAAACAATACTATCATACAGAGAATTACAATGCTGCAATTACAGCATTTGATACTTTTAACGAAGAACATTTAGGATCTGTTTATAAAGAAGATACATTCTACTATAAATTTAAAGCCTATTATGACTTGAGTATGAATAGTGTTTTGACAAAAAAAGAACAACGATTACTAGAAGCAAAAGCTTCATCAGCAAAATTTAAAAAATCATTTCCGGATTCAAAAAGAAATAAGGAAATAGATCAGTTGACAAATAAAATTGATGAAGAATTATTAAAAACAAAAGAAGAAGTAGCAACAATTTCACAAAATTAATTATGAAAGACTATAAAAACACAGAAGCTCCGGAAAGTACCATAACTTTTGACAAAACTAAAATTGAAGAGCCTACGCAAAATATTTATAAGGCAATTTCTATTATGTCAAAAAGAGCATCCCAGATTAATGAAGATCTAAAGCATGAGTTGGTTGATAAATTAGAAGAGTTTGCAACTTTTAATGATAGTTTAGAAGAAGTTTTTGAGAACAAAGAGCAAATTGAAGTTTCTCGTTTTTATGAACGTTTACCTAAGCCAACGGCAATGGCTGTGCAAGAATGGTTAGATGGAGAGGTTTATTTTAGAGACCCTGAAATTGATAATGATACATTAGATTAATTATGTCTGTTTTAAGCGGTAAGAATGTTCTTCTAGGTGTAACAGCCGGAATAGCTGCTTATAAAACAGCTTATTTAGTTCGACTATTTATAAAAGCAGGAGCCAATGTTCAAGTTGTAATGACTCCTGCAGCAAAAGATTTTGTTACTCCACTTACCTTATCAACACTTTCCAAAAACCCGGTTCATTCTACTTTTGTAGATACTGAAAGTGATAACGATCAATGGAACAATCATGTAGAATTAGCTCTTTGGGCTGATTTGATGCTTGTTGCTCCCGCTACTGCCAATACAATGGCAAAAATGGCATCGGGTACTTGTGATAATTTATTGATGGCAACTTACCTTTCGGCGAAAGCTAAAGTGTATTTTGCTCCAGCAATGGATTTAGATATGTACCAGCATAAAACAACAAAAGAAAATATTGAAAAACTACAAGAATTTGGAAATGTTTTTATACCACCTACTACCGGAGAACTTGCAAGTGGTTTGATTGGTGAAGGAAGAATGGCCGAACCTGAGGATATTGTGAAATTTATTGAAAGAGATATTGAATCTAAACTTCCTTTAAATAACAAAAAAGTTTTAATTACTGCCGGACCTACCTATGAAACTATAGATCCGGTACGGTTTATTGGCAATCATTCTTCTGGAAAAATGGGATTTGCATTGGCAGATCAGGCTGCAAAATTAGGAGCTGAAGTTTTTTTAATTACCGGCCCTTCTAACGAAAAAGCTTCATACAACTCTATAAAAAGAATTGATGTTGTTTCGGCTGATGATATGTATAATGCCACTCATAAATATTTTAATAACTCTGATATTGCTATATTTGCTGCAGCGGTTGCAGATTATACACCAAAAAATGTTGCTTCACAAAAAATTAAGAAAAAAGATGCATCTTTAGATATTGAGTTAAAACCAACAAAAGATATTTTAGCATCTGTTGGCAAAATTAAAGAAAAGCAATTTTTAGTTGGTTTCGCCTTAGAAACGAATAACGAATTAGAAAATGCTAAGAATAAATTAAAACGTAAAAATTTAGATTTAATCGTTTTAAACTCTTTACAAGATAAAGGAGCTGGTTTTAAAGGCAATACGAATAAAATTACTTTAATAGATAAAAATGAAAACATAACTTCATTTGAGCTTAAATCAAAAAAAGAAGTTGCAGAAGATATTTTTAAAGAAATTATAAAAAAATAGATGTATAGATATCTAATCATATTATTTTTACTTGTTACCATTCAATCAAAATCACAAGAATTGAATTGTGTCGTTAACATTAATTCTTCTGAAATTGGTATTTCAAACAAACAAATTTTTGTTACCATGCAAGATGCCATTTTTGAGTATATGAATAATACTAAATGGACAAACATTGGGTATAAAGAACACGAAAAAATTAACTGTACCATTACAATTAATATTTTAGACAACCCTGCTGTAAATCAATATAAGGGTAGTTTGCAAATGCAAGTTTCTCGTCCGGTTTATAATTCTACATATAAAACATCCCTTTTAAATTTTAACGACAATGATATTAGTTTTAATTATGAAGAATATCAACCATTGGTCTACAATGAAAACAGTTTTGACTCGAATTTAGTTTCATTATTGACGTTTTATGCCTATACCATATTAGGTTTTGAAGCCGATAGCTTTGGTTATAAAGGAGGTGATAGTTTTTTTAAACAAGCCGAAAAGGTAGTTAATCTTGCTCAACAAAGTGGAGGTAAAGGCTGGAAGAAAATTGATGGAAATAATACTAGATATCAATTGAATGAAAATTTATTATCACCGGTTTATGATCAATATAGAAAAACAATGTACGAATATCATTTGATGGGATTGGATAGAATGGTTGACGATAAAACAGGAGGAAAAGAAACCATTGCAAAATCTATTATTGATTTACAAAAATTATATAACGATAGACCTAACACCTTTTTAATTAGAGTGTTTATGGATACAAAAAGTGATGAAATTGTAGATATTTTTTCCGATGGCCCTAGAATTGATACCTCTGAATTAAGAGATGTGCTATCCAGAATATTTCCGTCATTTGACCCAAAATGGAGTGAAATTAAAATTTAATTATTTTAAGAATTCCATACTTTTACTAATTTTATCTTCCTATTTTTACAATTATTTATTTAGTTCATGCTAGCTTCTTTATCTATTAAAAATTATGCTTTAATCGAAAATCTGAAAGTAGATTTTAGAGATGAGTTATCCGTTATTACAGGTGAAACTGGTGCTGGAAAATCAATTTTATTGGGTGGGTTGGCCCTGGTTTTAGGGAAAAGAGCAGATGCTTCATCGGTCATAAACAAAGAGTCTAAATGTATTATAGAGGCCGACTTTGACATTGAGAATTACAATTTGAAATCGTTTTTTGAACAAGAAGACCTAGACTATGAATCGTTAACAACTATTCGAAGAGAAATACTTCCCAATGGAAAATCTAGAGCTTTTATTAATGATACTCCAACTAATTTAACTGTGTTAAATGCATTAAGTAAACAGTTGATAGATATACATTCTCAACATGAAACTTTACAGTTAGCTGATAGAAATTTTCAATTCCAAATTATTGACGCTTTAGCAAATAATGAAGAAAATTTATCATCATATTCCCAAACTTTGAATAAATATAAGAAGTTAATAAGGGAATTAGAGCAGATCAAATTAGCACAATTAAAATCTCAACAAGAATACGAATTCAATTCTTTTGTTTTTAATGAGTTGGAACAGGCTGATTTAAAAGAGAATGAACAAAAAGAATTAGAAGAGTCTATAACGAAACTTGCTCATGTTGAAGATATTAAACTTAATTTATCAGAAGCCATACATTTGATTGAAAACGAACAATTAGGAGCTCAAAACCTATTGAATCAATTAAAAAATAACACCAATAAAATAGCAAGTTTTTCAAAAGATTATCAGCATTTATCTGATAGAGTGAATAGTATTTTTATTGAGTTAAATGATATTGTTCAAGATCTTGAAAATGAAAATGAGATTTTAGAATATAACCCGAAAGAGTTAGAGAAAAAGGAAGAAAGATTACAAATTATTTATAATTTACAAAAGAAGCACAATGTAAACACTGTTGAAGGTTTGATTGAAATTATGAAGGCTTTTGAGAAAAAAATTATTGCTTTAGAAAGTGCCTCGGAAAAAATAAATAATAAGGAATTAGAAATTGAAGACATAAGGGCTGAATTAGATAAATTAGCTTCAGAAATTCATAAAAAGCGAGCAAAGGCCATACCAATTTTCATAAAAGAGTTGGAAGAGATTTTAAGTAATTTAGAAATGAAAAACACTCGATTATCCATTGATCTAATTAAAAGTAAAGAGTTTTTTGCTAATGGACAAGATGATTTAAAATTTTTAATTTCGGCAAATAAAGGATTGACTTTTGAAAGTTTAAAAAGGGCAGCTTCTGGTGGTGAAATGTCTAGAATAATGCTCGCTGTAAAATCAATCCTATCAAAGTATACCAAATTACCGGCAATTATTTTTGATGAAATTGATACAGGCGTATCTGGAGAGGTTTCTAATAAAATAGCTGAAGTAATGCAGAAAATGAGTGAGAATATGCAAGTACTTACAATTACACATTTACCGCAAATTGCAGCAAAAGGAAATCAACATTATAAGGTGTACAAAGAAGAAAAAGATAGAATAATTCGTTCGGATATTAAATTTTTAAATGAGACTGAAAGAATTAATGAATTGGCAGAAATGTTAGGAGGTAAACGTATAACGGATTCTGCTTTGGCACATGCGAAACAATTATTAGCGACACCTTAAAGCTAATTAATTGTTATATTTGCTCACTATTTAGTATAAATTATAAATCAAATACAATTATATGTATAACTTACTTAAAGGAAAAAAAGGTATTATTTTTGGAGCGTTGGATGAAAACTCAATTGCATGGAAAGTAGCCGAAAGAGCTCATGAAGAAGGCGCTGTTTTTGTTTTAACAAACGCACCAGTGGCGATGCGAATGGGAGCAATTAATAGTTTGGCTGAAAAGACAGGTTCTGAAATTATTCCTGCTGATGCAACTTCTATGGAAGATATAGAAAACTTGGTAGAGAAATCTATGGAAATTTTAGGAGGTAAGATTGATTTTGTTCTACATTCTATTGGCATGTCTATCAATGTGCGTAAAGGATTTCATTACACCAATTCAAATTATGATTTTACCCATAAAGGATTTGATGTTTCTGCCCTTTCATTTCATAGGGTAATGAATGTTTTATATAATAAAAAAGCCATGAGCAAATGGGGAAGTATTGTTGCATTAACTTATATGGCTGCGCAAAGAGTATTTCCTGATTATAATGATATGGCAGATAATAAAGCGTATTTAGAATCCGTTGCAAGAAGTTTTGGTTATTTCTTTGGTAGAGATTATAAAGTACGCGTAAATACAATTTCACAATCACCAACACCAACAACAGCAGGTAGTGGGGTTAAAGGATTTAGTGGGTTTTATAGCTATGCTGAAAAAATGTCGCCTCTGGGTAATGCTACTGCTTTAGAATGTGCCGATTATACAATTTCGATGTTTTCGGATTTAACAAAAATGGTTACTTTACAAAACCTAATGCATGATGGCGGATTCTCTAATATGGGAATAAGTGATGTTGTTATGGATGATTTTATCGATAAAACAGAAGAATAATATTTCCTATTTAACTAAAAAAAATCGAGTAAGTTTTGAGATAATCTCATAATTTTCTCGATTTTATTTTTAAATTTAATCCCTACGAAGTTTTATAAATTTTGCAGGCTTGATTTTTTTATTTTAATTTTAAAAGAATATCCTATTGCGCTTTTCTATAATCATACCAATTTATAATCGTCCGGAGGAATTGGATGAATTATTGCAAAGTATTTCCAAGCAAATAGACAAGCATCATATTGAAGTTGTAATTGTTGAAGATGGTTCTGATGAAACTTCTGAAAACATTATTGAAAAATATAAAAGTCAATTACAAATTGAATATTTTTTTAAAGAAAATTCAGGGCCAGGTGATAGTAGAAACTTTGGTATGCAAAAAGCAAAAGGAGATTATTTTATAATCTTAGATTCTGATTGTATTTTACCAGAAAACTATTTGAATGAAGTAGAAAACACCTTGAATAAAAACTATACGGATGCTTACGGTGGGCCAGATGCCGCACATGTAAATTTTAACACGATACAAAAAGCAATCAATTATAGTATGACTTCTTTTCTTACCACAGGAGGTTTACGAGGTAGCGAAAAAGCTAGGAATAAATTTCAATTAAGAAGTTTTAACATGGGAATCTCTAAAGAGGCATATTTAAAAACCAAAGGATTTTCAAAACAGCATTATGGTGAAGATATTGATTTAAACTTTAAGCTTTTAAATAATAATTTTACAACCCAATTTATACCTAAAGCACTCGTCTATCATAAGCGAAGGTCAACCTGGAAACAATTTTATAAGCAGACATTCAATTTTGGAGCAGCACGCCCAATTTTAAATAGAATGCATCCAAATACTGGAAAAATTACTTTTTGGTTCCCCAGTTTGTTTATTGTTGGATTAGTTTTGGCGATTTTGTTTTTTATATTAAGAAACAATTTATTAATTATTTTTTATGGAATTTATTTTAGCGCTGTTTTCGTCGATGCTATTTATAAAAATAGATGTTTGGGCGAAGCTTGTTTTACTTCTATTCAAACAGGATTGTATGCTATAATTGCGACTTTAGTTCAATTTTTTGGATATGGATTAGGTTTTTTACGATCAACTTTTCGTTTAAGTATTTTAAATAAAACTAAAGAAGAATCTTTTCCTGAAATGTTTAGATAGATTTTTATAAAACCTGTTTTACTAGATTTCAATACTCCAATTTTTATTAAATTTGCTTAATCTCAAATTAGAATATGAACTACGCTAAAAATATATTAGAAACTATTGGTAATACTCCATTAGTTAAATTAAATAAAATTGTTGATGAAGTTGATGCTTTAGTTTTGGCTAAGGTAGAAACTTTTAATCCAGGTAATTCTGTTAAAGATCGTATGGCAGTTAAAATGATTGCTGAAGCTGAAAAAGAAGGATACTTAAAACCTGGGGGTACTATTATTGAAGGAACTTCTGGTAATACAGGAATGGGATTAGCAATTGCGGCTATAGTAAAAGGTTATAAATGTATATTTGTAATTGCGGATAAACAATCGCAAGAAAAAATAGATATTTTAAGAGCTGTTGGTGCTGAAGTAGTGGTTTGTCCTACGCATGTTGAACCTGATGACCCACGTTCGTATTACTCTGTTTCGAAACGATTATCTGAAGAAACACCAAATTCTTGGTATGTAAATCAGTATGATAACTTAGCAAATTCTGCCGCACATTACGAAAGCACAGGTCCTGAAATTTGGGAGCAAACCGATGGTAAAGTAACGCATTTTGTTGTTGGAGTTGGTACGGGTGGAACCATTTCTGGTGTTGGAAAATATTTAAAAGAGAAAAATCCAAACATTAAAATTTGGGGTATTGATAGCTACGGCTCGGTGTTTAAAAAGTATCACGAAACTGGAATTTTTGATCCCAATGAAATTTACTCCTATATAACAGAAGGAATAGGGGAAGATATTTTGCCAAAAAATGTTGACTTTGATGTTATTGATGGGTTTGAAAAAGTAACAGATAAAGATGGAGCAGTTTATACTAGAAAGCTGGCTTTAGAAGAAGGAATTTTTGTAGGTAATTCAGCTGGATCTGCAATAAAGGGATTACTTCAATTAAAAGGTAATTTTAAAAAGGATGATGTTGTTGTCGTTTTATTTCATGATCACGGAAGTAGATATGTAGGTAAAATGTTTAATGACGATTGGATGCGTGAAAGAGGTTTTTTAGATGAAAAAGTAAAATACGCTGCTGATTTGATTAAAAATCATATGGACAAACCTTTACTATCAGTTAAAACAGAAGAATTGGTTTCTCATGCTATTGAAAGAATGCGCCATTATAAAATATCGCAATTGCCAGTGGAAGATAGTACTGGTTTTGTTGGATCTTTAGATGAAAGTGATTTATTTAGATTGTATTTTGAAGATAAAAATATTGCAGATAGACCAATTAAGGATGTCATGCAAAAAGCTTATCCAATAGTTTATAAAAATGCTTCTGTTGAAGAAATTTCAAAACTGATTAATAAAAATAATCAAGCCGTTTTGGTTGATTTGGGTGAAGATAAATTCCATATTATAACAAAACACGATGTAATAAGTATGATTCAATAAATTTTTACTTATAATCAGGATACCAGTTTCGCAATCTAACTTCAATGTTTGGATTTACAGTATTTACTAAATTTTTAAATTGGGTAGTGTCACTCATGTCAGGTTTACCTCTATAATGGTATGGATAAACAATTTTTGGTTTAAATTCTAAAACTGCACTTGCTGCCTGCTCGATATTCATTGTATAAGGCAAATTCATACAGATAAAAGCTACATCTATATTTTTTAGTTTTCGCATTTCCACAATATCTTCTGTGTCACCTGAAATATAAATATTTTTACCACTCATTGTTAAAACATATCCATTTCCTCTTCCTTTTGGATGCTTTGTATCAGGCTCTTCCGGTAAATTATACATGGGTATTGCCTTAATACTTATTCCAAATTGTTTTAAATGTTTATTGTTTTTAAGAATTTTTAAATTTTTATGATATTCTTCTGGTAGTTTATCGGCAACAGCTTGAGAAACAATAAAAGGAATAGAATGATCAAAATTTAATTCATTTAATGTGTTGATATTTAAGTGGTCACCATGAATATCAGTAATTAATATCATGTCTGGTTTGGCAATGTTTGAAAAAGCTTTTGCTCCTCCATAAGGATCCACATAAATTGTTTTTCCATTAAATTGTAATACCAAAGTTCCGTGTAAAATTGGTTGAATAATTATTTCTCCTTGCTCTGTTTTAATTTTGTCAGATTCTGGAATTTGAGCAAAACCCGAATTAAATAAAAATAATATTAAACTGAAAATTAAAATCTTATTTTGCATGATAATTAATTTAGTCTTGATTAAACAAGAATTATTAAAATAATTTTTTCACCTCATTTTTTAAAAAAGCCAGAGCTGTTGTTGTAGGACTTTCGGTGTTCATTGTATTTTGAATTAATTGTTCTCTTAGCAAATCGTTCGTATCAACATCTTTATTTGCAGCGGCTGTTCGAATCATCTGGATCATCGAATTTTTTGATGTAACAACGGCATTCCAGCAAGCATCTGTAACATAAATTTGTTGTGCCAAATTATGCTCAAATTCTTGTTCTATATTTTGAATAAGTTTGTTTTGATATTTTATAGGTTCGTTACCCGTTGGTTTCACCCTAATTAAAAGTTTAGCTGGTGAAATTCTTTCTAAAAATAAGGCCAAACGTTCATAAGCTTGCAATTGTAGAGGTAGGGCTATATTTTGTTTTTCTTTTCGTAATAAAAAATTTCTTCTATTTTCTTCATTACTTGTATGAAGCTTAAAAAAATATAATGCTATAACCCCTGTAATAATTGTAGGAATCGTATAAATAAGTATTTCAAAAAATTTGCTTGTATCCATAATATGTGATTAAGATTTTGTCAAAATTAGGTTTTATTTCTATAAGTGCACTATTTATTTTTCAAATGTGATAATTATCATAGATACCATATTTAATTGCTTGTAAATTTGCTTATTATTAACTTGTTGGTAAAACAAGTATAAGTATTTTTATAGTATTAAATGTTGGGTTTATTATTAAAAAAAAAGTAACTTGTGTTTTGAATTTTTTACCAATTTAAAAATTGATTATTATGCTTAACAAATTATCTAAATTAGTATTTTTATTATTTACCTCGGTTGCCATAGCGCAAACTGGGCATTTAATGCAGGGCGTTGGCGCTGTAAACATGTCAATGGGTGGAGCAGCTACTGCACAGCCATTGGATATTAGTGGTGCAATGCAATGGAACCCTGCTGCACTTTCTGTATTTGATGGTTCTATTTTAAAATTAGATGTAGGTATGTTTAAAGGAACACCTACATTGTATTCAACAATTGAAGCAAATGCAATGGGACCTGGCAACCCTCCAATGACACTTGACGGTTCTACCGAAAGTGAATTAGGTTATATGCCTATGCCAGCTTTGGCTTTTGCTTGGGGTAATGCTGATAGTAAACATACTTTTGGGATTTCCGTATTTGGTGAAGGTGGTTTTGGGGTTGATTTCCCTCAGGAAACAAACCTTCCTGATGCAAACTTTGATCCTAGCTCACCAACAAACCCAATTAACTACCCTCAAAGTATGGGCGGTTTTGGTCATTTAAAATCTTCCTTTATGCTGATGCAGGTTAGTTTTACATGGGCATATCAAATATCTGATAAGTTTTCAATAGGTGTTCAGCCAATATTTGATTATCAAACTTTAGAGTTGAAACCTAATCCATTAGCAAATCCAAATGCTTCAGGATACCCTGAAACTGATGGTGCAGCATCTGCAATTGGATTTGGCGGACAATTTGGTTTATTCTTTGATTCACAAAATGGTTTTAAATTAGGTGCGTCATATAGATCACAACAGTTTATGAATGAATTTGAGTTTGATAATATTTATCTAAATGATGATACGAGTACAAATAATTTTACTATGGGTGTTCCTGCAATCTACTCAGTTGGTTTGGGATATTCTAAGGGAATTATTGATTTTGCTTTGGATTATCGTTATGTTGATTATGCGGGTACTGAAGGTTTTGAAGAAACTGGATGGACACAATTTGGTGCAGTTGAAGGATTTGGATGGGAAAGCATTTCAATAGTTTCAGCAGGGTTACAATTAAAAGCAATTAAAAAAGTGCCTTTGCGTTTTGGTTATACATATAGTACCAACCCAATCAATGAAGAATTGGTTTTCTACTCAACTCCAGCTACTGCTATTATAGCTCATGCTTTTCAATTTGGATTTAGTATTTTATTCAGTGATGCATTTTCTTTAGATGCTGTTTATCATTATGGTATGAGTGATGGTGAAACTGAAGGAAAAATGCTTAACCCTATGATGGCAAGTCCAAGTAATCCTTTAGGGGCTATGGAAAATACAAGAGTGGCTTATGATATGAATACTCAATTGTTTATGTTGGGTCTTCAATTTAAATTTGGAGGAAAAGATACGGATGGTGATGGTGTAAAAGATAAAGATGATTCTTGTCCTGAAATACCTGGTATTGAGCAATTTAATGGTTGTCCTGATACCGATGGCGATGGTATCAAAGATTCAGAAGACTCTTGCCCTGATGTCGCTGGTTTAGCAGCATTGAACGGTTGCCCAGATAGTGATGGTGATGGTTTTTCTGATAAAGAAGATCTTTGTCCAGAAGTAGCTGGTTTAGAACAATTCAACGGTTGTCCTGATACCGATGGTGATGGTGTAATGGATTCAAAAGACGAATGTCCAAATGAAGCGGGATTAATTGATAATAATGGTTGTCCTTTAGTAGATACGGATGGTGATGGTATTGTAGACAAAAATGACAATTGTCCGAATATTGCTGGTTCTGCTGAAAATAATGGATGTCCAGTTGTAACGGAAGAAGTTCAAAAAGAAATTACAGATTTAGCAAGAGCTATTTACTTTAACACAGGTAAATTTACTTTTACAGATGAAACTAAAATTAGATTAGAAAAGATCTATGATATTTTAGATGATTATCCAAATTCTAAATTCAGAGTTGAAGGTCATACAGATAGTTCTGGTAGTGCAGAATTTAATAAATCATTATCGCAAAAAAGAGCAGATGCTGTTATGACCGACTTGGTAGATAAAGGATTTGATTCTAGTATGATTAGAGCAACAGGTTTTGGTGAAGACAACCCAATTGGAGATAATAAAACCAAAAAGGGAATGCAAGCCAACCGTAGAGTTGAAATTTTCTTAGAAAAATAATAGATTA
>Ga0209013_10003055_pt1 | contig 15012 bp, 15 predicted proteins | sample Cruoilmetagenom2_FD_187291 | JGI IMG/M metagenome (GOLD analysis project Ga0209013, IMG submission 187291) | Oil polluted marine microbial communities from Coal Oil Point, Santa Barbara, California, USA - Sample 2 (SPAdes) (version 2) | ecosystem: Environmental > Aquatic > Marine > Oil seeps ... | reverse complement strand
AATTCATATGCTGTTGGTTTAGATATTTGTAAAATTTCAGAAATATCTACTGCAGTTAGAACGAGTGGATAAGATTCTTTATTTGTTTTACTCATTTTTGCTATTTAGTTCATTATTTTTTTCGAGTTTTAACATCCAACCTTCAATTAGTTCTAACCCCTTTCTTCTTTTTTTGAGTTCTTCTTTTGATATCTTTGATTTACTTTTTTTTTTTGGACATGAAAAAACCTCCTTTCAAGTTACAAGGAGGTTTTCCAACTGGATATTTAATTTACCTAAATCCCTAATTAGGGACTGGATTTACTGGTGTGGTTTTAGGAGCTTACTTAAGGTATTTAAATACTGTCACTACTAATCTTTCTAATATTCCCTACGTCATTTATTCCTCATTTTTTAAAATCATCATTTTGATTTTATTTTCGGTTGGAATAATCTACTTTCTAAGGTCAATTAGAAGTGGTGAATACCAACAAGTAGAACTTGCCAATATTGTTGATTATGATTTTGCCCGTGATGATATTACTAAGGTTAGAATTGAGCTTGCAGCAACTTACAAACAAGTGATAGATCTAAATAAAAGTGTACTGGAAATAAAATCAAGACTCTATGATAAAGCATTAAAATTCGCAGCCTGGGGTTTTATTATTTTCATAGTTCACTTTCTAATAGAGGAGATTATAAAATATGTCTGAAAATAACAAAACCACTACAAAAAAAAATAGCTCAAATGATAACCCACCATCTTTAGGTGGGAGAGGAACAAGTACAGTTAAGAGAGACTATTCTTCCAACAAAGAGAAACCAAAAATTAATCCAGCACCACCAAGTAAGAAGAGCGTAAAATAACCCCCACATCATTTATTTTACTTTAAGACTTAGGGAGTTTGTTATATGTTTGATTACCAAAATATCTATTTAAATCAAGCAACAGTAAAATTGTATAATGTACTTTTACTGTTGCTTTTCATTGGTTCATTCTAAGATTGCGCATTGTCCTTCTATGTAACAAAACTCGTCCTTTTCTGAACACGACACTACTGGTATAAAAGATATCAATTTGAATCTATTATATGTAACAAAACTCTGACCATTATTCTATGTTCAATTACCATGCTTCCCTAGTCTTATATTACAATTAATGCAGGATTATTGTGTTAATTGGATATGCGCGTGTGTCAACAGGTTTACAAAACTTGGATTTGCAAACAGATACACTTACTCAATATGGATGTGTGAAAATTTTTCACGATAAGATGAGTGAGTCAAAAAACAGCGACCTGGATTAGAAGAAGCTCTCCAATATGCTCGTCAAGGAGATACCATAGTTGTAATGACGATTAAATCGTCTGGGTAAAAACATGATAGAAGAAACACGTTAAAAAAAGCATCTACTTTCACCAAAGCAGATGCTTTTTCAGTTTCCAGACTAATATACAACTTATAAATACATAGGTTAAACATAAAGATATTAATTACACCCTGCCCGAGCTCTCACGGATAGTCTGACACTATCTACTGAACTGTATTGAACGTTAAATATTAGTGAGCTTCATTATATGCATTTTCAACCCAGTTTTTGAATTTCTCATTGTCATTAGGCCAGTTATAAACCTTATAACCACCGCTTATTAATTTATACGGGACATCACCTTTTGTATCTGTTTCTCCATCTATACTCTTTATATTGTGAATGTGTATACCTAATATTCCATTACCACGCTCGATACTTTTCTCAATCTCATAATTAATATATTTTCTACCAGCAGTCTTAGCACCTATTAATACAACTGTAACACTCGTACCAATTAATGCATTATCAATCAATTTTTTTATAGCCGCATCACCTTTCTTTTTTGCATCTTCCCAAAGCGACGCATCCTGAAATCCTGCTGCAGCTTGTCCAATTACTACCCCACTTTTTCTTACTACGTTTACTCTGAAAATATCTCTTTGATAATGAAAGCTAAAAAAAGTTCTTCTTGCCATAATAATTCCTCCCATTTGTAATTTATATATTTAAGTGAGCTAAGATTTTATTTGCAATACTTCCATAATCTCTGCTCATCATAATCTCTTCATTGTCTTTACTGGAGAGCGAATTCGGGATGCCTGCCCAATTATTCCTCTTAAATTCTGAAGCGATTTCAGCTGTGCGTCCTCCTACAGAACCGATGATGAACACTGGTAACCCAGCTTTTCTTGCTAATTCAATTTCCTCATCAACTCCAGGGAAATGACCGCCACGATTTGTTTTGCCACCGAGTGCTATTAGAGCCTTTGCACTAGGATCTGTAATCATTTTTTGCCGCATTAATGAAAGGCTTTTTTTGCGTTCACCTTCCACTACTTCAGTTGCAAAAACAGTAGAATCTTTTGAGTATCCATTAATAGTTGCATCAGTTACAAAATACTTTGAAATGTATAGATGGATATTTTCTTTGTAATTCGAAGGGTTTTTTCTTTTTCCCATATCAAAAATAAGATGCTGAAAAGTTGGATGAGCACCAAATATTAATTTACTTGATTTATTGAAAATCGCTTCTGAAAATGAGTATATTGCATTTGTTAAATGTTGTTGGTGTTCTGGTTCACAATCTGGAAAAGCACCTGAAATAATAATACCTTTATCTTGTATAGTTTCACGGTTATGGACTTTAAACAAATTTTGAATATTATTTATATACTCATCATATGAATCAACTACACACTTTCCTCCCTCTTCACATATTTGCCCTGGTATAGGAGCTAATAAGATTGGAGTGTCGTAAACTGGTCCAATTATCGGATGAGCATAACCTAGTTGTTCGATAAACGGTATAAAACTATCTAAATCACTCTCCTTGGGGGCCCTTCCCATGAACTGAAGAAAATGAGTCATTGGCTTCTGTACATATTTAAAACCTTTTCTTGGAATGGATATTTGATAAATCATATTTCTTTGATCTATCATATCTATTCCAATTCCATTTTCTGCAGCAATTTGTTTTAACCTAATCATTTGATCAAATACAGTTTGAGCGTACTCTCTGGTAATATTAAAAGCCGTGTGAATTATATCATCAATTAAACTTGGAGCAATTTCCTTTTCTAAAGTTTCTATACTACTGATAACAAAATGTGGGTTTTCAGCTGGTCTTGCCTTTATTGGTATTCTAGATTCGTCAGTGCCGATTTTCACCCAAACTATAGGCAAATTCAAAGATAAAGCTATACTTAATTCTTTGTCTATCCATTCAGATTCACCAGCCTTCGGTGTATCTATAAAAATCACAGCATCACTTGCACGTAAATTTGCTTCAATTATTTCCTGAGCATCATCTCCAACACGGATATCAATCAAATCCCGAAACACATTTTCAGCCCGAACTCTAAATGCTTTGCAAAAATCAGCTGCAATATTTTCACCATCAAGGCGACGATGACTTAAAAACAGTTTCATGTTGTCTTTTGATAAAGTAGGTTGAAGCCTTGTAATTATAGTCCTGGCAATTGTTGTTGCGATTAAAGGGAGATACTCTTTGTCAAGTGAGCGTCTACGCAGTTCATCAATTACGTCAAAACTTTGAACACTCTCGACTATCTTTGGTGGAAATCTCATCTCTTTACTTAAAGCAATAGGTATTACATCTCTACTTATTTCTGTCTTATTTTTAACCTCTGGTAATCCTTGTAATAATGTGATAAATGGCTTGGAATAGTTTTGATCATCCCTGTTAAAAAAAACTATAATATCCTCTTTGGTTGGTTTAGCTGAAGATAGAACCATTTCGTTTTTTATTTCTACAACTTCTACATGTTGACTCAGTACATCTCCACATACTTCATAAAATTTGTTTGCTTCGTGAATTGTACCTATTGTGAGTCTAGGATGAATTAAATAAGTTCTCATATATCAATACCCCTTAATAAAAATGCTTTGATGGCCTTTTTTGAAAATCTACTTTATAAATCTCTAAAGTTTTCTACCTGTTTAATTCCTATGACACAATAAAATTGTTTTTTCAAAATTTTATACTTTTTAATATACATTAGTTAATTCTACCATATATGGAGAATTATTTAACTCAGGTTAATACTTTAAGTTAAATAATCCTTTAATCTCTTAACTTAATAGGAGATAAGGGTGTAGTAAATATAAAAAACATCTATAAATCTACTAAACATCCCCCCATTCAGAGGCATTATTACAGCAGGTGGAGTATTCCAATCTAACCATAATTTAATTACTACCTAAGTTTTGATTTTATATACCATAATCCCATAAAAAAATAATAGTGTCATATATCGCCATAATACCGCTGTCTTTCAAGTGATAGAAGCCATGTAGTAAGAAAGCAAAGTCTACTTTCGATTTCGGCGCTAATACACCGTACATTGAAAAGCGTGGATCACCTAAAAATCCTTTTTCCGCAGTCCAATTAGCCGAATACGGTGGATTCATTAATACCCCATCAAAGTTCGTTGGTTCGTCAGTAGGCCAGTCTTGGTCTAATGTATCTGCATTGTTCAAATGTTGGTTGGCAGTATCTTTTAGAAACTGAGTCTCTTAATAACTCTTTCCAACTTACTGCACCGGCACCAACCGATAATCCTGCCCCGGCAAATATAGCAGCATTTCCTGCATCAATTTCGTCTACATATTCGACAATAAAATTTTGCGTTTCTTTTTTCTTAACAAAACCCATATCTTATAACTCTCCTCTTCATTTTGACATACTTTTTTCAGAACGCTTGAACTGGGAATATAAATAGTCTAAAGGATGGGCTTTTATAAGATAATCTTGGTCAATTTGTTGCTTCCAGATTCTCAAATTGGAATCTTTTAAAGGTATAAGCTTATTTAAGTAGTCATTTACGTCATAGGCGACGTCTAATTTCTCTGCTTCATTAAAAACTCTTTTTTCAAATGATTTCTCGATTCTTCTATTCGGAACTTGCTTTCTAATTAGGTTCGTTAATACTAATTCAGAATAGATCCAAGGTGAATTAGTCGTTTGGGAAACGATATGTGAAACCGGTTGGATTGAATTATCGGTTTCCATAAAAATTACAAGTTCTGCTTTATCCATCATTTTAGTTAATGCCATTGATAACATCATATGTACATGACTTGTAGAGTAATTTCGTTTATCATAATCATACATTGTATCTTCTGAGTTTCTACAATACTGATCATCAATCATTTTCAAAAGATCATTCGCATATCCCCACACACAAGAATCAATAAATACAGTCAATCCAAAATTTACTTTTAACCACCCGGCAAATCCGATTACTGTCTTTTCATCCGCATGTGAGTGAGATAAAAATACATCAACACTAAATTTTGGAAACCAATCATCTTCAATTAAATTTCCGTTAAATGTCTTAGTACCATCATATAAATAGCGTTGTAAATCTTTTTTAATTTCTATTGATTTTTCATCGTACACTCTCTTTCCTTCTGTATACCAAGGTGAAAAATCCATGCTCGAAGTAAGGTTGAATCCTAAATACATAACCGTCTCCCCTTTAATTGATTTATTTGAGCTGCTAAATTAAACTCTAAAGTTTTATACCAGTTTCAAAATTTTATATTCTTTTTATATTTTAGTTAATTCTACCATATTTGGAGGATTGCATAACTTAGGTTAATAAGTTTTTGATTTTCGAATACTCTCTATACCTTAAGTTAAGACAATCCCGTATTGTCAATACCTAAATTTTATAACGTAAAAAACCACCTTCCAAAGAAGATGACTTTCCCTTTTTTTGCCGCACTAAAGATTAATCTGAAAGGGCTTTATTTTTCAACTGTTTTCCTCTTTAAAGTAAATCGGTTTTTTTTTTTGAAATAGTTTATCAAAGCTTATTCAATTAAAATATCATGCGTGTTGATTGTCTAAATATTATCTAGATAAATTGATTATTTTTTTAAAATTAAAACAACTATATACCTGAATTATTCATAGAAATTTTAATCAGCTAATTTATGCTACCTTTTCAGGGGAAATCAACACGAAACACCTTTCGGTTTTTGATTTTAACTTTTTAGGAGGATTTCACGTTTACAGACGAAAGGAATATCCATAATATTGCTTTCACCTCTAAAAAAGTGCGCACCAAACACAGGGACTATAATCCCTCTTTTTCTCGTATTGTTTTCTTTAAATTTGAATTAGCCAAACCGGGAAGTGCTTGTATTCTTCTGAGCGCTTCAAAAAATTCCTTTTGATAGACACAATGGCTGGATGATTTTTTGTCCCTGTGTTAGACACAAACATGAAAGTTTCAACATTCATGTTTGTTTAAATAAACGAGAATGTTTTTAACACAGGGACATATCACTCCTTTAAACAGTTAGCTGTTTAAAGGTTCTGTGTGCTACACTATACTGTCCATCCGCCAAAAATTGGCGGTGGATTATACATTTAACTAAGCGCTGAAGAGAAAGCAGATTCAAGCATAGTGTCAAAATCGTAAAAAGATTCCATATGCTCACCTGAAGGCTTATCTAGTTCAACAAAACTTTTTTTAGAAACATTATAACAATACCAAGCTATATCTGAATCTCCAAAAAAAATCAGTTTATCTTCGTCTTTAATTGTCTCCCATGTTTCATTAACATCAAAAAAACTATCCACATGATTTATTGGCTTCGAATCCAAAAAAATTTGATTAATCCCATAAACTTTAAGTCCATTAAATTCAATCCCATTAACCGTTTGTAGATATTCATAGTATTGCTGTGGCAGTACATCTTCACCAAATTTTTCTACTACAGATTTACGAGATCTTGATAACTCGCTTTCATTGGCAGGTAAATTGAGTTTTCTATTTCGTTTCTCTCTTATTTTGGAAATCTGACTAACTTTCTCTCTCCACATATAATCACCTTCTAAAATTATTTATTATTATTTATTCCTTATTAGGAGGATAAATGTCCCCTTCTGGAATAGGAAAATCAACTATTTTACTTTCCCAGGTTTCATACCCTTTGTTAATGAATTTTGCTCATTTGTAATAACCTTGTGATAGGGATCGTTTTTTATTAGAACTTGATTTTTTGTCCCTCTGTTAGACACAAACATGAAAGTTTAAACATTCATGTTTGTTTAAATAAACTAGAATGTTTTTAACACAGGGACATATTTTTTTGGTTTTTTCACCATTATATGTAATATAGACATTGTAGTACAGAATTGTACGTGACATAAAATGTATGCTCCTCATATTTGCTGGTAGTTGTCTACTTAATTATCAATGTAATAATCATTGTGTAGAAACCTTTTTATTTCATTCCTGATTCTAAGAAGTGAAATATTAACCAAGTCATTGCGATAGACTTGGTTAATAAGTTTATATAAACATTTTTTGCATGAATCCTTTTTTCTGATTTTCTAAGATTAGTAATTTATTTTTCTCTTTTACTATATGATTATCAATTTTCATAAGGAACTTTGAAAGTATTCTTTGCTCTTCAATTTTAGGCAAAAAATAAGATAATCCTTTAATATCTTTAGGATAAATATGTTTTATGGTAGTACCGCTAACCAATCTAATAATTTTATTTTTGAAGAAATTTAACTGATAACTCAGGAAAATTGGGTCTACATTATCTTTGGAACGAATAATATTAATATCCCCGCCTATATAGACTCCACCTACCAAAACACAACATGCTTTTGCTAACCCAGATGGAGTAACATCTGACGTAGGCATTAATATATCACCTATTTTAGATATTACGTTAGAAGTATCATTTGTATTACTTTCGACTTTATCTATGCAGGTCGTGTATTTTGTAAAAAGTTCGCCATATAGAATACAAGAATATCTACCACCTACCTGAATAGAGTCTTTATTAAGACCAATTCCTCTAATAATTTCAGCAATTTCAGTAATTGTTTTCATTTCCCACTCAGGATACTCCTGGCCATTCTCACCCTTAAACCGCAACTCTTGACTAAAAATCTTCTGCATAAGCCCTTTTTTTTGTTGTTTCATCAGTATAACTTTTTCTTGTTGTTTTTGGATTTTTTCATCTAGAAACATTAAAAATTTGGCGATTTTTTTTTGTTCAACTTTTGGGGGTACTTTTAGCTGAGTATTTCTTAATGTGTTAAGACTTAAATTTTTTATAGTTGAGCCAGTAGTTACACTTTCAAAGTATTTTCTTGTTTTGTTAGTTTGGAGAATATAATATATGAAGTCGTTATATACAGTATCAATTACATTTATATAACCCAAACTTTTACCTAAACATACATTTTCATTTTTATACATTCCAAATCTACCCCATGTTGCACCATTTAAAGAAACCAAAATTGAATTTTCCTCTAATTTATTTCCGTACTTTAGGTATTCTTCATAATTTATCTTTTTAGTAATATCATCGAATTCTAGTTTTCCTTTTTGTATGTTTGAGCCATTAACAAAAAAATAGTCACCCTTTTCATCATACAAAGGAGTTGAATGCATACCATCACCAATATTATTAGTAACTTCCTTTAATGTCCGTAGCTCCCATTCTCCATCAAATCCATTAAACCTAAATTGAGGTACGTTCAATTTCTTATTACCCCCAATTCCTTAAAGTACTGCTCGAGTTCTTGATCAATTTCTTCAATTTCCTGATCTATCTCTTTTAGCCTTTTCTGCACTTCATCCAAATCAATCAGTTCTTCTTCCTCAAATGTATCCACATATCGAGGAATATTTAAGTTATAGTCATTTTCTTTAATTTCAACTAGCGTTGCTGCATATGAATACTTCTCTATGGTTTCACAGCTAACGTACGTATCAATAATTTTTTGCACGTTTTCATCTGTTAGGTTGTTTTGATTCTTCCCTTTTTCAAATTCGTTAGAAGCATCAATAAAAATCACACTATCTCCAGCTTCTCTGCATTTCTTAAATACTAAAATACATGTAGGAATCGATGTCCCAAAGAACACCTTCGCTGGTAATCCAATCACGGCATCCAAATAGTTCTTATCTTCAATTAAATATTTACGAATAATACCTTCTGCCGCCCCTCTAAATAGAACTCCATGAGGAAGTACAACAGCCATTGTTCCATTATCATCTAAGTGATGAATCATGTGCTGAATAAAAGCAAAATCAGCTTTTGATTTTGGCGCAAGTCGTCCGTATGCACTGAATCTATCATCGTCTAAATACTTTGAATCTGCACTCCAGTTAGCGCTGTAAGGAGGATTCGCTACGACTGCTTCAAAACGCAAGTCAATGTGACGAGGGTTTTCTAATGTATCGTCATTTTTTATATCAAAATCTGTGTAGCGTAAGTCATGTAGCAACATATTCATTCGGGCTAAGTTAAATGTGGTTGTCGTAAGCTCTTGTCCATAAAACAAACGAACATTTGATTCTTTGGCAACACGCAACATAAGTGATCCTGATCCACATGTTGGGTCATACACATTTTTTAAATTTGGTTTATTGTGCGTGACTATTTTCGCCAATATTTTAGAAACTTGTTGTGGTGTGTAAAACTCGCCCGCTTTCTTCCCTGCGTTGGCAGCGAATTGAGAGATGAGATACTCGTAAGCATCACCTAATACATCAATATCAACGTCATCATGTAAGAAAGGAATTTCATTTATGCTCACCATGATTTTGGCAATAAGCTTTGAACGTGACTTCACATCACGTCCCAATTTAGTAGACGTTAAATCCATATCATCAAATAAATTTTCGAAATCCTGTTGGCTGTTTGTTCCTAATGAAGACTGTTCAATTGCTTTAATAGCTCTATGTAGAAGTTCAATATCAAAATTCCCTTTTTCGCCTTTATGAATTTCTCTGATCATCGAAGAGAAAAGGAATTCAGGTTCAATAACAAAGCCGATTTCCACAAGTAATGTTTCGATCAAACCTTCTTTATATTCTTCGTCTTTCCATGCATCTTCGTAAGCGATGCTGTCTTCTTCTAGTAATTTTTCAATACGTGTTTCTGTCTTTTCAGAAAGATAGCGATAGAAAATTAACCCTAAGATGTAGTTCTTAAAATCATAGGCTTCCATTTGGCCACGTAAGTCATTCGCCATCGTCCATAGTTTTTTATGCAATTCTGCCTGTTGCAGACGTTGTTTTTCTGAAGTTGTCATTGATAAAATCTCCTCAATTTATGAATACTTACGTACATTCGAATATATAAAATCTTTCACAGCTTGTACGCGTTTTCTCTTTTCTTTAAATGGCGCTTTTATAGCATCATTGATCTCTTGGTCAGGGGAAACCCCTTTATATTCAAATTCACGTAAGAAGTATTCTAGTTTCTCTTCCGCCACTTGGACTTGCTGTGACATGTCTTGAATTTCTTGTTTGCGTCTTTCATGTTCGAAATCACGAAACTTTTGATCCACAGAATCGTTTTTCGAAAGCGTTGGAGCTACTTGTTTTAAGAATTCAAGTAATAAATCTCGTTTTAATCGCATTTCATCACTAGCTGAAGCATTTACTTCTTTAATCGCTCTTCGAACAGCAGCATCACGCTCATGTTTATTATCAAAGTTGATATTACGTAATAATTCCAGTATGTAATCCACATCAATGCGATCCGTTTGCATGAGTTCAATTTCAAAATCAACGTCATCAATAACTGAAACTTTCAGCCCTTCTGGTTTCTTATTGATTTCATATAGATGTAGATATTTACTTCGGTAATCTTGGTATGTTTGTTCATCAATCCCCAAATCCTCTGCTATAAATTCAAATTCTACAAACGTTTTAAGTTTTGTAAGGACTTTTGTGAGATCTCGGAAAGCTAGAATGAATTCTTTTTGTTTTGTTTCTCCTTCAAGATCATCCACTGCTTGAGGAGACTCGGCAATTTGAAGCAAAACCTCCAACTGATCCTTAAAATCAGCCAGATACTGATGGTATTCTTTCATTAATACGACACCTGTATCTCCCGTTTGAGAGAACAATCGAATCGCTTCGTCAGTAGCTTCTTTTAGGTTGCGATAACAAACGATATTTCCGTACACTTTCTTTGCGCCTTCTACACGATTCGTGCGTGAGAAAGCTTGAATTAAGTTATGGTACTTCAAGTTGCGATCTACATAGAGTGTGTTAAGTGTTTTCGCATCAAAGCCTGTTAAAAACATATCAACTACGATTAACAAATCTATTTGAGCAGTCTTTACTTTCTTCGAAACATCCGCAAAATATTGAGAAAAGGTATCTGTTGAGAAGTTTGTGCCAAATTCTTCATTATAGTCTGTAATGATACGCTCTAAAGAATGTCTAGAATGTTCTTGATTTTCAACGCTTTCTTCATTGGTTCCATAAGTGAATATAGAGGTGATCTTCAGGGAAGTGTCTAGTTTCTTGAAAGCATCGTAATATTTAATAGCTGCAGGAATACTTTCAACGGTAAAAATAGCTGTGTATTTTTTATTACTTGTTTTATTCCCATGAATTTCAGTAATGTGCCTTGCAATCATGGCGATTCGAGAATCAGCCATCCAGAGTTCTTGTTGATCAATACCAGGGGCTTTTGTTACATCGTCTCCCCCTTCTTTTCCTTTAATAGTCCGAATATATTCCACCGAAAAACCTAATACGTTCCCATCATTAATAGCATCTTTAATCAGGTATGTATGAAGGCAGTCTTTAAATAAGTCTGATGTTGTACGACCATCTTGGCTTTTATTTGCAACAAAGCGAGGAGTACCTGTAAATCCAATATATTGCGCTTGTTTGAAATGCTTTTTAATGAGACGGTTCATTTCACCAAATTGAGAACGATGACATTCATCAATAACAAATACGACCTTTTCATTCTCGTAAAGCTTCATGATAGATTCGTATCTTGGATTCTTCACGGCATTTGCCATCTTTTGAATCGTGGTGATAATTCGCTTTCTAAGTGGATCTTGCAGTTGTTTCACTAAGACATCTGTTTTATCTGTTGTATCAACTGAGCCTTTTTCAAACTTGTTAAATTCTTGCATAGTTTGTGCGTCTAAGTCTTTTCTATCAACTAAGAAAATGACTTTTTTAATCTTCACTTCTTGCGACAGAAGTTCACTAGCTTTAAATGAGGTGAGGGTCTTGCCACTTCCGGTTGTATGCCACACATAGCCGTTTTCTTCCTTCTCGAGCGTTTGTTTGATGATACGCTCCACAGCATAAATTTGATAAGGACGCATGACCATTAAGTGCTTGTCCGTTTCGTTTACAATCATGTATTTACTGATAAGGTTTTGAATCATTAGGGATTGGAAAAATGATGTTGTGAAATCATCTAACCGTGCAATGCGCTTATTCGAATCATCTGACCAGAAAAACATATGACTCTTCATCGGTTCGCGATCAGAGTTAGCAAAATACTTTGTATCCACGCCATTTGAAACCACGAAAATTTGCAAAAAGTTAAATAAACCACCGTAAGAGTCTTTGCGGTATCGCATGATTTGGTTAAAGCCTTCCGAAAAGTGTAGTCCACGTCGTTTTAACTCGATTTGCACAAGTGGTAGTCCGTTAATGAGGAGCGTCACATCATAGCGATTTGTATACCTGCCTATTACAGTTGTTTGATGCGTTACTTGAAGATGATTGTTCTTGTAATTTTGTGTATCAAATAGCAGTAAATACAGCGTACTATCGTCATCTCGAGTAATCGTTTCTTTATCACGCAGAATTTTGGCAGATTCAAAAACACTTTTCCCTTCTATTTTCAGGAGTAAGCGTTCAAATTCTTTATCGGATAATGGAGATCCATATAGATTTTCTTTATTTAGGCGGTTAATTTGATTGCGAAAATTTTGCTGTAAGTGTTCTATGGAAGGGATTGAAACTTTTTCGTAGCCAAGATGAGTGAGCTGACGAATCATTTCATTTTCCAGTTGTTGTTCAGATTGATAAGCCACGTAATTCCCCCTTACCTTCAATGAATCTATATAAGACAATTCTACCATATTTCGAAAGTTTTATTATCTTAATTAATCATTTATCTTAAACCTAAAGATAACATATTTCCTGTGGGAAATGACAATCCCGTATTGTCAATACCTAAATTTTATAACGTAAAAAACCACCTTCCAAAAGAAGATGACTTTCCCTTTTTTTGCCGCACTACAGATAAATCTGAAAGGGCTTTATTTTTCAACTGTTTTCCTCTTTAAAGCAAATCGATTTTTTATGTTTGAAATAGTTTATCAAAGCTTATTCTATTAAAATATCACGCGTGTTGATATCTAAAAAAATACTCGTCATAAACTATCTTTCGATCAGGTAGATGATACCTCCAGCTGCAAATATTGTTTTCATGAAATCCCAAGCTTTTGCCCAATTATCCCGTTTGATTTCAGTATCAACTTTTTTAATTTCGATGTCTGACTTCCTTTGTTCCTGTTGCATGTCGATGTCTGCCTTTCTTAGTTCCTGTTGCATGCCAGTTGTGGATTTTATCAAATCTCACTGCTTATACATATTCGATTGAAAAAAGGGACGAGTTTCCTTATTTTCGGTGAGAATAGTAGTTTAAGATCATGATAATTTGCGTCGGATTCACGCCACCATTTTTCCATTTTCTTTTTCCATTCGAACAGAGCGTTTTGACCCTTCAATAAATGGTCACTATATTTCTTTAATTGCCCTATCTCATCTCCCTGTAGTTTAACTGTTTCAAACATAGACGAATTGCCTCCTTCAGGCATCCTCTCACCCATTTTTGGTAAATGAAAAGAGCACCCATATGGATGCCCTAGGTGTTGCTTATTCATTTCTCTTACGACGCTATATGTTCCAACTACTAGGAAACTAATATTCCCTAAAGTCATGAAGTAAGCTACTTAAATTTTCATTCTCTTTAATAAATTCATATAAATATTCTTCTGTAATAATGAACTGTACGCCACTTTTCGTTTTAGTCGCTAGTATTTGCTCATTGTTATGGGTTACTTGAAAACTGTGAATAATCCTATTTCTTACTTCAACAACCTGATCAAATAGAAAAGCAATTTGTGTATCTGAAGATTTAGTTATAGTTTCTTTTATTGGTGTAGCGAGTCGGCCAGAAGTATTATCAATTAATTTATACCAATTGTACTTTTCACCCTCATTATGTCTTAAAATATTCTCAATAACAAACGAATTATTAGAGTTGTAAACACAAATGGCACTTCCTAACAGCTCTCTATACTTCCTCGATGGTAAAGCTTGTCTACTATACTTTTCATACATGAAACAGCCTCCTTTAGTCATTTAAATTACAAAATTCGACTAAAGAAAGCTATTATCCTCTAAAAAATAAATAACGCTTTAGTTTAACCATGCTAAACATTAGGAATTATTTAAGGAGTATCAAATAAAAGTGTAGCTGTATCTTATTAAAGATGTAGTTATGAAATTAAAATTGTTCAATAATTATTCCAGAAACCCTATTTTAGGTAAATAAAAAGAATCCATTTCGAAATAAAAATTTGTATTCTCCTTTCTCTACCTTACCGACGAAACGATTCCAGAATTGATATCAACATTTTTTGTATCGATCTGATATAAGAACATTTTAGCGATTGGTTTTAATAGAAAACTGTTGTAACCTGTTTTCATTAATTGAGTAATACAGACCACCTGTTTACTCTTTTGTCCGCAATTTGTCCGCATAGTTAATTTCTTATACCGAACTTAATTTACTGAAATGACTTTAGGATGATGAAAACCTTATTAATTCAGACTTATTTAACCTAATCGAATTCAGTTTAACCAGTTTATTCAAAGGTTATAAATTCGACAAGGTGGGGGTCGCAAGTTCGAGACTTGTCGAGACCATCTTTTAAATAAGCCTACAAACGTTGAAATATCAACGTTTGTAGCTTTTTTTCTTTCACCAATATTTACTATCGGACAACGCTAATTTTCTATTTGTCCGCAATTTGTCCGCACGATTAATCTGAGTCTTCGTCATTGTCATTGTGTTGAATGGTATCGTGAAAAAGGTCGGCAATTTCATTTTTTGCACCCGGTAATAAATGCGCATAGAATTCTAAGGTCATTTTGGGA
>Ga0209013_10003054_pt1 | contig 15018 bp, 14 predicted proteins | sample Cruoilmetagenom2_FD_187291 | JGI IMG/M metagenome (GOLD analysis project Ga0209013, IMG submission 187291) | Oil polluted marine microbial communities from Coal Oil Point, Santa Barbara, California, USA - Sample 2 (SPAdes) (version 2) | ecosystem: Environmental > Aquatic > Marine > Oil seeps ... | reverse complement strand
ACAGCAGCCGCCCCCAGCCGCAATCGATCGCACCACCTTCGCGGAGGTGGGCAGCACGTGCTCTGTCCGGCAGATCGCCCCAATGCTTGAGCGACGCCATTTCAGTCAGATCGCCCGGTTCGAGGGCTGTTCGTCCTGTGCTCATTGTCACCTCCGTGGTGCCGTCTTGTTGAGCAGTCGGTGCGCTGTAACGATCAAATCTATGCCCTTGTCAGGGACAGTGGCGTTGTAACCAGAGTTCAAGCAGTGCGACCTGCCAGAGCTTTGACCCGCGCAGTGGCGTTATATGGCCCTTCGGGTCTGTCAGTAGAGTGTCCAGATAGCCGGTTTTAAATAGGCCGCGCTCACGGGCGGCGCGATTGGTCACCGCATCACGCACCCATTCCAGAACGGTACCTTCAAGGTATTTCAGAGCCGGCACCGGGAAATACCCCTTCGGCCGGTCGATCACTTCGCTCGGGATTACCTTTCGGGCGACCGCCTTCAAAACTCCCTTGCCACCGTCGGCGAGTTTCAGGTCCGGCGGGATACGCGCGGCCAATTCGACGACCTCGTGGTCGAGGAAAGGGACACGGGCTTCCAGTCCCCAGGCCATGGTCATGTTGTCGACTCGCTTCACTGGGTCGTCGGTCAACATAATGCGGCTATCAAGACGTAACGCACGATCCACCGGTGTGTCCGCGCCCGGAGTGGCGAAGTGGGCCTCGACAAATTGGCGGCTGTGGTCATCGCCATGGTAGCCGGGTGAGACCGCCTCGCGATATTCGTTCTGATCGCGATCAAAGAATGCCTTGGTGTAATCTTCAACCGCGTCGTTGGTATGGGACAGCGGCGGATACCAGTGATAGCCGGCAAATATCTCGTCCGCGCCCTGGCCTGATTGAACCACCTTGACGTGCTTGGAAACCTCTTCCGACAGTAGAAAGAAGCCGACGTTGTCATGGCTGACCATCGGCTCCGACATGGCGGCGATAACGTCGGGCATCGCCGACATCATACGTTCCGAGCTGACCGGGATCTTGTGGTGCCGCGTGGCGAAATGCTCGGCGATGAGGTCGGAGTAGCGAAATTCATCACCTTCGTCATCATCGACGGAATCGAATCCCACGGAGAATGTGTTGAGGCCCTCCTGCCCAGCCTCCGCGAGCAGACCGACAATTAGGCTGGAATCGACGCCGCCCGATAGCAGTACGCCGACCGGTACATCAGCCACCATACGTCGCTTTACCGCCAAGCGCAGCGCGTCGTGCACAGCAGCCTCCCAGTCGGCCGCGCTGAGCGCAGCGTCGCCGGGTTGGCGCGAAAACGGAGGATCCCAATAGACAGTGTCCGTGCGCCGTCCGTCCGCCTCGATAACCGCGATCGTCGCCGGGGGCAGTTTACGGACACCTTTGACCATTGTGAACGGCGCCGGCACGACCGCGTGCCAGCTCATGTAATGATGCAGTGCTACGGGATCGACGCTCGTGTCGAGGTCACCGACCGCCGTCAACGCCGGCAGTGACGACGCGAAACGCAGGCCCTTGCCGCCGCGGATCGGAGCAAGATAGAGCGGTTTGATACCGAGGCGGTCGCGCGCCAAAACGAGCCTGCCGCTGGCATGCTCGGTTATGGCGAAGGCGAACATTCCGTTGAAGCGCTCGACGCAGGCTGTGCCCCACGTCGCGTAGGCCTTGGCGATCACTTCTGTATCGGAGTGCGAGAAGAACCGGTGGCCGGCCGCTTCCAGCTCGCCGCGCAGTTCCGCGTAATTATAGATGCAGCCGTTGAAAGCGAGCGTCAGGCCGAGCACTGAGTCGACCATCGGTTGGTGGCCCTGCTCGGACAGATCTATAATCCGCAGACGCCGGTGGCCGAATGCAATCCGCTCGCGAGCAACCGCGCCCCCGCCGTCAGGACCGCGCGGTCGCATGACTTCAGTCATTGTAGAAACGTTCGATAAAGACGCAGGCGCGTTATCGAAGTGAACTTCGCCGCAAAGACCGCACATGATGGATTTGATCAGAATCTACTATTTTATGGGCTCAGAAATGCCCCTACGCCCATTACTTTTTCTGCTCAGGTGCCAATCGAAATTTGAAAGCTCCCATTTCAAGTGGGGCATAAGCAGTCACAGGTTGGAAACTAGGTATTGGGTCCCGCAATGTCAAATTTATCGCGGCATATCAAGACTTACAACGTCTACTTACAAATCCTGAGCGGAAGCCGGCCCCGCGCAGGTTTAGTGCCAGCCAATAACGTGACGTGGGCGCCTGACGCGCGGTGTGACCTACCCGCTTGTCGCCCTTCAATGAGGTTGGATCTCTCAATCCGAGACACGCAATCCTGTAATCTTTTGTGCCGTTTTAAGTCGGTCTCTATCCAACTGGCGACGGTGGTGAAGTCTGGGTCGTATGGAGAATAAAAATACTGCCTTCGCTCAACATAACGTCATCTGTCGCGCACATCGACGATCAGCTCAGCCGGTCGGGAGGTGAAGAGCACAATCTGGAAGGTTTATGATCCGGCGATCCAGGAGTACTTCACAAAGCAACTCAACCCGGAAGAGAACGCGATGTTGCACGACATCATGTTGCGGCTAATCGATGGTGTAAGAGGTCCCAATTCCGAAATTTGTTGAGAAAGCCGCGCACCCTCATTTCGCTAATGTGCAAGCCATCCTGAACTGATCCCGAGCGATCCTTATGAGAAACACGCTTCGAGCGGCTTCATGTGACCTTAGTTTCCAACTTGCAGGATTGGCGGGCCGGAGGCCGGCCGCTATGGCGGCGGCTCAGCGCGTGCTCGGACAAAAGCAGCTCGTGTTTTGTGTCACCAACGGTAGATCCGGCTCCAAAACCCTGGCGCGTCTCCTTGATTGCCTGCAGCAAGTTCAATCACAACACGAGCCCGCACCTTCCTTCCATCTCATCATGCGTTGGGCCCAAAACAACGCCGCCCTCGCCGAGAACTTCTGGCTCTATCAAAAGTTGCCGGCGATCGCCGACTGCCACAAACCGATCTACCTCGAAACGAGCCATCTGTTTGCGAAGGGATTCATCGAGCCTCTGTTGGAACTCGGCGGTCGACCCAAGATTATTTTCTTGAGCCGGGACCTGCGGGCGACAGCGATGTCGATGCTGATGTTAAACGATATCCCTGGTAGAACCCGTCGAGCTCTCAAATGGTATCTGTCGCCGAGCGATGCTCTGTGCGCGGGGCTGCGGCCAGGTCAAGCCGAGACGTTTTCTGATTACCAGCTCTGCTATTGGCACGCTCTCGAAATGCAGGCGCGCCAGAAACACTATTCCGGGCTTGCGGCGAAACATGGCTTAACAACCGTTGCCGCCGACGTTTCGGGTCTTAACTCGATGGCTGGCATTGAGGCGATCTGCGCTGCTCTCGCCATCGGTATCACGACTGAGGACGATGCGCGTCTCCGTAAACTAGTTGGAATCCGCGAAAACACTCGCGAACAGGAGAAGACGGCTTCGCTGGTGTACACTGGAGACCACGATGCCGAAGAAGAAGAGCTGCGCTCGTCAATCATCGAGGTCAATACAGGAGCCAGGCGCAGAGCCGGCATCGACCGTTACATTTCCACCGCGTGGCGCGGCTTGTAAGCCGCCTGGAGACGAAAACCGCAAGCCACGGTTAACAGCGAAGTTGCCGGAACCAACGCCGTAAAGCCGGAAGGTTGACTTTCTCGCGTCACCCACATATTTTTGCCGCGATCCTGACCGGGGCGATATAACGGTGGCGGGTCGCGTGGAAACGCGGCGCGTATTTCGTTTTTCCCAACCGGATAGCCAACAACAAAATCTGACGGGTTTCGCCATGAAGGTCCGCAATTCGCTGAAGTCGCTTCGCTCACGCCACCGCGACAATCGCCTGGTTCGCCGCCGGGGCAAGCTCTACGTCATAAACAAGACGCAGCGTCGCTTCAAGGCGCGTCAAGGCTAATCCTGTTTCAGGACACCGGCGGTTGGCATGTGCCGGCCGCCGTCAGACCCTTTGACAGTTGAGGCAGGCCGGCCCTAACCTGCCTTCATGACAAATTCCACATGCTTCTTAAAACACGCCCGGTTCTTCACCGCAGTCGCGGTACTTTCCTCGTGCGTCACGATTGCCGGCGTTGCTGGCGCCCAGGCCCCCACGCCGGGTCAGAAAGCCGAGCCCCCAAAAGCCGGCCCCCATAAGTCTCAATCCCAGAAGCCTCACTCGCAAAAACCCGGTCCCCGCAAAGCGGAAGCCGCCAAGCCAGAGAAGCCCTACCACAAGCGCGTTCTGGCCGAGCTGCCCAAGTCGCCGCGCGAACGCGCCGAGGTCCTTTCAAATCTCTACGCATTACTGGCCACCGCGGAGAACCAGGATACGGGCACCGAGATTGCTGGCGTGATCGAGCGGCTTTGGTTGTTTGGCTACGGAGATACCGTGGCTGTCCTACTTCAGCGTGCGTCGACGGCCCTTACGCAAAAGAAGCACGCTCTCGCACTCAGGTTCCTAGATGCTGTCGTCGTTCTCGCGCCCGATTATGCCGAGGGCTGGCATCAGCGCGCCGTCGTGCACTATTCCAGGAATGAATTCTCAAGAGCCTTGGGTGACCTGCGCCGCGTCCTGGCCTTGGATCCCAATCACTACAAGGCACTCGAAGGCCTCTCCAGGATGCTGGAAGAGACCGGGCAGAAGGCCGGTGCCCTGGCTGCCCATCGCAAATTGATGTTGGTACATCCCTACTGGCCCGAAGCCGATCAGCGTTTGCGTGAACTGGAACGTAAATCCGAAGGCCAAGGGATTTAGTATGATCTTCAGGCGGCTCGTTCGCCGCCTGTTCACACGAGTGTGCGTTGAAGCTTAAGGCCAGAAGGGCAAAATCGTGTGCAAGCAATCGATAATGCACACGAGGTATTCAATGCTTTTAAAAACGTCTTCGCGCGCAGCTGTGACAGCCACAGTTGTTGCCTTTACAGCAGCAGCGGCAGTTGTCGTTGCGACGGCTCCCACCGAAGCTCACAAAACGGGCTACAAGCACAGTCACGCTAAGCACAAGAGCTCCAGAAAATCAAAGCGGAACTACAGTCGCAGCTCCAGGTATGATCGCGACCCCGCGGTTTTTGCCAGCGAGGTGGATTTATCGCGACCTGGTGGTACGCAACGGTTCTTTGAGATGCTGAATGAAGAAAACCGTTAAGCAGCTGCGTATTCCGCGCTGTTAGGGGGCCGGCATTGCGGCGCGTCTCAGCCAACATAATTTGATCCAACGGCCGTTTGGTGCGTACTCTTCAGTATTAAACCGGCAGGCTTTGACGGAACACGTCCCGGTCCCCTCCAGTAGCAAGAACTGCATGAGCAACGAAGACAACCGCTTCACTGCCCGGGCCTCGCGCTACGCTAGGGTCGGCACGAACGTCGGCGCAGTGGCAGCACGCTATGCTGGGCAACGTCTGCTCGGCATTGAACAGGATCGCAACAAGTCCGCCCGTGACCTTGCTTTGGCGCTTGGCGGACTCAAGGGCCCCATCATGAAGGTGGCCCAGCTCCTTTCGACGATCCCAGAAGCACTCCCGAAGGAATACGCCCGCGAGCTTGCCCAGTTGCAAAGCCAGGCCCCGCCCATGGGCCCAGCTTTTGTTCGTCGGCGTATGAATGCCGAATTGGGCCGCGACTGGCAGAGCCGTTACCAGAGCTTCGAGCCCGCGTCCGCCGCCTCCGCGTCGCTCGGGCAGGTGCATCGCGCCGTCCATCCCGACGGCCGCCGCCTGGCCTGCAAGCTGCAATACCCGGACATGCAATCGGCTGTCGAAGCCGATCTCAATCAGCTCAAACTAGTTTTTCAGCTCCACGCGCGCATGGATCCAGGCATCGACACCAAAGAAATCTTCGCTGAGATCTCCTCCCGTCTCCGTGAGGAGCTCGATTATGATCTTGAAGCGCGGCACACCAGTCTTTACGCCAGCATCTTCGCAGACGAACCGCTGATCCGTGTGCCGGAAGTGATACCCGAGTTATCGACGGGCCGCTTGCTGACCATGACCTGGCTTGATGGCGAACCACTGCTCGATTTCAAACAGGGCTCGCTGGAAGACCGCAACCGGATCGCGCGCGCCATGTTCCGTGCTTGGTGGTACCCGTTCAGCCACCACGGCGTCATCCACGGCGATCCCCACCTCGGCAACTACACGGTATTTTCAGAAGACGGTAGGCCCGCGGGGATCAACCTGTTGGACTACGGCTGCATCCGGACATTCTCGCCGCGCTTCGTGCAAGGCGTGGTCAACCTGTACCAGGGTCTGTTGGCCGGAGACCGCGATAGAATTGTTGCTGCATACGAAGAGTGGGGCTTCAGCGGCCTTAGTGATGAGCTTATCGAGGGATTGACGGTGTGGGCTGGCTTTATCTACGGACCGTTGCTCGATGACCGGGAACGAACCATCGCCGACTCCACAACGCCTGGAGAATACGGCCGGCGCGAAATGATGCACGTCCGAAGGGTTCTGAAGGAGAAAGGTCCAGTCACAGTGCCGCGGGAGTTCGTCTTCATGGACCGCGCCGCGATCGGTCTGGGCGGTGTCTTCCTGCACCTTGATGCCAAACTGAATTGGTACCAGTTGTTCAATGACACGATCGAGGATTTCAACCTCGATGTCGTCGCCGCGCGCCAGCAGCGTGCCTTCGCGGCATCCGATGTCCCACTTCCCGTTTGATCGTCAGCTTCGATAGTGCCGCTGCATGCGCTTCAGCGTGCGCTCGATTTCATCGGGCGGATCAGCGAACGGCTCTAGGTTTACACGGATCGTATTATTGTGGCTCATCGTCCAAGGTAGACGCATAAGAAGCCTGTAGATCGGCATCTGCCGCCAATCCGCGAGCAGGGCCTCCGCCAATGGTTGTGTCAGCTTGATCTGCAATTCGTGCGTCATCATCGTGCGCACGGCGATGTGAACCGTGTCGATCTTCTCGATCGAGCGCCAACCGATCAGCCCAAGTCCCTCGATGAAAACCCCGTACTGATTGGCTCCGAGTCGTGGCCGTTCGCTCTCGATGAGGGGAAAGAAGTAATAGGCGGTACCAAGCGCTGCGACACCGAGCGCAAGCAGGATTTCGCTGCCCATGTAGAAGGCAGCAACGCTGAATGCGATTCCGATTACTGACAATACGAAGACGCGGAACTGCCCCTTTTCATGACCGTAGCGAAGGGTGTAACCGCTAAAATCATGAATATCGCTGGGTGGTGCTTCGGCCATCCAATCCGCTCCCCTCGCACATGATCTTACCCAATGGGATCAGGAGCGCATCTGCACCGCTCACATATCGAAATCTGGACCATGGACGCGCGCTCTCGTGCAGCACGTGTTGCACTGCAACGTAAGTTGGCATCGTCGGCAAGAGTTGGCAACTACTGTCATTTCGGAAGGTGGGACGCTTAGCTCGGCGTTTCCCCGCATTGCGCGCGGTGGCGTAACAGCTGATCTGCGAGCACAAGCGCCATCATTGCTTCACCGACTGGCACCGCGCGGATGCCGACGCACGGATCGTGGCGGCCCTTTGTGACGATCTCGGTTTCGTTGCCGTCCCGGTCGATGGTTCGCCGTGGCGTCAGGATCGAAGATGTCGGCTTGACCGCGAAACGGCAGACGACCGGCTGTCCTGTCGACAACCCACCGAGAATGCCGCCGGCGTGGTTCGACACGAACAGCGGTTTTCCATCTGCCCCAATGCGGATCTCATCGGCGTTGTCTTCGCCTGTCAGCGCCGCTGCCGCCATGCCTTCGCCGATTTCGACGCCCTTTACCGCGTTGATACTCATCATTGCTGAAGCCAAATCCTGGTCGAGCTTGGCGTACAGCGGCGTACCGAGCCCAACAGGTGCCCCGTCTGCTACAACTTCAACAACCGCTCCAACCGACGACCCATCCTTGCGGATGCCGTCGAGATAGTCTGACCAGCCCTGCACACTGCCGGGATCCGGGCAGAAGAATGGGTTGGCGTCGACGGTGCTCCAGTCGAGCCGGTTGCGGTCGATGTGGTGCGGCCCAAGCTGGACCAGCCCAGCATGGATCGTGATCCCACCCAGAACCTTTCGTGCGATCGCGCCGGCGGCAACGCGCATGGCCGTTTCTCGCGCCGACGAACGACCACCACCGCGATAGTCGCGAATGCCGTACTTGGCTTCGTAGGTGAAATCGGCGTGTCCAGGCCGGAACTTTTGGGCGATGTCGCCATAGTCCTTGGAGCGGTGATCAACGTTGCGGATGACGAGTGCGATCGGCGTACCGGTCGTCACCTGCTGGCCGTTGGCATCTTCAAAGACACCCGACAGAATTTCGACGCTATCGGGCTCGCGCCGCTGCGTTGTGAAACGGGTCTGCCCCGGTCTGCGCCGGTCGAGGTCGAGTTGAACTTCATCGGCGGTCAAAGGGATGCCGGGAGGGCAGCCATCGACAACGCAGCCGATCGCTGGCCCGTGGCTTTCACCCCAGGTCGTCACCCGGAAGAGATGTCCGAAAGTGTTGTGCGACATTTCTTTCTACGCCAGCAGCCTGAGAGAAGCTCCTACCATGCAACGCCAACGGAGTGGCCGATAGTGTTGCAAAAATAATCTTATGAGCGCTTCACAGTGGCTGTGAAACCCCCGATAGCATCAATAAGGATGACAAGAAGCCGCGACGCAGATTATGAAATCATTGAGTTAAAGCGTGATTCCCACAGATTTCGTCACCCAAGACGAATTTGACCAGGGATCTCCAGACTCTGCCGCGCATGAGGGCTTGGTCAACGTGCCAGCCAATCTAAGCGAACAGACGGATGAGAAACTGGAGCACGCGAGCAAGCGTAAGGCGGCCTGAGCTGATCTTACGTGCGTCAACAGCGTTATAGAACGAGTTCTGTCATAACCGAACCATTCGCTTGGCTCGGTACTAGCCAAAATTGGCAGAACACGTCGATGAAGAACGGGATGGCTCCTGCCGGACTTGAGCAGCCGGTCTCGAGCGATCCTATTTGCGTTGAGAGGACTGGAGCTGCCGCTGCTCCGGTCCTTTCTTTTTTGGGACCACATCAGTTGTTCGATGGCTGCTCTCAAGCCCAGCGCATCTCACCGCTGCGAATTATTAACACGCGGTCCTGCGGAACCTCCAAGTCAAGAATCTTATTCGGGTCGAGATGGAGCAGGTGCGCTCTCAGCGTCCTCGTGAAGCCGCCATGGGTCGTGACCACGGTGTCGCTCTCTAAAGTCTCGAGCCAGTCGCACGTCCGAGCCAGAAGGTCGGCATAGCTCTCTCCTCCCGGAGGCCGGAAGCGGAACGGGTCCGCCTGGCGCGCGGCAAGCGCCTCGGCTTCGGTCGCTTTTAGGGTTTCAAGAAGCTGTCCCTGCCAAGCGCCGTAATGTACTTCGAGCAAGCGCTCATCGGTCGGAAAATCGTCAGATGCAAGCCCGAGGGTTTCGCGGATGATCCGCATCGTCTCGCGAGCGCGCGAGGATGGGCTCGATACGAATCGAGCCTTGGCGAGATTGGGCAGAAAAGTCCGCAACGCCTCACCATTGCGGCGGGCCTGCTGGCGACCGGTTGCGTTGATGGCGATGTCGGCCTGGCCCTGGTAGCGGGACTGAGCATTCCAGTCGGTCTCGCCGTGACGGATGCAGTAGAGGGTGATGCCATCTTGCACGGTATACAGCCCCCTTGCTGTTGCAATTTGCTCCGATCTTCAATGCCCCGTCGGAAACTGGACGCCGACCTAGCCGGCGTCACTTCGCATCACATTGATATCGGGCGCATCTTCGTTCTTCATTCCCTGTACATGATAGCCTGCATCGACATGATGTATTTCGCCAGTCACTCCGCGCGAAAGATCCGAAAGCAGGTACACGCCGGCTCCGCCGACTTCTTCAATGGTCACCGTGCGGCGCAGCGGCGAATTGTGTTCGTTCCATTTCAGGATATAGCGGAAGTCCGAGATGCCCGAGGCCGCTAGTGTTTTGATCGGTCCCGCTGAAATCGCATTCACTCGGATGCCCGATCTGCCGAGGTCGGCAGCAAGATAACGAACACTAGCCTCCAACCCCGCCTTCGCAACCCCCATGACGTTGTAGTGCGGCATGACCTTCTCCGCGCCGTAGTAGGTCAGCGTAAGGATCGAGCCGCCGTCTGTCATGAGCTTTTCCGCGCGCTGTGCAAGCGCGGTCAGTGAGTAGCAGGACACCAGCATGGTCTGCGTGAAGTTGCCTTCCGTGGTATCCACGTAGCGACCGTCGAGCTCGGACTTGTCGGAGAACGCGATGGCATGAACGAGAAAGTCCAGCTGACCCCACTCCTTCTGAAGCGTGTCAAAGACTCCATCCATCGAGGTTGCGTCGGTCACATCACATGGCAAGACCATCCGCGAACCAAGCTCGTTTGCCAGCGGCTCTACGCGTTTCTTCAACGCTTCACCCTGATAGGTCAGCGCCAGGTCCGCGCCATTGGAGGCACAGGCTTTGGCGATACCCCAGGCAATTGAACGGTTGTTGGCGACGCCCATGACGAGGCCGCGTTTGCCCGCCATGAGATTGGCCGTCGCACCAGGAGAACCAGGCGCAGCTTCACTCATCTCTCGGTTGCCCTTCTTCCGTGTTTTTCGGGTAGGGTCGGAACGGACAATCGTGGGGTCGAGCATGCAACGAGGTCCTGTTCCCGATCCATGTTATCCCGCGCTGATCCCATCTAGACCGATCATGCCCTAGATTGGCCGGCATCCTACACGAAAGGACAGAGCGGTCCAGATGCGCCTTTGGCAATGCCAGCAACGCACCGAAATCGCTCGGAGGCCGCGTTCTTACGGGCTCCAGGCGGCCATTGCCTGGCGGTTTGCCACCCTAGCTATCGAAGCGCCATACCCCATTTTCGAGCCGGCAGGCGACAGCCTCGGTCTTCTTGGACTTCGGCCCGGCACTCAACAGCACGACGACGTGCCTGCAGACTCGGCCGTTTGTATCCAAGAATGACTGCGTGGGCTGGATCACACCGGAAAGCTTTCCGTGGCCGCGGTGCCAAACGTAGCTTGCACCATCGCCCAGCTCGGAAAGGGCATACTGAATGCTTTCCAGTGCTGCAACGCGGTCGCTCCGCTTGAATCGCATGTCGTTCGAGGCTGTCACGGCGGCGTCAGCGGAACGCTTCGCGTTTGCTTGAGCAATTGCGGCGTCGGATGCCATAAGGGGTATTGCAAGGGCCACTAAGCCGAAGACCTGCGTGGCGCAAGCCGTTCTCAAGTAATCGATAAGACACATTCGGAAAACTCACTGTATACGACGCTGTAAGAGGCTCGTAAGAAGACCCAAAAACTTGGTTCTCACATTTCCTGAGTTTGCCGTGCATTGGTTAAAACGAACTGAAGCCGTGCATTTTTTTGGGACGATCTGCTCGTCGTCGCCCGCTACGACCGCAATGCAATAGGTGCAATTTGGACAGCCAGGATGAACTAGAACTCGACGCTGAAACGTTGGCCGCGCAGGCCGACTGCTCCATTGCCGAGGCTGTCGATCCTTTCGAACTATTCAAAGTCTGGATATCCGAGGCTGAGACCGCCGAGTTGAACGATCCCAACGCCATGGCATTGGCAACCGTCGACGCCGATGGGCTCCCGAACGTCAGAATGGTGCTCCTGAAGGGGGTCGACGATCCTGCCCACCCGGACCGTGGTTTTCTCTTCTATACGAACCTGGAGAGCGCTAAAGGACAGGAGCTCGCCGCAACCGGCAAGGCCGCATGCGTATTTCACTGGAAGTCGTTGCGCCGGCAGGTGCGTCTGCGTGGCCCGGTCAGCGCCGTTTCGAGCAAGGAAGCTGACTCCTATTACGCGACCCGCCCGCGCGGTAGCCGTATAGGTGCCTGGGCATCCGCTCAGTCACGACCGATGCAAAGCCGGATGGAGTTGGCAAAGCTCGTCACCGGTTACGCCGCACGTTACGCGATCGGTTCGATCCCTCGACCACCGCACTGGTCCGGTTTCCGCATTACGCCGGTGCAGATCGAGTTCTGGCAGAACCGCGCATTCCGCCTGCATGATCGCATGGTTTTTCGACGCCCGGATGCCGGGTCGGCGTGGACTAAGACCCGCCTCTTCCCTTGAAGTGCTTCGCTCACGGCGTCTTTAGTTCCACAAAAGCCATGCAGCCGGCGATCGCTTCGGCCCCGGCTTCAGCCGCAAGGATCCGATCGGCAACGATTTCCTGGTCCGCGCAAGCACTGCTGGGCCCGGCTTTCCTGAGTTCCGCGTGAAGCTGGCCACCAAACATAACGGCCAAACCCTTTGCGCGTTTGGCTTCGGCCCATTTCACGAGTTGGTCCGCCGATCTGCATTTGCCGGTGTCGAGCCGGCAGTCGTTGGGCAAAGCCACCGAGACCACCCAGAACGTGGTGCCCAAGTATGAAAGCCGTAGCGCCATGCCAGCCGGAGCTGCAGGCTGCGGGCCGGTGGGACTTGGCTTTTCAGCCGCCGTGGCGGGTTCGGGGGGCGCGCCTTTAGAGTCTGGAATGACGCCGAGGTCCAAAAGGTGTTCGAAACCAGTCACCCGCAGGCCGCGCTGGTAGCGCACGGCAACCGCCGTCGTTGTTCGGTTTCCGGAAAGAACCGTATCGTTGTTGATGCGGCCACGGCTTTGGCGGAGAACCTGCCGCGACAGGATCAATTTCCAATCCCGCGCCGGAAATATCTGTCGGACTTCCTGGATGCTTTTCACGCCCTGCAGGAGAACAACGTCTGCGCCGAGTTTCTCTCCCGCGATTGCCGGGCGCGATGCGATGCGTCGTTCGGATCCAAAAGTGTTGCGCCAGCTTCTCTCGACCGGTTTCTTGCGCGCGATCACACCGGCGCCAACCGCATCGAGCAGGCTCCAGCTCGCAATTCGCAGCAACCCGTCCTCGGTGATCCGGGGTTGTGCTCCCACAGGCGCGGCAAGCCCGATGAATCCCAATAGCAAGACGCCGCCAGCCAACTGGATCGTCTTTTGCGGCCACCGCTCGAAAAGGCCTGCACCGCCATCATTTCCGATCCCAGCCGACATGGGTGACCGCGCTCCTGCCTTACTTCCGTGAACGAAACAGACCGAGTATAGGCAACTCCATCGGCGCACCAAGCCTGCCAGATGCCTTTCAACTGGTTTTCTATTGGTATTGCGCAACAGAAGCTGATGACGCGGCCGGGCGAGTATGGCAGTTCTCACGTTTCGACTCATAAGGCATGCTCATGAGATCACCGCGAGACATCAAAGAAACCACCAGCCGCTTTGCCGTCTGGTGCGTTAGCGTTGCCTTGTTCAGCGCTGCTTTAATCCTGTCGGCACTGTTTCTTCACCGCCTTTTTTCGATACCGACTCCGGTTGCGCTCAATCTGTTGAAGTTGTCGATCCTCGGCGGCCTGTTTGCTTTGGCACTTGGCACCTTGGCGGCCGTGGATATCTGGCGCAATGGTTCGCGCGGCTTTTCTCGCGTGGTTTTGGGTGGTCTCATCTCGTTATGCGTCGTCGCCTGGCCGTTGTTGTTGCTGCCAAAAATCAACGCCGCCCCTGAAATCAACGACGTCACGACGGACACGGCTTCGCCACCGCCCTTTGAAACCCTGGCCGCACGCCGCGCGCCCGGAGCCAACGTGCCCGAGTATCCAGGCGAACTCTTCGCCCGCCAGCAACAACAAGCATTCCCGGACCTGAAACCTCTGCTGATCAACCGTTCTGTCGCGGAAGCCTACGAAGTCTCGGTCGATGCCATCAGGCGTCTCGGCATGAACATCGTCAGCTCAAAGCCGCCGGGTGATGAAACACCGGCGCAGGGTTACATCGAAGCCTATGACCGTACGCTGATCTGGGGATTTTACGATGATGTCGCCGTTCGCGTCAGCGGCAACCGGTTATCCGCCCGGATCGATGTCCGTTCCGCCTCCCGTTACGGGCGGCACGACCTTGGCCGCAATGCCGAGCGTACCCGCCGGCTGCTTCGCGAAATCGTCGCGCGGCTCGAGGCGACCGTGTCGACGCCGCTGGCTAGACGAACCCGGCGCCGCAGGCCGCCGCGCCCAAGGAATTAATAGCTAAGCAGCGGCTCAGTCCGGGTTGCCGATCGGCGTGTCAAAACCCAGCGGCTCGCTATAGCTGACCATGCCCTGCTCGCTGAGATGCTCGACATGGGCCATCACAGACAATCCCGCTGCCGTCACCAGCTCCTCGTCAAGGCCGCGATAGATCAGCCCCACAATGCCGCGCACCGTCAGCCCCCTTCTGCGGATTACCTGAAGGATCGCCCGCTCCCGCCATTGCCGGTGCAGAAGGAAGGCCTTCACAGTTCTGCGCGCCTCCTCCAGCCGCCCGCCATGCGCAGGCAGGTAAAGGTCGGTACTCAGTTCCAAAAGCCGCGCGAGAGAGGCCATGTAGTCTGCCATCCGCCCTTCGGGAGGGGCGATCACGGTTGTGTTCCAAGCCATGACGTGATCGCCCGAGAATAAAACTCCACGGTCCTTCAGCGACAGGCAGATGTGGTCGGGCGCATGCCCCGGTGTATGCAGAACTTCGATCGCCCAATCTTCTCCCTCGATCACAGCGCCATCCTTGACTCGCTGGTCGGGCGCGAACTCGAGGTCGATAAAGTTCTTGCCGGAGGGCGAATTGAGAAGATCTGGCACGGTCATATGGGCCCGGCCAACGGCGACCGAGGTCGCTCCGGTTGCCGCCTGTAATCGCGCCAGTCCGTCGACATGGTCCCGGTGCGCGTGCGTAATGAAGACATGCGAGATTTCGCGCCCCTGCGCCGCCTCAAGTATCGCCTCGAAATGGGCTTCATCGGCCGGCCCCGGATCGATGACCGCCAACGATTTCGATCCTACCAGGTAGGTGTTGGTTCCCTTGAATGTGAATGGCCCTGGGTTCTCTGCAACAAGGCGGACAACCCCAGGGAGGATTCCGCTGGCAACGTCATATTCAAAAGACATTTCGCGGCGAAGCGGGATATCGGGCCCAGGAAATCTTTGTTTCATGCCCGACTTCTAGCATGACGTTTTGCTCGCTTGTCC
>Ga0209013_10003053_pt1 | contig 15020 bp, 11 predicted proteins | sample Cruoilmetagenom2_FD_187291 | JGI IMG/M metagenome (GOLD analysis project Ga0209013, IMG submission 187291) | Oil polluted marine microbial communities from Coal Oil Point, Santa Barbara, California, USA - Sample 2 (SPAdes) (version 2) | ecosystem: Environmental > Aquatic > Marine > Oil seeps ... | reverse complement strand
ATTGTCAATAGTTTTTCTTTGAGTGGTGAGATTGATGATTTTGAGTTTAAATTTGATGAGAAATTAAAGACTCAGATTCGTGTAATTAAAGCATTTCGAGTCCATGAAATTTCTTTGGTGTCGGTACCAGCAAATCCAGAAGCTAAGACTTTAAGTGCATATATTACAAAGTCTTTGGATAAAGCAGGATATGACAGGGAGTCCTATATAGAGGACGAGGAAAAACATAAAAAGTTTTTAAAAGAACTTGAATTTATTAACATTGCAATGGAGGTAACGAAAGCTATGGATTGGAAAGAAAAACTACAACAGGCGATAAAGTCTATTGGGGAACTCAGTTCTAAAATAGAGGATTCAGCCATTCAGGACTCCCTGAAAAATGTACAGAAGCTGCTTACTGATGTACTTACTGATGTACCTGGTGAGAATCCGGACCCAAATGAGAACAAATCTTTGGTTGAGCTGAAGAGCATGGTAATTGAGCTTGAGAAAAAATTTGCAGATTCCAGTGCGTTAACCCAGTCGTCAGTGACTAAGGTTGATGATCTTGAAAAGAAGATCAATGATGTTGATACCGCTGTAGTTGGTCTGACGGAGATTATCAAAGAGCTCATTGATTCTTCTTCCGACGGTGACCCTTCTGCCGAGGAAATTGAAATGGAAAAAGCCAAAAAGCTTCTTCAGGATGCCGGCATAAACCCTAACTTGATTGGGGCTAGTTCTTAATCAAAAAGGATTAATCCTTTAAATAGCGAATAGGAGATTACTGTTATGAAAAGTTTAGACCTCGCTAAAAAGTTAATCCATGATGCCCAGGCACTGAAAAAGAGTCGCCAAAATACGGCACAGATTAACGAATTGGTACAAAAAGCCGTTAAAGCTCAAGTAGCGGCAATGTCAAATAACCCTCATTTGAGAAAGGGTAATTTCAATACTTCTTTGGCAAACAGGACAGGCCCCCAGGGAAATAATTCTTTGGATAAATCATTGCTTTCTAAAAGTGCCCCTACAGGCGACATAAGAGAGTTCCAGAAAGCATGTGATGATGTTTATGTTGCCAGTATTGTCACTGGACTGCATCCAACTGAATTAAGTTCTTTTGATATACTGAAAGGCATGAAAGTTTACAAAGATGTTTATGATACGGCTGATTTTACGGATACGTCATGGTGGCCGAATACCCTGTCTCGTGATATGATCGAACAGGTTGAAGCTGAACTGAAAGTTGCCGCGTTGCATCGTACAATTGTAATGCCTACAAATCCTTATAAAATACCAAGCAAAACTGGCCGCACAACTACCTATCTTGTGGCTGAGTCTACTGATGAAAACGGTGTTACTCCAACTGCATCAAAAGGTCCAATGCCTGCAGATGGTATTTTGTTCGATGCCAAAAAGTTGATGGCCTATTCCATTATCTCTGAAGAGTCAACAGAGGATTTGGTTATTCCCATAATTGGAATGATCAAAGAAGATATTGCGAAATCAATGGCGGAAGCTATTGAAGTTGCAACTATTAACGGCCAGACTGTTGCAGATACTATTGATACTCAACTTGGCCTTGCAGCAAATGATTCTCGCCGTTCTTGGAACGGGCATCGTGTGCATGCATTTGGTGGTGGTTGGACTCAAGATCTGGCTGCATGGTCAGCTTCTTCTGCTACAGATCTTTTGCGTAAGATGCGTGCGATCATGGGTCGTTATGGTGTTAATCCTGCCAAGTTGGCCTGGATTGTATCTATAAATGGCTATAATCAAATGCTGAAGAATGATGATATGCGGACACTTGATAAGTATGGTGCGAATGCTACGTTGATTACCGGAGAGATGGGTCGATTTGATAACATTCCTGTTATTATCTCTGAATTCATGCCGGAGAATCTCAATGCAAGCGGAGCCTATACCTCAGATACCGACAATGATTATACTTCAGTCGAATTGGTTTATGCAGATGGTTTTGCCCATGGTGAAAGATCCAAATTCACCATTAAGCAAGGTGAAGAGATCAAAACTGATCAGAAGTTCATTGTATCCCGGTCACGTAGAGATTTCAAACCTTTGTATATGGGCGCGACTTATGCCGACAGCATCATATGTATCGGATACGGCCTTCCAAACGATATGTAGTGGGTTTTAGTTTTGTTTGTTTTTAGTGAAGTGTCAGCAACTGATCATTGACACTTCACTTATATAAAGGATTACCTTATGATTGGTACTGTACAAGGATTTTCAACATACTTAGGACAACCAATAGTTGATTCTGAAATGACTGGGCGATTAGAAACTGCTCTGCTTGGCGCCCAGTCATTTATTGAAATATATGCTGGATACCCTTTAGAGATTCATGATAGTGTTTGTATATTAGATGGTACAGGAACTGATTATATTTTTATCCCAGATTTTCCTATTGTAGAAATTTCAAAAATTGAATACTATGATGAAGATGAAATTAGTTGGATTGATTATGTAGTTGAAAATGCAGAAGTTCGATTTAGGTGTAATGATTCAACTGGTGAGATTAAACTTATAAATAATTTATTCTTTTCAGGATTTCAAAATATTCAAATTACATACACCTCAGGCTATGATTTTTCAGGGTTTACAGCACCAGATTTTAAAATTCAAGGTATTTTAATGGCTTTATATGAAGTCACTGCTTTATTTTATGATAATCCTGGGTTGCTTTCTTTTAAGACTGTTGAGGCAGGGGTTACTAAAACAAGGTTTAATTTTAAAGATGGATCTGGTGATTCACAAATTGTTGCTATGCTATCTCCTGAAGTTATTATAACTTTATTTTCATTTGCCAAAAGAGGTGTGAGTAGATAATGCATAGGTATGTTCAGTTTTATAAACACTCTGAGTATCTTTTTGAAGGTACTTTTGTTGATGAGCAGCTTATTAATCTTAATATAGATCCAGAGGGTTATGTTAAAGTAAGTGGTAATTGTCCTTTGAATGTAGAAGGATCACTTTCTGGAGAATCAATTTCAGAAGAAGTTAGTAGACTTTCTGATAATGTATTTACTTCTATTATTAGAATTACATCAGTAGGTTGTGTAGATAATACTTTTACGGGTTCAATTAAAGCTGTTACATCGGGAGGAGCTCCAATTCCGGTTAATAGAAGGTTGTTTGGTATATCAACAATAATACAAAGAGATATACCAGCACGTAAGCAAGATGAGGTAGGTATATCTTCATTTGATAATACAATTTATTTATCAATTAGGGATGCTAGAGCAAGTAATATTGCAATTACTGATTATGCTACAATTGAAGGCGATTCTATGACATTTCAAGTTAGAGATGTTTATGAAGCTGGAGTTAATCTTTATATGATACAGTTAACATATAAAAGATGATAAAGTTTGGTAAAATAAAAAAGATAGATTTAAATAGGGTATGTCCTCATTTTAGGCAAGAGAGACAAAAAGCTCTTATTAAGTTAGGAGATGCTTTAGTTGAAGAATTATTTTTCTTATCATCAGGTGAGGCTGTACGATCAGTATCAGGAGCTTTACGTCGTAGTATATTTATGATAGTTACTGAGAACAACGTTGAAGCTGGGTTTGATATTCAGAAAGCTCCTCATGCACGAAAATTTAAGTATGCAGTTGAGTTGGCTTGGGATAATGTTTATAGTTCACCTGTTTATAAAAAAATTATGAAGGAATTTAAATCAAAAGCTTTTAGGTAAGGAGGCATATTTTGGCAGATATACAACCTAGTTTAAGTGTCAATCACAATGAGTTAGTTTCAGGTGCAGCACCAAATCTAAACAATACTCCTATTGAAAGTCATGGTGGTTTGTGTGACACTCAACCAACGCCTTGGCAAGAACCTCTTGAGGATCCTCTTTTAGATCTTGCATCTGACCAATGCATAATTCCTGAGGATAAGGAATAAATCAATGCATATTGATAAGGTTCAAAAAGGACTGCAAAGTTTTATTTTTGAGTGTGATGATGATGATATATTAAATGGGGGAGTTCAACCAATATTTGATCCTGATTCAGTTCCTAAAACCACTCCATTAATGACTTTTGGTTTTATACCTTATCCTTATAGTGGAATTTTTGATACTTTTTTAATGGAGTGGACATTTTGGTTTGATAATCCTTATATTGCTGAAGTGTCAAATTTGATTGATACTATAGAATCATGTACATCTAAGTGGTCGGATATCAATTATAGAAACAATACAATTGGCAGAATACAAGTTAAATTCTTAAAATCACCTTCAACAGGTGGAATGTATAATTTACGTTTTATTACATTATACGTAAAAGTTAGAGCTCTTTTTTATGAAGATGCTTGTTAGAAGTTTATCAAAGAACTTGGAGTTCATACTATGGCAAATACAACTACAAAAGGAAAACAATGGAAAGATCATCCTTGGAAGTGCGTTAACTGCGGTTTTCTTTTAGGAGTACTTTCTCAAGACCTTACAGAATTAAGGATAAAGTGGAGAGATTTATTTATTACAGTTGGTGAGGCAAAATATGTAAAAATAATTTGTCGTAGATGTAGTAAAGAAAATATATTAAGTCAACAAGGTATTAATAAAGATACAATAAAGATAGAGCACCCTCCGAGTGCCTGAATGTAGTGCACATGTTGCACACAATTTATTAATTGGTTTTAACAAACCATAAATTTTTATAGGAGGTAATGCGATGCCTTATAATTTGCCTAAATATTCGGCACAGAACTTTTCCATTGGACCTTGTGTAGTTTATATGGGGAATTTTTGCACATCAGGTTTGGCTACGTGTGAGCCTAGCGTAGATGTTGGAGGTGTTAATTCCGGTGCTACGCTGACGACAACGCGTGAGAAGACGGAAGTTTTTCAAGGTTTTCCTAAAACATTGGTTGATCAGTTTGCTACACAGGAAACGGCAGTACTCAAGTTTGAATCAATTGAGTGGAATATGGCCAATCTTGTTAAAGCTTTGAGTGCAGGTATTATTACTCAGGGTGCAGATGTTGTCGATGTTGCTCTTGTTCAGCAAGTTACTGATGGTGATGGTGTTGATTTAACTTTTGATTTTACCATGACTCCAACAACTGGTATGGCAGTATTACCGGAGTCAGTTGTTGTGGCAGATGAGACAGAAACATTCTCTGATAATGGTGATGGTACTCTTACTGGTAATGCAGGTGGTACTGGTACAGTAAATTATGGCACTGGAGCTGTGGCTGTATCATTTAATACAGCACCAATAGCTGGTACCGGTAATGTTACTTGTGATGCAGATGAGGGGGAACTTCTTTGTACAGTATCTGGAGCCCCAACTTACAATATGCTGTTTCTTCATTGGCCATATGTTTCACCCAGTTCATTGACAGTATATACATCAGCTGGTTTAAGTTTTACTGATGATGGTGCTGGTGATCTTACTGGAGATGTTGTAGCTGCAACTGATCCTGACCCGGATAATGCTATTGAGTATGAAACAGGCCGTATTGATGTTACGTGGAATGCGGCACTTACTGATGGCGATTTGATTATTGCTGCATATGACGGAACAAAAACTGAAACTCTGAGTTTTGGTGGTCAGATGTCTTTTATTGATGTAGCCCTTAAACTGGTCCATGATACTCCAAAAGGCAATGTAATTACCATCAAAATTTGGAAAGCTCAGGGATCCGGTGCTCTTGATATGACATTTGGTGATGACTCTCATTCATTTCCGATGGAATTTAACGCCATGGTTCCGTTTGATGCCTGCACCAAAGCAGTTCGAGGCTGGGATGGTGATGTTCTTGCAGAAGGTAAGCAGTTGTTTGAGATAACAATTGCAAAAGCGGCTGGATCTTGTGTTGGTGCTTGTGCTGCATAGTTTCAATTTTGATTAAGTTTTTATAACTGGGTTAGACCAACATTTTAACTAACCCAGTTTAATATTTAATTATAAGGAGGTATCAGTATGGAATTAATGGAGAATGATACTTATGATGGTGCAAAAGGTGGAATTGGCCACTCTTCACCTGTCAATGGTACAAGCCCTAATTTACGGGTTGCAATAAAAAGCTCGAAGTCCAATTACCGTATTGGATCTGAACGAGCCAGTGGTACTGGGTTTGGCAATATTAAATATGTCAGTCCTGTAGGCGGCGCAAAAGGCCCAAAATAATTTATTTGTTTTATAGTTTAACTGCCAAAAGCTTATTAAACACTTTTGGCAGTTATATATCTCTAAGAGAGGAGTATTTTAAAGATGGTTGATAATGATAATATAAGTTCCAATACTATAACGCCCACACCTATAGAAACTCCCCCTATCAATCCTGAAAGCAAAACGGAAGTGATGCCAGAAGTAGATCCAGTTTTTACTATTAAGGATATAAATGGGGGAGTATTCCAAATTCCAAACACATTACCTTGGGGTAAAGAAAAGAAAGTTCTTTCAATTGTAGGTACTGCTTTTAAAGAGTTGATGCCCAAAAAAGAAGATAAGAAACAGGCAGCAGCTTTTAATCCAGATCAATTCATTAAATATGCTGTTGATAAGTTTAATCTTGAAGATGATACAATAGAATCTCTTAAGCTCATTTCCCAGTCATATGTACAGGAAAATATGTCTGATTCAAGAATCAATGTAGAAGAACTTCTCCAGTTCTTTGCGATACAAGCCCCAGACATTATCACAAAGTTAATTTCTGTAATTACAGGTAAAAGTGAATCTGATATTGATGAGCAGTATGCCGGTGATTCAGTTCTTGCCTTTGCAGTGCCTTATGTAATTCATGCAATGAAGAAGTATTCTGGATCTTTCATAAGCGGGTTTTAAATATCCTACAAACATTTTTGAGGTGTTTGTGGATGATTTTCCAAACTAAATGGGTTAAATCCCTCAACAATAAATGGTATAAGTTTGAGTTTCCAATCTCATTGAAACTTGAACTTATCATCATCTCTATCCTTAAGAATAGTACATCAATTCAAGATGTTCTCTCTTTGATTGTATCTGAAGTCTTATCAATTCCTGTTGAAGAAGTTGAAGAAGAACTGACTTATCATCAATTAACTAATATTACAAATTTAGTAATTCCTCAAGTGGATAGTAACTCCACAAGCAACGATTCTGATCAATTATCTATAGATGAGTCTAGTGAAAAACCAGATTCTTACTCTGCATCTAAACTAATAGCTTTTTTATCTTATCATGGCAAAATACAGCCCTCAGAAGTTTTAAGGCTCCCACGTATAGTAGTCATGGAAATGATGAAAGAGATCTCTGAATTATTAAGTGTAGATAAGAAAATGGAATTTGAGTTATCTGTTGTGAGTGCTTTAAGCAAAATATTTGGTGATGGTAAAAATGAAAGCTCATCTTCATCAACTTCTAAACCAGTTGATAGTAATACAATAGACCTATCAGACATTGATTCAGACGATTTAGTCAGTAAACTTGGTGCTATGGAAGGCATAACTGGAGTAATAAAGGTAGAAAAATAAAATGGAAAATACAACAATTCCTTTAAATTTTGATATAAGCGCTCTTCAGGGCCAACTTGATGATGTTGTTAAGATAATGAATAATGCTTTTGGTTCATTTGGTGGTAAAGGCCAATTCAAAAGTTTTTCTACTGCTATGAATTCATTTAAGAGCAGTTTTGGTGTTATTAACAAATCATTAAAAAGCATTGATGTTAATTTGGGTTCTCTTGTTGCTAACATGAATACCGCAACAAGTAAAATACAAAGTGCAAATAAAGAAATTGATGTTATGCAAAAAGGCACTATTAATAGTGCCAAGGCTACTGAAAAATTAATCAGTGGCTTTTCTTCTGTTGAAAAGGAGGTTTCGGATATTCAATCTATGTTGAATAAGCCTCTTAGTTTAGATATTAATTTAGGTGAAACTGATTTAGTTGGGCCTCTTGAAAGACAATTAAAACAAGCAGAACAAAAAATAAATCAAGCTTATAAGTTAGGTACTCCTACTGGAAAAGAAACAATATCTTTTGTTGATGAGACTAAAATTAAGGATGATGTTAAAGTCTTTGAGAATGCATACTCTGAAATTAAAAATTCATCAGATGCTATGATAACTTATGTTCGTGGAACTACTCGAGATATTCTTAAACATCCTATGAATTCAATCGAGCAATTTCAAAACTTATGGACTAGAGTTATTTATAATTTACAGTCACATAAAATGGGACGTGAGGCAGTCCCTTTATTCACACTCACAGGTTCTGAGCTTGGTCCTATATCCGCTGCAATAGAGAAGTTAGCTGAATTTCGAAAAGCAAGACGTGGTTTAGATGTTGAATCTTTGAAGAGTTTTGAGAATAAGCCTTTTGATGAATTAGCTAAGTCATTGAATAAGTCTGGTGTTGCATATGATGAATTGATTGAAGCAGCTAGAGCTTTTAATGTATTGGAAGTAACTGGTGATAGACATATAGATGCTAATGTTAAGCGTACAAAAGAATATAGGAAGTTAGAGAAAGCTACTCTTCTATATACAGATGCTATAGCCATGTCTGATATACAAATGAAAAGATCTGGTAAGATATCTGATGGACAAACGGCAAGAGTAGCAAAATTAAAGCTTGCAATGGATGAAGCAAGAAAAGCTGTAACTTTAAAAGGAGAGATTGTATCAGTCAATGCTTTAGCTGGGACATTAGAAAACTTAGGTGATGTTGCTGGCACAAAAGTTACTGCTGCGTTTCATAAGTTAGCTGGTTCATCTAAAGAGTTAGGTCCTCAAGTTTGGGCTAAAGTTTTTGAGGCTAGAGATATTGAAGGATTTCAAAAAGCAATAGTTGTTTTAGAATCAAAATTAAAACAAGTTGGTAAGTCTAATCCAAAAATTGAAGCATTGTATAAAAATTTCAGTAATATAAAACAAATAGCTGAAACTCATTTTGCTGCAAAGATGTCTGCTGAGTTTGAGGAGGGGGCACTTAAATCCGAAAAGGAAATTGGCAAATTATATTCCAAGATAACTAAACTACAAAGTCAAGTTGCAAAAGGGGAACTTCCTCAAAGTGCCTTAGTCGGTCCATTCAAAGCACTTTCAAAAGAAGTTGAGTCTTTAATTAAACGCTCACAAGTATTGAACACTTCTTTAGATCAAATAGAGCAATCTGGGGCGCCCTCAGCTTTGCGGTACGAAGAAGGGGCTGGGCCTCGTAGTGTTGAATCTCGAGATTTGACAACAATATATAATGAAGGTGTTAGTGAAAAACAAGTTTCTTCTTTAAGTTCTCTTCAGTCAGGATTAAGAGGAGTTGCTGATCAATTAATATACGCAAATACTGAGCTTAAAGTTTCTGAAGCTGCATGGGTAAGTTGGGGTGAGGTTAGAAAAAAGACAGTTTTTGATCTTCGTAAAGTTACAAGTGAGTTTGAAGTACCTGTTGAAAGCGTTTCACGTACAGATGTATCTAAGAGACATCGACAGTATGCAGATTATCAAAAACAAATTGATAGTTTGGTTAAAAAAAGAAAATTGCTTGGTATGGTCGACAAGTCAAGTTACTCAGAATCTTTCTCTCAAATGAAGAAGGTAGTGTCTGGATTACCTCAATTAAATAATTTACAAGAAAAAGGTGTTCAAATTGCACGTGAAAGAAAAGCTTTGCTTGAAGCTACTGCAGGTAAAGAGAGAACTCCAGAGCAGGTAGCTTACCTTGAAAAATTAAAAAAGCAGTATAAGGAAGTTAAGGTTGCTGAAACTGAAGTTGCAAATACTACTATATTAATTGCAAATGAAATGGATGTTCTTGCAAGTAAATCTGCTTTCAGTCCAACAGATGTTGCTCGTATTGCAGAATTCGCTACTGAATTACATAGAATAGATTCTCTTATTAAAACTATTAGTGGTAAACCTATAAGTATAAGTGCTGATGTTGAGGCTTTACAGAGAAGTTTAGGTGCGATTAATAAAGACTCTGTTCCAATCAAAGCAAAAATTACTGTTGATCAAAAAGCAATTGATAATGAGATTAATGCATTAAGTCAAAAATTTCATGCTGCAATGGCTAAAACCCCTGAAGTTCGTACAGAGACAAAAACAAAGACAGCATTGCAAACTGTTTATTCAACTCAAAATGCCATTGGTAAGATGGATAAACAATTAGTTGCAATGGTTAATTCTGCAAATGTTGCTTTACGTAATATTAGGATGGACGAAGCTTTAGATCCTAAAGAAGCAGAGCAGTTGATGAAACCTTTACAAAACTTAATTTCTGAATTTACTGAGCTGCAGGAAGATATTTTATTAATAGATGAGTCTTTAACTAAGTTAGGTTCTAATCCAACTGAAGAACAAATGCAAAAAACTTGGTCTCAACTTGAGCCTGTTTTTACTAAAGCTTATGAAAAGATGAATTTGTTTTCTGGTGTGTATGATAATCTTTCAAAGAAGCAAGGTGGTGCAACTGCTGCAACCAATAATATGGTTTCATCATTGGAAAGGTTAATGCAGAAACCTGTGCAAGCATCAAGATCATTTGATGCTTTAGCTGATTCATTATTAAGAGCACAAGGTATAGCAGGAAAGACTGATTTAGCTAAGCAATTAAAATCTCCAGATAAAGCAGTTCGTGAGTATGCAGAGAAAATTTCTGTGTCAATTGAAAAGGCAAGATCTGGATTAGATGTTGTTGCTGGAGAAGCTCTTAGTCCTGAAGCGAACGAAAAAATTAAACAAAGTATAAAGAGAGCAGAGGAGAATTATGTAAAACAAGTTGCTGAAGCACAAAAGCGAGCTAGACGCAAATTAGAGTCATTAATCAAAAAAGCAGAAGCCGGCCCTGAGTCAAAACGCAAGAGTGCTATTGGTAGTGCAGAAGCAGCATTTGATAAAGAAGTAGGTACTGCTATTACTCTTGCAACAAGTGGTTTAGAACGTGAAAAAGAAAGGATTCTTGATGTTCCTGTAAAATTAAAACCAAGTGTTGAAGCTGATCTTGTACTTAATAAATGGAAGTCTGTTATACAGGCTCTTGTTACTGAGTTTGGTCAGGGTGGAAATTTAGCAGCTCGAAGATTTCAAGAAATGTATGCTTCAACATCAGGTGGTTTTAATTTTGATCAAGCATTATATAGTATAGCATCTAAGACTAAAAGCTTATTGGGTCAAACTGGTTCGTTCTTTAAAACAATGGGTTCACGCAGTGGTGATGTCTTACCTTTAGAAGAGTTTGATCAACTAATTAAAAAACAAAAAGAGTTTCAAAAAGCAGGAGCAATTAGTACTACAGTTCTCAATCCAATTATTAAATTAGGTAGTGTTGTATCAAACACTGCTAATGTATTTGATAAAATGAAACTGGCAGTTAAGACATCTGCAGCACCAGAAGTCATAGAAGGCATTCAAAAAGAAATTGATCAGTTTATACAACTGCGTCAAATATCAAAAGATTCAACTGCACAATTATCTCAACAATCTAAAGAAACTCGTGGCCTGGGCTTTACTATGGAGAAGTTTGGTTATGCCATTGACCTTCTTATTCAGTATTTAGAAAAAGCCATTAATAAATTTCAAGGATTAGGTAAGACTGCACATAGTGCACTTAGGGGTATTGGGTCAGGTTTAAAAGGTCAAGCTGGATTGTTTAAGTCAAGCTTAGTTGATGTTGAAGGACCAATGTTTGATATTAAGCCTGAAGGATTTAAATTAGCCAAACCATTAGAAGCTATGTTTTCTGAAGTATATAATTCTTCATTAATTGGTCTTCAAGATTTACGTAAAGTTACTGATAAAGGCTTATCTGCTTGGTCTGTAAGTTTTAAGGGTGGATTATCAAAAACTGATAAAGTAGTAAAACAAAATGGTTCTGCTCTAATTGGTGGTTTAAGTAAAATAAGAAGAGGGATTAAGGTAGCTGCTACAAGTGTAAATTGGGGTGAGATACTTGATCCTGAGGGAGCTAAATTATTAAGAAAGTCAGCTACAGGTGCCAGTTTACAATTAAAAGAATTTCAAGCAGATCTTGCGAAACTTAAAACAGGTAAGATTTCAAAAGTATCTGCCTTCCCTACAATTAAAGCCTTACAAACTCAATTAAAAACAGTATTGTCAGTATCTGAAGAGGTTCAGCGTAAGCTTGCAGCTGGTGAGCTAGGCATGGAGCATTTTCCAGCTGTTGATAGATTACAACAATATGCTTTACAATTAACTGCTGCAATTGATATGATTGAAAAGCCATACAAATCTATGGCAGGATTAGCTGGTAAGGAAGAGAAGATAAGTTCAAAACAATTAGGCAAATCTTTTCGATCAGGAATAACAGGTGCACAAAAAGAATTGGAGGATGCTGTTAAGCAAGTAAAAGCTCCAATGAAATCTGTTATGGTTAGGTTATTTGAAGATGTGCTTTCAATGACACCTACAGAAATTCCTCAAGCAGCAGGAATGATGAGAAAGTTAGCTGAACAGTTTCCAAGCCAAATGCAATCTGCTCTTAATTCAATGGGTAAGAAAAAATATGAAATAGGTAAGTTTATTGCAAAAATGTTTGATGTAGATCCAAGTGAGTTTAAAACAGTTGAAGAAGCTTTAGAAAAAAGAGGAGCTGAAATTCCTACGATGCTACTCAAAGCTATTTTTCCAACTGAAGGCCAAGCAAAATTTGCAGCAGATGCAAAGAAGATGGCTAATCAAATAATTACCGCCCCCTTAAATAAAGCCCTTCGATCAGCTGGAAATGTCACTATGCCCAAGTTCGAAGTTTTTCGAATTGGTGATGATATGATGAGGGAGGCTAAGTTTGAAGGAGCAAAGTTTTCACAAGTAAAATCTCAATATGGAACTTATGTCTCAAGTTTAATTAATGATATAAATAACCTTATGAAGGTCTCTCCATCAAAAACAATGAGACCTATATTAGAGAAAATTTTTAATACAAATGATGTCAATGATATAAATGCTTATGCAAATGGTATGAAAGGTGCTTTAAGCAATATCAAAGATTATCTTCAGAAAGCAGTATCTGGTAAACTACCAAAAGAACAATTAGCAGCTGGTCTTGGATTACAAGAAGAGTTAAAGAAAGCAGGTTTGGAAGTAGATGAAGATGAATTATCTCAGATGTTTGAGCAAATGTATAAGATGGCAGGCCAATCATTAAAAGACTTTGTTGCTCAAGAAAAAAACTGGAGCTCTAATTCGGTTAAAGATTTAATAATGTTGATGGAATATTGGGAGAACTTAGGTGGTATGGTTGATATGGTAACCAAAAAAATACCTAAAGTATCCAACATGAAAAATATTTCTGAAACAATGTTCAAAGACAAAGGAAGTGATTCAGTTGCAGCTGGCCGTGACATGGCTCGATTGATGGTAAAAGGATTAGAATCTACTCTATCTGAAGGAAGTGGAATAAAACAACCTTTAGCTGCAATGATTGGTAAATCTCCTGAAGTCATATTTGAAATAATGAGAGGTACAAATCAAAAACTTAAGAATGAGTTAAAAGATTTAGGTTTTAATCTACGGGGAAGTACTACAGATTTAGTTAAAAGCATTAAGACGATGGGTGAGGTAGATGTAGATACTAGCTGGTTTGAAAGATATAGGATTGCAAATGAGCAGTTTTATTTAGAGAGTGAAAAGACTGGTGTAGTATTAAAGAAAATCCGTGATGGGTTTAATACAATAACACCTCTAAGCTCTGAAGGATTATCCGAACTTGCAACTCGTTCACAAGATTATCTTACTAGAGCAGGTATTGCATTTGAAAGCTTTGATGCAAAGTTGTTTCGACACTCTGTTAAGTTTAATGCATTTAGTGAAAAAGAGAAAGCTAATGTTGGTAAATACACCAATATACTTTCTAAAGGTATGCGTACTATTGGGCAGTTCCTTCAAGAAGATCCTTTTTCAGGCAGTATAATGCGTTTAGTTAGGGAGGAGAGCGTTCTTTGGGAGAAGTTAATTGTTTCTGCAGATAAAGGAGGTAAGAAACTCAAAACAAGTATTCAATCTGAATTAGCTAGTGCACTTGATACAACTAAACGCGAAGGAATTAATTTAGATAGATTATTCAAAGGTACTGGCAAAGTCCCTGAGCTTCAAGAAATTATTGGTCAGTTAATGGAGTTACGAAAGACTAAGCGTGCAGTCGATGCTGAAATGATGGCACCAAGTGTTAGGCCTTTTAGTAATCTTATCAAAGACGCATCAATGCTACAAGGAACATTATTAACTGCTTTTGGTAGCATATCTCAAGGATTATCTCGTGTAGGTGAGAAAGGCAAAGTAGATGTTGAGATGGGTAATTCTATTAGAAATCTTGATACAGTTACTCAACATCTAAATGTACTTCAAGCAGAGATTGATGAAACAATTGAATATGCAAAAAAGACAGGTCAAGTTTTACCTATAGAGTTTCAACTTGTAGCACGCTCAGTTGCAGAGATGGGTTCAAGCCTTAATAGCTCATATGACGTTTTAAAGAAACTACCTACACATGCAAATGTTTCTGAAAAAGAAATGGAGGAGCTTGCTGTAGCAGTAAATAAATCTACAAGTGCTTTAAAGAAATTTGATCAGATAGACCTCAAAGAGTTTTCTTCTAGAATTGGTGTATCAATGTCTGTTGCTATGAATAAGGTTAATGCTTTTAGCAAACAGGCACAAATCAGACCTTCATTTCAGTTAGGTAAAACTGGCATTGATCAAATGCTTAAAGCTACTGGTAGTGATTCTGATAAAATGATTCAGCAGTGGAGAGAGTCTGCTGTAGCTGGTGGTGATTCTTGGAAACAGATGACTATGTTTTTAAAAGAATTAGAGCCTGAGATGAAAGGAATTTTTGAACGCTTTGCAAGTAAACCTAGATTAATGTTAAAAGCTTTTGAAAAAATGACTCCTCAGATGAGGATAATGATGTCATTGTATTTTGATCAGATGGGCCATTCTACTGCAGATGGTTTTAAGAAATGGATGCAAACTTATGATCAATATTTTAGTGGTATGACAAAGACTAATAAGAGGCATCTTGAAACATTTTTAGGTTATACATCTCAAACAATGTCAGCTTTTAAGGCT
>Ga0209013_10003052_pt1 | contig 15021 bp, 11 predicted proteins | sample Cruoilmetagenom2_FD_187291 | JGI IMG/M metagenome (GOLD analysis project Ga0209013, IMG submission 187291) | Oil polluted marine microbial communities from Coal Oil Point, Santa Barbara, California, USA - Sample 2 (SPAdes) (version 2) | ecosystem: Environmental > Aquatic > Marine > Oil seeps ... | reverse complement strand
TGGTTTCGGAGTCTGCGCTTACCTGCTCAATCGACGCAACCAAATCTGACCGAAATCTGGGCGCCAATTCTGTGAACTTATTTTTGCGCGAGCCCTAAGCCCACTGACTTTTTCATAGATGCCACTTCTTCTTTTTCTAAATAGCGATATTCACCAATCCTCAAGTTTCCCAACGTCAAATTGCCAAAACCTGTTCGTACTAAATGAACCACATTGTGTCCCACAGTCTCAAACATCCGTCTTACTTGCCGGTTTCTTCCCTGAGAGATGGTTATCCTCAAAACGCTTTGCCTGTCATTGTGGCTGACCAAAGAAGTCTTTGATGAACCGCTTGGACCGTCTTCCAGCTCTACGCCTTTTTTCAAGCGGCTTATGGCCTCATTAGATATTTCGCCAACTATTGTCACTTTGTATGTGCGAGGTATCTGATATCTTGGATGAGTCAGGCGGTAGGCCCATTCACCATCATTGGTGAGAAACAACAAGCCAAGTGTATCAAAGTCGAGACGTCCTACAGGGTAAACCCTGTGAGAGATATCCTTCAAAAGATCGATAACAAGGGGCCTGTCCTGTGGGTCTTTAAGTGAGGAAATATACCCAAATGGTTTGTTGAGCATCAAATAAATCCTTGCGCTTTTTTTGGGAATTTCCTTGCCATCTACCTCGATGTGGTCAAAACCCCAGACCGCGCGGACACCAAGCTCCGTGACCGGCCGGCCGTTGAGCGTTACACGACCCGATTTTATCCATTCATCGGCATTCCTCCTTGATGTAAGTCCGGATAAGGATAATATTTTATTAAGTCTCTGGGCACTAGTTTCCATCCCGGACAGGCCTTGAGTATTATGAGGCATGTCTTTTGAGGAAAGAGTGATGGGATAGGGGTATTTATTGTTGGGAATTGTCTGTTTCCTCTGTATCATTATTTTCTTCTGCTTGTTCAGGATGCTGCTCTGCTTCTGCCTCTGCCTCTGCTTGTCCTTCTCCCTCCGGGGACGGTGCTGTTTGTATTTCATCTAACCCGAAATCCTTGATCTCTTTTAATTTTGGGAGGGATTCTATATCCTTGAGATCAAAAACCTCAAGGAATTTTTTGGTTGTTCCATAGATGAGTGGTCTGCCTGGAAGGTTTTTCCGGCCCATGATCCTAATAAGGGACTTTTCCAAAAGGGTTTTTAAAATCCCGCCCACATCTACCCCTCTTAGTCTTTCGATTTCTTGGCGAAGGACCGGCTGCTTGTAGGCGATTATAGCTAAAGTTTCCATAGCCGCGCGGGATAATCGGGTAGGCGAGGTCTTTAACATGCGAAGGATAAAGTGGGCATACTTGGTTTGTGTCCTAAACTGGTAACCCTGGGCCACTTCCTTAAGGACAAAACTTCTCCCCATGGCATTATACTCTGCCTGGAGATCCTTTAGGGCCTCTTTGATGTTGGTTAGGGTCTCATGCGGGAGCCATGTATGAATTTCTATAGGGTTGAGGGGGGCGTCTGATGCAAACAGCAGGGCCTCTATGATCAATATAAGGGATTCACTCATTACTGTTCCTTTCATTTTTTTCAAAACAGGGGACCAGACTAATACTGCTGTCAGGAGAAGGTTGGAATACTTTGACAAGCCCAGTGTGAACCAGTTCTAACAGGGCCAAAAAAGTCACAATAAATTCTGAAACAGTTCTGTCTTCACTGAAAATATCCTGAAAAAATAATGTCCCCTTTTGTTTAAGTCTGTCCATAATAGCCTCTGTTTTTTCCTTTACGGACCATTTTTCTTTTTGAACGTTTAGTTGGGCACCTGGCAGCCTTTGATCTATGATCCGTTTGAATGCATCCATTAGTTGAAAGAGGTTAACATCCAATTGTGGTTCATCATATTTTATTTGCTCCTCCAGATAAGGTGGTGTCTGCCGGGAAAAGACATCCCTGTTCAAAATTTGTCTTTCTGCAAGATCTCCTGAAATTTCTTTAAGACGCATGTATTCCAGAAGCGGTCGAGTGATCTCAGCAAGGGGATCTTCATCTTCATCTTCTTTTGACTCGGGAAGCAGCATTTTTGATTTTATATGAATTAACGTAGAGGCCATTACAAAAAAATCGCCGGCCACGTTTATATTAAGGGCCTTCATTATATCCAGGTATTGCAGATATTGATCAGCAATCGTAGCTATGGGGATATCAAAGATATCCACCTCATTTTTATTGATTAAATGGAGCAACAGATCCAGAGGACCTTCAAATATCTCCAGCCTGACTTCGTAATCCTTTTTCAAATCTTCACTGCCTCCCTGACCTCTGCCAGTGTTTCCCTGGCAATGGCCCTGGCCTGCTTATTTCCCTGTGCAATGATCTCCTTGACCTTTTTAATATCAGACAGCAATTCCTTTCTTTTGGCCTTCACAGGTTCAAGACCCTTTTTCAATTTCAATGCCATCATTTTTTTGCAATCAACGCAGCCTATTTCAGCGGTTCGACATTCTCCATTGATCCTTTTAACTGTTTCAGGTTCAGTGTATATTTCGTGAAAGGAAAAAACATTGCAAATATCAGGGTTGCCGGGATCATTTTTCCTGGCACGCTGTGGATCTGTTATCATCTGACCCACTTTTTTGTCAATTTCTTCATTGGTATCTGAAAGGTATATGGCGTTGTCATAGCTTTTACTCATCTTACGTCTGTCAATACCCAATAGTTTTGATGTAGGGGTGAGGAGGACGTCGGGAACAGGAAACACTTCAGTGTAAATATGATTGAAACGCCGTGCTATTTCCCTGGTAAGCTCTACATGAGGGGCCTGATCCTCGCCGACAGGTACTCCGTTTGCTTTGTACATTAATATATCGGCTGCCTGAAGGACAGGGTAACCCAAAAATCCATATGTATATAGATCCTTGTGACTGAGTTGACGTAATTGTTCTTTGTACGTAGGGTTTCTCTCCAACCAGGATAGGGGAGTGATCATAGAAAATATCAAGTGAAGCTCTGCATGCTCTTTGATCCGGGATTGGATAAAAAAAGTAGACATCTCTGGGTCAAGCCCTATGGATATCCAGTCGATTACAATGTCATAGGCACTCTCTCTTATAATATCGGGATTATTGTATTCACTGGTCAAGGCATGCCAGTCTGCAATGAAGTAGAAACATTTATATTTATCCTGGAGTTTTTTCCAGTTCAAAAGTGCCCCGTGTAGATGTCCCAGATGCATTCGTCCGGTGGGTCTCATCCCGCTTACAATTTTCTTTTTTTTCATTCGGTTAAGCTCCTATTTCTATTGACTATTGTCAATATTTTCATGTTGCAATTTTCGTTTCGCTTTTTTGGGTGTAATCGATTGGCGGTTTTTGATTCATTATGTTCAATTGCAAAAATTTGGTCATGTTCCACCGAATGTGCTCTTAACAAACCTGATTTCATCGTCCTTTGTCTTTACGAGACCGTTTAACCGTGCCTCTAAAAGGCGATCAAAGATCTTCTTGAAAATCGGCCCTGCTTTAAAACCCATAAGCAACAGATCTTTCCCCTTTAGTTGAATCTTTGTACCCTTTAATTGTGTAAAATAAATAGATATGAGTCGTTTCATTTTTTCGTTGTTGGTCTTCGCCATGATAAAAAGCAATGACTCTGTATCATAATGGGCAAGCAATGTATAGAGTTGATAATTCTCTCCATTGAATTTATAAAGACTGTCAAGGAGCCTGCTCATATTTTTTCTTTGAGAAATCATTTTGAGACTATCTGGATCTACCATTCCCATTTTTTTTGCCAGAGCCCTTAAAGCAGGTATATCAAGTGAAGAGGTAATGCCATGCCAATAGACCTTCCATGATTCAAAAGGCCCCTCCACGTAGATAAGATTGTACCAGGCAATGACTTTTCCGGTCTCTTCCAACAGGTATCTTACCTTTTTTGTAAGCTGAATCTCCGGGGAAATAAACTGGAGCAGGTCAAATTCGTTCATCCTCTCAATGGCCCTGACAGGTTCCTGTTCATTGAGGATAAGCTTAAGTTCCAGAAAGAACCGCCGTCCGGCGAAGTCTTTAAAACAATTGATTTTTACAGCATTTTTGATAAGTGCAAGCGTTAGCTTTCCAATCGTGAAACCAAAACGTTGCTCAAACCTGATTGCCCTGAGGATGCGCGTAGGGTCTTCCACAAAACTCAGGTTGTGCAAAACCCTAAGGACCTTTTCCTTGATGTCTTTCTGTGCCTCGAAATAATCTATTAATGTTCCATATTCCCTCTTGTTTAGCTTTATGGCCAAGGTGTTTATCGTAAAATCACGCCTATAGAGATCCAGTTTAAGGGAGCTGGTTTTAACAGTGGGAGGTGCCCCAGGGAACTCATAATATTCCATTCGAGCTGTGGCTACATCCACTTTAAAACCATCAGGAAAAATAAGCACGGCAGTTTCGAATTTTCTGTGACTTCTGACACGTGCACTGTAATGCCTTACAAATTCATGGGCAAACTCGATGCCATCTCCCTCAACAACAATGTCTACATCCAAATTATCATGTTTTAAGAATACATCTCTTACAAGACCTCCTACGAGGTATACGTTATATCCAAGCATATCAGCTATATGTCCAAAATCCTTAAGAAGTTTGATGATCTTTCTTGGCAGACGTTCTTTAAGCATGGCTGCCATGTTTTTCTTTCTTGTAAAATGAGAGGCATTTTTAGAGTCATAGAGGAATTTGGGAATCAGCGGATCGCCCAGCAGGATGTTGAGGAGATCTGTCCTGGTAATTACACCCAAAACCTTTTTATTTTCCACAACCGGTAGTATCCTCAGTTTGTCTTTGATAATCAACTCTTGGACATCCTTGAGGGAGGCCCCCGGGTTTATGGTAGAAAAATCAATATTCATGTATTCATTAGCTTTGATATCATTAAGGCCAAAAAAAACTGCTTTTTCAACAACTTGTCTTGTAATATATCCTTTCAACGCCTCCTTATCATCAAGAATCAGTAGGACGTTTATATTGTATTTGGTCATCAAATCAGCGGCTTTTTGAACAGTTTTATCAGGAGAGATATGGATTACCGGAGAAGACATCATGTCTTTTGCCTTCTTGGTTGGATTGATCCGGCTCCTTAGCAAGGCCTGAAGGGACCTGTCAACCTGTGCCAATGTCTTATTTTTAATAGTAGCTGACGCGGCCTGTGGATGTCCCCCGCCTCCCAAGGCAAGGGCTATCTCTGCTACATTCACATCTTCTATGCGGCTTCGTGCAACCAGGTGTATCCTATCCTCCATCTGGGCCATGGCGAAAATAACATCCAGATTTTCCATCTCCATTAATTGTTGTACCAGTTGAGAAAACTCACCAATATATTTGTCTCTTATGACTTTGCTGATAACTACCTCAACGCCGTTTATGACACGGGTTATCGCCGATTGTGTAAGGTCATTCAGGAGCCATACCTGTTCAGCCGTCAGTTCTCTGGTCAGCATATTAGATATCAAGTTGTGGTTTGCTCCCTGATCGGTGAGCCATGCTGCTGCATTATAATCTTCGGCGGTTGTGGAGGAAAAAGTGAATGACCCGGTATCTTCATGTATTCCCAGACACATAATAGTAGCCTCATCCGCTGAAATGGGAATGCCTTTTTCTCTGATTAGACTGGTTAATAGGGCTGTATTTGATCCGATTTTGCGGATGACTTCCACTTCCCCATGGATGTCATCCTGCGAATCAGGATGATGGTCGTAGATATGAATCTCAACATCTTTCCTGTCTACCAATTCAGCGAATTTGCCGATCCGGCTTTTTTGCCTGGTGTCAACAAGGATAAGTCTTTTTATCTGTGTAAAGTCGACCTGCTTTATTTTTGTGAAATTAAAGAGGTAAGATATAGAATTAAGAAAGAAATTACGGAGGTTTTTCCCCTGAGATCCAGGAAAGACCAGGGAAGCCTCAGGATACAGTTTGCTGGCGGCAATCAAAGATGACAATGCATCGAAGTCAGCATTGATATGGGTCGTTATCACTTCTTTATGAACTGAATTCGGGCTTTTTTGGATTGCCTTACTTAACTGCGCATTCCCTTTTGAGTCACTAGTGAATACTTGAGATCGAGAATGGGTGGCTTGCCCTATTTTTTTTTTAGTTTCTTTTTCCTCCATAATATAACGTCTCGTAAATTCTACAACTTATTTAGAATAAAGAACTTTCGAGGTCTGGTTTTTGCCCTCGCATGGACCGTAGAGGGCATAAGGCACAAGGCTCAGGGCATAAGGTGGGGGATATTTGATTCGCCTTATGCCTTAAGCCTTACGCCTATGTCTAAAATCCATTTTGCCATTTTATTTATGCAACTAAGGGTTTACTCAAATGGATTATACAGGTAAGCGAGTTTGCGAGACTCAGAATCCAACCTGAATCTGAGCGCCAATTCTGCGAACTTATTCATTGTCGAGCCCTTACCTGCGATTGAGTAGTGGACAAAGATGACGTGAATATGGGATGGAAAAATGAATGCCTTCCTGATCTAGTACCTGAACGAAAACTGCTGATTTCCCCAATTTCTGCGCCTGCCTGTGCGTTGCACGCAGGCAGGTCAGGAGAAAATTTAAATCCTCAAAATACTTAATGTATTCCTGCGGTTAATATTTTAGCCTTCCTTAAACTTGAAAAAAAATTCTAGTTTTCGTTTGGCCGCTATCCAGCTATAACCCTTTGCGTTTTTCGGCATCTTCCTGTTTTTTTTTGCAGTCAATGCACAAGGTTGTAACTGGACGTGCCTTTAGTCTTTTGTCTGAAATATCCTTACCACATTCCTCACAAATACCAAAGGTTCCCTTCTCAAGCCTATCAAGGGCAGCTTTTATTTTCGCGATTAATTTTCTTTCTCTATCTCGAATCCTGAGTTCAAAATTCCTGTCCGATTCAAGGGTAGCACGGTCTGTGGGGTCAGGAAAGTTTTCTCTGTGTTCGGTCATGCCGCTGACAGTCTTGTTGGCTCCTTCTAATAGACCATTTAGTCTTTGAGAAAGAAGGTCTTTGAAGTATTTTTTCTGTTTTTTCGTTAACATAATGCCTATGCCATACTCCTTAAAAAATTATAATTTTGTTAATATCACTCATTATGCCTAATGTAAACCCTAATGTTGCATGAACGCAATGCCTAGGAGGCTGTCCGAGAATGGCTTCGTAGCGAGATCAAGCGAAAATTTTGAGGGCAAGGCGACAAGGCCAAAGCGACCGGAGATGTAGCAGTAGTCTACGTTGAGGACGTTTTGGGCTTGACAACGCAGCCATCATAATTTGCAGCCGATCGCAGCAGAAGTCTATTCTCGGACAGCCTCCTAGGGTTTCAAACAAACTATAACATCAACAAGTTAAGTCGACACCAAGGGCTTTGGATAAAATCATGCATGCTGACATGTTGGGTGGTGTCTAAACGAAAACCAGGATTTTTCGGAGTCTCGCCAGCTCGCTTACCTGTCAAGGTTAAGGAAGATCAAAATTTTAACCGCCCCAGTACGATCTGCCATACCTACGGGGCAGGCAGGAATACATTGGGTATTTTGAGGATTAAAATTTTCATCTGACCTGTCTGCGTGCAACGCACAGGCAGGCACAGAGATTGGCGAAAAAGACAGTTTTCATTCGGGCACTAGGTAACGATTCACGGTTCAGGATTCAAGGTTGATGCCCATGTAAAAAGTATTTTTTGCATGGGCATAAGCCATGATAAAATATATCATATTATTCTACTTTACCATTTTTTTCCAAAGGTTTTTTACTGTTTTCTTTTTGTCTGATATTACCAGTCCCTCTGTCTCAGCAAATGCCTGCATTAGCTCGTTTTGTTGATAAGTTAGTTTTTTAGGGATCTTCACAAGGATCTTTACATATAAATTACCCCTTTTATAATTCCTCTTGAGACGGGGCATTCCTTGTCCTGACACATTAATGATATCGCCGGGTTGAGTCCCTTGGGGGATTTGCAGTTCATAATCCTTAGTACCTCCCAAGACCGGAATTGTTAATACGTCACCAATCGCTGCCTGTACAAATGAAATAGGAATTTGACAAATAAGGTCATCGCCCTCCCGTTTAAAAAATTCATGCTCTTTTATATAGATGACAACGAATAAATCGCCTGATGGAGCACCATATTCTCCAGCCTCACCTTCATTCACTAATCTTAATTGTGAGCCGGTGTCAACACCTGCGGGTATCTTAACATTGATCCTCTTTTCAACCCTGACTTTTCCCCCGCCTCTGCAGTTCATACATGGATTACTGATGATTTGTCCATTACCATGGCAGGTGGGGCATGTTGTGCTGATCTGAAAAAAACCTTGGGATCGAATTACCTGGCCCCTTCCTTGGCAGGTGGGACATACTTGCGGCTCAGTACCAGGACTTAGGCCGGAACCATTGCATGTTTTACAGTTTTCAAGCCTATGAAAAACGATCTCCTCTTCTTTGCCGTAAAAGGCATCCTCTAAGTTCAATTCAAGGTCATATCGCAGGCTTTTTCCTTGTCTGGGCCGTGTGTTACCTCCTCTGCCTGTATTAAAGCCAAAGAAACCCTCAAAGATATCTCCAAAGCTGGAGAAAATATCTTCAAAACCGCTAAAGCCTTTAAAACCCCTTCCTTCAAGGCCTGCATGACCAAACCTATCATATATCTGTCTTTTTTCCGTATCTCTTAAGACTTCATATGCCTCGGCCGCCTCTTTAAACTTTTCTTCCGCCTTTTTGTCTCCCTGGTTTCTATCAGGATGGTATTTTAGGGCCAATTTTCTATAGGAGGCCTTGATATCATTGTTCCCAGCATCTTTAGAAACGCCTAAAACTTCGTAATAATCTCTTTTGTTCATTATTTTCCTTCAACCGTATTCTCATGATCACCCTGTTTTTGAGTGGTATTTTCTTCAGTTAGCTGATCAGGAAGCCCTTTGGGAGATAAACCTGAATTGTTTTTGATCGAAACATCCTCCTCTTCCTTTTTTTTTGGAAAGACCTGCCCCGAAGCGATTTCCCTGAGAGCTGTTACTATGTTTTTATTTTTACAAATTGCAAGAGGCTCTACGCCTTTTTTTAATTGACGGACACGTATGGCTACCAAGTGAATTAATTCAAATCGGTTATCTACATTTTTTAAACAGTCTTCCACGGTGATTCGTGCCATAATTTCTCCTAATTTGATGTGTTTTGATACAACTTGGTGCTCGAAAATAAATAACTTGGCAGAATTGGCGTTCAGATTTAGGTTGCATTTTTTCCAGATTCCGGGGTCTACGCCGATTATTCCAAAAATAGGCGTCATCAAGTGTACTACGCTATTCTTTCCGTATAATTAAAGGGTTTTATTTGAGCAAGAATAAATTTTGATACATATAATTTTTTGTGTTAGATGTAAACAATAAATTAATACAAGACGATAAAAAGTCAATTATTTAAGGTGCTGTTACCTATGCTGGCTAAAATACTCAGCAGTGCTGTAATAGGCATTGATGCATATATTGTAGAGGTTGAAATCGATATCTCTCAGGGCCTTCCTGCCTTTTCAACAGTAGGTTTACCCGAAGGTGCTGTTCGGGAGAGCAAAGAAAGGGTTAAAGCGGCTATCAAAAACTCAGGGTATTATTTTCCCTCCGATCGCATTACCGTAAACCTGGCTCCTGCAGATATTAAAAAGGAAGGTTCGGCATTTGATCTCCCAATGGCAATTGGTATCCTGGCCGCTACGGGACTGGTTAGTAGATCATCTTTTTCTGATTATCTTTTTCTTGGTGAATTGTCACTGGACGGTCTGGTAAGGCCTGTAAAGGGAGTCCTCCCAATGGCCATGGTCGCAAAAGATCATGGGTTAAAAGGGGTTTTTCTACCATTGGAAAACGCCCTTGAAGCAGGCGTTGTGGAAGGAATCGATATCTATCCGGTTAATACCCTGTCCCAGGTTATAGAGGTCCTAAAGGGCGTTTCCAAAATAGATCCCTTCAAGGTTGAAATCAATAAGCTCTTCGAGAGACCTGATTCCATGGTGGATTTTAGAGATGTCCGGGGTCAAGAGAATGCAAAAAGGGCCATGGAAATATCTGCGGCCGGCGGTCATAATCTTATAATGATCGGCCCGCCGGGTTCGGGAAAGACCATGCTTGCAAAACGGCTGTTTACTATTATCCCTGGACTGAGTTTTGAAGAGTCCCTTGAAACATCCAAAGTCTATAGTGTCATGGGGCTTATGCCCAAAGGAAATGGTTTGATCACTACAAGACCTTTTCGGTCACCACATCATACCATTTCCGATGCCGGCCTTATCGGGGGAGGCCATAATCCCAGACCTGGTGAAGTGAGTATGGCCCATAATGGCGTCCTGTTTTTAGATGAATTACCGGAGTTCAGAAGAAATGTTTTGGAAGTACTCAGACAACCCATGGAAGATGGATATGTTACGATATCCAGGGCAAGTTCAACGGTCACTTATCCAGCTAATTTTATGCTGGTGGCTGCAATGAATCCATGCCCGTGCGGTTTTTTGGGTGATCCCAAGCGAGAATGTACATGCTCTATTTTACAGATTCAACGTTATAGAGCAAAGATATCAGGGCCCTTAATGGACCGTATTGACATACATCTGGAGGTGCCGTCTGTTCCTTATAAAGAACTTTCTGCAGTCTCTGATGGTGCTTCATCAGCGGAAATTTTTGAGAGGGTGATAAAGGCGAGGGAGATACAGGGTAAAAGATTCGTGAGGTCGAATATTCACACTAATGCCGGGATGAATAGCCGTCAGATCAAAAATTTTTGCAAAATTAATGCGGAATCGGGCTCATTACTGGAAAGGGCCATGGACAAATTCGGCCTGAGTGCCAGGGCACATGCTCGGATATTGAAAATCGCCCGGACCATTGCTGACCTTGAAGAAAATTTAGATATAAAGGCGCCTCATGTTGCGGAAGCCATTCAGTACAGGAGCCTTGACAGGAGAATTTCAAGGTGAAGAGATTTCTGAAATTTACAATCTTCTTTTTTGCAGGAGTCACCTTAATTGCGGCCTGTATTATCGCATATTTCTGGTATATCTGGTCTAGTAACCTTCCTTACATAGGTTCTATGCAAGAATACCGGCCCCCTGTTATAACGCAGATATTTAGTGAAAATGATGAGCTGATAGGCGCGTTTTGGGATGAAAAGAGAATTGTTGTTCCCTTGGATAAGATTCCCCAGCACCTTATCCAGGCCTTTGTTGCAGGAGAGGACGCACGGTTTTTTGAGCATGAGGGGGTTGATTTTTTAGGTATAATACGTGCCCTCTTCAAGAACATTGCTGCAGGCAAAATAGAACAGGGCGGGAGTACTATTACACAACAGGTAACCAGGTCCTTGCTTCTAAAAAATACAAAAAGGACATACAGAAGAAAGGTCAGAGAGGTCGTTATGTCCATCCAGCTTGAAAAAAGCCTTTCTAAAAAGCAGATCCTTTTCCTGTACCTAAACCAGATTTATCTGGGGCATGGCACCTACGGTGTGGAGGAGGCAGCGCGTACATATTTTAATAAATCGGCTACGAATTTGAACATTGCTGAATCAGCCTTGCTTGCCGGCCTGCCGCAGGCGCCGTCAAGATATTCACCGGTTTCACATTATGACAGGTCTAAGTCCAGACAGAAATATGTACTGGAAAGGATGCGTGAAGAAGGGTTTATTGGTGATAAACAGCTTAAGGATGCGCTAAGTTTCCCAATTGACATAAAAACCGGGGAGAAAAAGGATTCTCAAAAATCATCTTATTTTACAGAATATATACGTAGATATCTGTTAAAAAAATACGGCCGGGATCTGCTGTATCGGGAGGGGCTTAAAGTCTATACTACCCTGAATATTAAGATGCAAACTATAGCCAGGAAGGCCCTCATAAAAGGTCTGTCCGAGTTGAATAAAAGGGAAGGATATAGAGGGCCCGTCAGACATATACAACCCGAAGAAATTGAAAATTTCAAGATGGAATCTAACAAAGAATTTGGTTCAGGTTATCCCGAAATCGGCTCTGTGGTTAGAGGCCTTGTAGAAGTGGTGGATGACGAAAAACAAGAAGTTATTGTGAGTATTGGTGAAAAAATGGGTCGTCTTCCACTTGCTAATATGAAATGGGCCAGAGAACCAAACCCCAAGGTTGCTTATTACTCTGATACAGTGAAGAGGCCTTCAAGGGTCCTGAAGGCAGGGGATCTTGTCCTGGTTCGTATTATGAGAGAGGACATTCCGCCCTTTGAATGGGAGTTGGCATTGGAGCAAAATCTTGAGGTTCAGGGTGCCCTTTTTTGTATGGATCCCGGAAACGGTGATGTGAAAGCGATGGTCGGTGGTCGAGATTTTGCTGTTAGCCAGTTCGATAGGGCAATTCAATCCAGGCGCCAGCCGGGATCAGCCTTTAAACCAATTATATATGCCGCAGCGCTTGACTGGGGTATGAGCCCCTCAAATATTATTGTGGATGCACCTTACGTTTCTGACAAAAATCCTTATGAGGAAGTTTGGAAGCCAAAGAATTATAAGGGGAAATTTTTTGGTCCAACATTATTCAGGACGGCCCTTGCCAAGTCCAGGAATGTCATAACGGTTAAGATATTGAAGAAAATAGGCGTGAACTATGCGATCAAGTATGCCGGAAGAATGGGAATTGAATCCGACTTGAGCCCCGATCTCTCCCTCGCCCTTGGATCATCGGGGGTTTCATTAATGGAAATTACAAGGGCCTATTCCGTCTTTGCCAACGGGGGCATGTTGGTGGAACCGATCTTTATCAAGAGGATTGTAGACAGGAGTGGCCAGGTTATTGAGGAGAATCAGCCTGAAGAGAAAGAAGTTATTTCAAGAGAGACCGCTTACATAATGACAGATCTGTTACGGGCAGTTATCAAGGAGGGTACTGGTTGGAGAATTAGGGCCTTAAATAGGCCGGCCGCCGGCAAGACAGGAACTACTAATAATTTATGGGATGCCTGGTTTATGGGATATGTGCCTGGTCTGGTGACCGGTGTATGGGTTGGTTATGATGATCGCAGGGCAATGGGTAAAGGTGAAACAGGTTCCAGGGCTGCAAGTCCCATATGGCTCTATTTTATGTCAGATGTATTGAAAGATCGGCCTGTGATTGATTTTCAGGTTCCTAAGGGCGTTGTCTTTGCAAAAATTGATGCAAGGACGGGCCTTTTGGCAACGTCCTATTCTGAGAAGACAGTGTTTCAGGCATTCAAGCAAGGGACTGAGCCGAAAGAATATTCTGCCCGGCCTGCATCTCCAAAGTCCGGCCAGTTTTCGCAGTTCGATATGGACTATGCCAGGTAGTCAGCCTGGAATAGCCAATTTTCATTGCGCATCACATGTATCTTTTTTTCCGAATCCCAAGGGTGGCGTAAGGTCACTATTTGTTGAGTTTATAGGGTTTGACTATAATGCAGACCATGTGTTAATAGATAGGGAAAAGATATAGAATTTGTGAATAGGATTAGATATCGCATAAATTTTGAGGAGAGAGGAAGCAATAATGACAATTCAACGAAGACATAAGACAATGGTGGCAATAACAGTTTTAGTATTTTTACTTTGTTACCCACTCTGCTCCAGCGGAAAGGAGATAAAGATCGGGGTCATCTATCCACTTACCGGCCCGGCAGGAGCAACAGGCCAGCTACTTAAGAAAGCTGTGGAATTCGCTTGTGATGTGATCAATAATAAGTATGCCCTAGACATTCCACTAGCCAAATCTCAGGGCATTACCGGCCTTGGAGGGGCCAAAATTACTGTTGTCTATGCTGACCACCAGGGCAAGCCTGATGTCGGGAAAAAAGAGGCGGAGAGGTTAATCCTTAAAAATAAGGTTAAGGCCCTTTTTGGTTGTTACTATAGTTCAGTCACGGCAACTGCCAGTGAAGTGGCGGAGAGATTGAAAATGCCTTTTTTGAATGCTACATCAACATCTCCTACCCTTACTAAGCGGGGATTTAAATGGTTTTTCAGGACTACCCCCCATGATGGTTTATTTGCCGAGAACTTTTTTCAATTTTTGGATGATATAAAGAAAAAGAAAGGTATAGATTTCAGCAAATTTGCGATCCTTGGTGAAAACACCCTCTGGGGAGTGGGTGTAACCAGGGCTGAGTTAGGCTTTGCCAAAAAGTATGGTTATGAGGCAGTTGCTGCGATCCAGTATCCGGCAAAGTGTAAAAGCCTACTAAATGAGGTAAAGATACTGAAAAATCTAAAACCTCAGATATTGCTTCAGGCCTCCTATGTCTCAGATGCTGTTTTGTCCATGAGGGCTTACAAGAGACTCAATTTTTCTCCTAATGCAATCCTTGCCATGGATGCCGGTTTTATTACACCGAAGTTCATAAGAGACTTGGGAAACGATGCCAACTATATCCTGAGTCGAGAGGTTTGGTCATATGACCTTGGTGTAAAGAAACCATTGGTTAAGACAATCAGTGATCTTTTTAAGAAGCGCACTGGAAAAAAGATGGATGGGAATTCCGCTCGCGCTTTTACTGGAATGATCGTTCTTGCAGACGCTATTAATCGAGCAGGATCTACTGACCCTAGGGCAATTCGCAATGCACTTTCAAAGACACATATGTCGGCGGACCAATTAATAGTGCCATGGAAAGGAATTAGATTCGACCCTGATACCCATCAAAACACACAAGGTAGAGGAATTATCGTTCAGATACAGGATAAAGCTTATCATACGGTATGGCCATTTGATCTTGCATCAAAAGATATTATTTGGCCTTTCCCGAATTGGAAAAAAAGATAACTCTATGGCGGTTATAGGAGACATTTGTAATTTATCAATATCTTAGTCCTCATAAACAAAAAAATGGTAACAGCTCAATAAATAAGGGCTTTATGCCACCATTGGGATAAGGATTTGGGTATTTCTTTCAGGCGCTCTCTAAAAAGTGCGCTTGCAATATCCTTTGCCGTGGCCGGATATTTGGGGTTTGCAGCAAATAAACCCATGGCCCTACACCAAATTTTTGTAAAACCACAAATAT
>Ga0209013_10003051_pt1 | contig 15021 bp, 15 predicted proteins | sample Cruoilmetagenom2_FD_187291 | JGI IMG/M metagenome (GOLD analysis project Ga0209013, IMG submission 187291) | Oil polluted marine microbial communities from Coal Oil Point, Santa Barbara, California, USA - Sample 2 (SPAdes) (version 2) | ecosystem: Environmental > Aquatic > Marine > Oil seeps ... | reverse complement strand
CGTAGCGGTTTCATCAATTTCCGGGGTAACGATAATAACGAGTTCGTAATCTCGCATCTCATCCTCCTTTCCACGGGTTTGTCTCCTGACAGTGTGGTCAGTACGCAGGAAACGGAAAGTAAATTGGTTATATGACCGAGGGAGAGTTTAACATAGTTGGGTTTATTTGGGAAGGGTGGTGTAATTACCATCAAGAAGACAGAAAATCCGAGGGAAGAATTGGATTTTTGTCCACCAGTTATGCAGGATGGCCGGGCAAAGGGGGGAGTAGATCTATCCCCTCAGATTGGGCAGCCCGGGTAGTGATCTTTCTTAACTCATCCCGTATGTCGGAAGGTAGAGCTGGTTCTGGTGTAGAACTAAGTAATTCCTGCCGCCGGTCCTGAGCCCTGGTCCAGGCTGATTTGAAATCCCTTTGATTAGCTGGGTCAAGGGGTTGGCGATCGATAACCGGGGAGGGATAATGGACTTCTTCCTTGAACCATTTATATGTATGCTCGTGGGAAATGAAATCACCTGTGGTTCCGACTTCCCGGATTATGTCGATGGCCAGGGGATTTTCGCGAAATTGGATTCCTGTTGAGAAATGTTTGATGGAAGCGATCATTTCGGAATCCAGAATTAACTTTTCGGGACTTTGGCAATTCTCGTAAGCCAGCATTCCAGCACCGGAGATCATATTTGCACCAGCCAGGGAACCGAGCAGCGCCCCGGTTGAGGATTCCATTCCGGACTGAAAGTCGACAATTTTTGCATCTGAAATACCCAGGTAGGCTTGAGTTGGAAGTCCCAGCGACCTGCCAATTTGCGTATAGGCAGTTGCAATTAACCAGGTTCCTGGGGCGCCCATGGGTGCTGTGCTGTGTTTCATATCAAAAACTGCTGCCGATCCTCCCCAAACGATCTTAGTTCCTTTACAGGCTAATTGAGCAATGACTATGCCGCTCAGGCATTCTGCTGCATGCTGGATTACTGTCCCGGCAAATGTGATGGGGGAGGTAGCTCCTGCCATGGGCATGGCTACAATCTGGATCGGAATCCCAGATAGAGCATTGTCTATTAAATTTTGGCAGCTGGTGTCGCTCCACTCTAAAGGCGACGTGGGACAAATATCAAATATACCTAGCGGTTTTTTCTGAAGGGCCTGTTCTCCACCGGCGGCAGTTACTAACAATTCTTTCATCACTTCCCAGCTTTCCTTTCGAAAGATGCCCGTAATAATTGGTTTTGTCATATAACAAAGCGCAAGATAGAGGCGGTAAAGGTCTTGGATTGCTTCTGGAACATCACTGGGTACCATGGCCGTACTCTGAGCATCAATCGGCGGCAGGTTTTCTACAAGCTGAATAAATTGAACCAGGTCATTCGTTATAACTTTGCGGGTTTTCTGCGTTTGCGAATCCAAGATGTATAAGGTTGAAGATCCGGGGTTAAAGAAAGTCCTGTCACTGCCGTATTGGACAGCTGGATCTCCCTTGAGGTTAAAGAGGGAGAATTCTGCCGGGCAGTTTTTCAGAGCGTTGTGGATGAGATCTTCTGGAATCGAGGCTACCTTAGAATTCAGATTAACCTTTGCGCCGGCATCTGATAACAGGTTGAGAGCTTCTGAATTGGAGACGATAACCCCGGGATTTTCGAGGAGTTTAAACGCCTCCAGGATGATCTTTTTTTCCTCTTCTGTTGATAGAACTTGCAGTGATGGCTTCATATCCGGTTATTTCGAGCTAAAGAAAACCCCATCCTTGGTGACGGGAAGGGGTAAAGTATTTCTCTTGATGTTAACATAGCTGGTCTGGATTAGGGATTTTGCCTAATATAAACCCCAGTCTATGGCATCGTCTTCCATCATGGAGCGGTCCCAGAATTCACGTCCCATCTCTATCTTTGTGGGTACACCCAGGATTTCTTCTGTTTTGCTGCGGCAGGCTTCCATGAGTTGAGGTGCATAAGGACAGAAAGGAGTTGTCAGGATCATGGTTACCAGTGCATCGTCATCCTTAAGCTTTACATTTCTGACCAATCCTAACTGGACGATATTCATCCCCAGTTCCGGATCCATGACTTCCTGGAGGCCAATATGGAGGGTCTCAGCCAATCCGCGATCCGCTTTTCCTAATTCCCACTGATCTACGATCATAAACTATACCTCATCCTCTTTATCTCTAATCAGATATTTGCATTGTTTATCACCATCGAGGATGCATTCAACCCGTTTTGGTGTGGAGGAAACAAAGTGGGCGATCAATTCCTGGTCCATCACGCATATCTCTGGGTAATCTTCTCCCACATGATGGTAGGGGCAGCTGGCTTCAATAATATAGAAATTACCTTCTTCTTCCTGTAGATCGACCATGAATCCTTCTGAGGTCAACACCTCTTGAAGCAAATCTAGGCGTTCTTTGAGATTGAGATCTTCCAGGTTGATATCGTGAATCAGATCGTCCGCTATTCCTTCCGCGACTTCCTTAAAAATGTTACTCAGAACTTTTTCTGGGAAATGTGATTTCAACTGCTCCAGCAATCTCAAAGTTAGCTGCAGATAACGCTGGGGAAATTGTTCCATTCCTTTTGGAGTAAGGCTAAATATCAAGCGGGGGCGACCAACTCCATGTCGTTCTTCTTCAGACACGATCAATCCCTCTGCCTCCAATTTAGTAACATGATGGCGCACGGATATGGGGTTGATATCTACTGCTTCCGCTAATTCATTTACAGTCCTTTTTTGATTGAGGAGCAGCGATCGCAGTACTCGATTTCTGGTGTTATTACTCATGAAAAGCCTTCTTCTATTTACTCTTATCATCAAAAGTCTATCATTGAACCCTTAAGATGTCAATAATTTATATGATATTTATCTAAAATATTGACTTATGCGATTAATTATGCTACAATTTGCCCTGTCAAAAAAGCAGCTGAAGAAGCTATAAAAACTGAATTGGAGCCAATTTATATGTCTGAACTAGTGATCAAGAATCTTCATGTCAACGTGGAAGATACAGAGATATTAACGGGTGTGGATCTTACTATCAAAGCTGGAGAAGTCCATGCTGTCATGGGCCCAAATGGCACGGGGAAATCAACCCTGGCCTATGCTTTAATGGGTCACCCAAAATATAGTGTAACTAAAGGGGAAGCCACCCTAAACGGGCAGGATCTATTGGATCTGGATCCAAGTGAACGCTCGAGTCTGGGGTTGTTCTTGGCTTTCCAATATCCTGTGGCAGTGCCCGGAGTTTCAGTTGCTAATTTCCTGCGCACAGCGATTAACGCTCACAGGAAATATCAAAACCCGGAAGACAAGGGCATATCAATCCCCGATTTCCGGAAAAAACTTAAAGAAAAAATGGCTCTGCTAAAAATGGATGAATCATTCGCGAGCAGGTACTTGAATGACGGTTTTTCCGGTGGTGAGAAGAAACGGGTTGAAATCCTTCAAATGGCCACATTAGAACCAAAAATTTCCATTCTTGATGAAACTGACTCAGGGCTGGATATTGATGCTCTTAAAATCGTGGCAGATGGGGTAAACGCGATCAGTAGTAAAAACCATGGTGTTCTGGTGATCACCCATTATCAACGGATCTTAAACTATATCAAACCTGATTTTGTACATGTAATGCTGCATGGCAAGATCGTTCAATCTGGTGGACCTGAACTGGCACTCAAACTTGAAGAAGAAGGGTATGAGTGGCTTCGGGAAAAACACACTGCCTGATAGGTTTCATTACAAGATTTCCTAAGTTATTTGTTCAGGAGTTTTTCTCATGTCAACAGACGAGAAATTAATTCAAAGTATTGGTGATTATAAGTATGGATTCAAAGATCCTGAAGTGCATGTATTTAAAAGTAAAAAAGGATTAGATGAGGGCGTAGTTAGGCAAATCTCCCAAATGAAGGAAGAGCCAGAGTGGATGCTAAACTTCCGCTTAAAAGCTCTGGAACATTATCAGGCCAGACCAATGCCTACCTGGGGGCCCGACCTTTCTACCCTTGATTTGGATGATGTCTTTTATTATGTCAAGCCCACTGATGAAGAAGGAAAGACCTGGGATGATATCCCAGAGTCGATTAAAGATACCTTTGACCGGCTTGGCATTCCAGATGCAGAGCAAAAATTTCTGGCTGGTGTGGGCGCTCAGTATGAATCAGAAATGATTTACCACAGCATTCATGAGCAGCTGGCAGAACAGGGCGTTTTATTCAAAAGTATTGAAAATGGCTTGAAGGAACATCCAGAACTCTTCCGGGAATATTTCGGGAAAATCATTCCATACACAGATAATAAATTTGCCGCATTAAATAGCGCAGTTTGGTCAGGTGGGTCTTTTGTATATATTCCACCGGGATTAAAAGTGGATCTTCCTTTACAGGCTTATTTCCGCTTGAATGTCGCCAATATCGGGCAATTTGAGAGGACGATCATTATTGCTGATGAAGGTTCCCAGGTTCACTATGTGGAAGGATGCACAGCACCGACATATACCACTGATTCCTTACATTCAGGTGTGATTGAAATTATCGTCAAAAAAGATGCCCGGGTCCGCTATACCACAATTCAGAATTGGTCTAATAATGTGTACAACCTGGTGACACAGCGGGCGAGGGTTGAAGAAAATGGCACAATGGAATGGGTGGATGCCAATCTTGGATCCAAGGTGACGATGAAGTATCCCTCCTGTATGTTAATGGGCAAAGGAGCTCATGGGGAGATCCTATCGATCGCATTTTCTGGTAAAGGTCAGCAGCACGATACTGGCGCGAAGGTTATTCACCTGGCTCCGGATACAAGCAGCAAGATCGTCTCAAAATCGATTAGTAAGGATGGCGGAAGAGCTTCGTACCGTGGTTTATTGCGAGTTAATAAAGGCAATACCAACGTTAAATCAAACGTGGTCTGTGACGCGCTGTTGTTGGATGATTATTCCCGATCAGATACTTATCCCTATATTGAAGTCGATGAACAGGATGTGAATATCGGGCACGAAGCATCTGTATCCAAAGTGGAAGATGAACAGCTCTTTTATTTGATGAGCAGGGGATTAAGTGAAGAAGAAGCTACCAGTATGGTGGTTTCGGGATTCATTGAACCTCTTGTCAAAGAACTGCCCATGGAATATGCAATTGAAATGAACCGTTTGATCCAGCTCCAAATGGAAGGATCGATCGGCTGATGAAGGATTAATATGGCTAGAAAACAACCAGACAAGGGATTTACTTTCACACGTGAAATGGTCCAGGATTCCACAGACCTGGCGCCTGTCCTTAGGAATTTTAAAAGCGATTCCTGGGACGCATATCAGGAGCTGGCATTTCCTACCTTAAAAGATGAAGCCTGGCGCAGAACATCATTGAGAGGATTGGATTTTGGATCCATTCAGCTCCCCAATGGCCAAATTAAATCCTCCCAGGATACTGAGATTGCATCTGGCATTCTTAGCGAAGAATTCATCTCAGGCAAAACCCATTTCATACTTGATGCTGCTGGAGTGCAAGTAAAACAATCGGCTGAACTCAAGAAAAAGGGCGTTATCTTGAGCAGTTTGAGCGATGCAGCTTCTGATCATTCTGAGCTGGTAGAAAAAGTTTTAGGAAAGGTAATATCTCCCAAAGACGGTATATTTGCAGCTGCAGTTGGTGCATTCGCAAAATTCGGGATTTTTATTTATATACCAAAAGACGTACAGGTCGAAGAACCAATTTATGGCATTAGTAAAGCTCCTGGGCAAGGTACTGCCCATTTTTTTCAAACTCTGATCTACCTGGAAGAGGGAGCTTCCCTGAAATACCTCCAGGAAACCATTTCAGCTGATGATGGATCTGAAAAATCCCTGGCTGGAGAGAACCTGGAAATATTCGTTGGTCCAAATGCGAATCTTCAAGTATCTGAGCTGCAGAACTATAGTTCTGATATATGGAGTTTTGGCCATAAAAAAGCCCTGGTTGAGAGGGATGGAAACCTGGAATGGGAGATTGGCGCATTGGGATCAGCTCTCTGTAAACATTTTGTGTCTCTGGATCTGGTAGGTAAAGGTGCTGAAGGCAGAGTATCTGGAATGTTCTTTGCGGATCAATCCCAACACCTGTCATATAACACTCTTCAGCGGCACCTTGCACCAAAAACCACCAGTGACTTGCTCTTTAAGGGGGCGCTGAATGGGAAAAGCAGGTCGGTGTGGCGGGGAATGATCTATGTCGCTCCTGGAGCACAGCATATTGACGGGTACCAGGCTAATAGGAACCTTATTCTTGATCAGGATGCAAGATCAGATTCTATACCGGGACTTGAGATCCTCAATAACGATGTTCGCTGCACTCATGGTTCCACTGTCGGTAAAATTGATCAGGACCAGCTTTTTTATCTACTATCCCGGGGAATCCCCAGGCAGGAAGCCGAGCAGCTGGTAATCCAGGGATTTTTTAGTGACGTCTTGTCCCGATTTTCCATCCCCGAAGTGCGAGAAGCAATTTGGGCAACAATTAAATCCAGACTTCTGGATTAGAATTATCTAATTAAACAGGTTCTACTATTCACAATTTGAAGAAGCCTGTTAGAATTGTTTTGTTAATACCAAAGATGGAGGTTATCTTGTCATCAGTTCCATTTTCTGCGCCGCCCTCAAACGATAAAGAATTTGAGATTGGAGATCACGTAGAGGTCCTTTGCGATCATGATTTTGAGGATGATCGTGTCCGAGATTGGTTAGAAGGTGTTGTTGTAAAAAAAGGACACAAAAAAGTCGCGATTCAATTCCATAAGAATGTATATTTAACCGATGGGTGGATGGTACCCGATCGGGTATTATGGTGTGCTCTTGGCTCTCAAAATATTCGCAGACCGAAGAAAAAACGCCGGACACAGTCTTAATATTTCCAACTTGATTTGAAAAATCAACGGGAGCAAAGATCCATGGCTGCCAAGATAACTACAGGATATGACGTAAACAAGGTCAGAGAGGATTTTCCTGTCTTAACGCGAGAAATCCGACCGGGGGTTCTACTTACTTATCTCGACTCAGCAGCAACCAGTCAAAAACCAAATGCAGTCATAGAGGCCATGAGTGCCTATTATCAGGATACCAACGCAAATATTCACCGCGGTATCCATCAATTGGCTGAAGAAGCTACATTTGCTTATGAAAACGCGCGTGAGCGGATAGCGGATTTTGTCAATGCTCCGTCTTCAGAAGAGCTGATATTCACCCGAAACACAACCGAATCTATCAACCTTGTGGCTTTTACTTGGGGGAGAACTTTCTTAAAAGCTGGGGACTTGATTTTGCTTACCGAAATGGAGCATCATTCTAACCTGGTTCCCTGGCAGATGCTGGCTAATGAGCTTGATCTGGAACTGGAATTTATCCCTGTAACCCCTGATGGTCTCCTTGATCTTGATATCTATAAGAAGCATTTGAAGAAAGAACCAAAACTTCTAGGTATCACTCATATGTCCAACGTCCTGGGTACAGTCAATCCCCTGGAAGAGATTCTGAAAGACGCTAAATCTGCTGGAGCTGTCACCCTGGTGGATGGGGCTCAGGCTGTACCTCATTTCCATGTTGATCTATCCAGCCTGGCAGCTGATTTTTATGCATTTTCTGCCCATAAGATGTGCGGACCAACGGGAATTGGCGCTTTATTCGGAAGGAAAGAGTTGCTGGAAAAAATGCCGCCATTCCTGGGTGGTGGCGAAATGATTAAACGTGTTGAGCTCCGATCTTTTAAAACCAATGATCTACCGCATAAATTTGAGGCGGGAACGCCTGCAATTGCCGAAGCAGTTGGCTTTGGCGCGGCGGTTGATTACCTGTCAGATCTAGGTATGGATCAAATAGAGAGACATGAACGAAGTTTGACGGGCTATGCTATTGAAAAACTCTCCCAAATTCCTGATTTGCATATTCTCGGTCCCGATATCGAAGAGAAGGGTGGAGTGGTTGCTTTCTATATCAAAGATATTCACGCCCATGACGTAGCCCAGATCCTGGACAGTAAAGGCATCGCCGTTCGGGCAGGACATCACTGCGCTCAGCCGCTGCATACAAAATTCAATTTACCAGCAACCTCCCGAGCCAGCTTGTATTTGTATAATACAAGGGAAGAAGTCGACCGTCTGGTGGATGGGATCCACAGAGTGAAAGAAATATTTGCCTGATTAAATGATTGGGAAGAATTTATGGAAGACTTTTACAGGGAATTGATAATTGAGCGTTATAAAGACCCCCATTTTCGAGGTGTTCTGGATCCCAATGATATAACCTATGAAGATGATAACCCGTCCTGTGGGGATCATATCCAGATCGATGTTCGGCTGGACGAGAACGGTATTGTCACAGAAGCTCTCTTCAGTGGAGAAGGCTGTGCCATATCTCTAGCTTCAGCTGACTTACTGCTGGAGTCAATCATCGGCAAGAGCGTTGATGATATTAAAGAATTATCAAAAGAAGATATCCTGGAAAATCTGGGCATCGAACTTGGCCCCGTGCGTCTTAAATGCGCTTTACTGCCGTTGAAAGTACTCAAAGCAGGGATTTACGGGATAAATAAAACAGAAAAATCTGATTGACCAAAACCTGATTATTGATAGGCGAAACTTCATATTTGAAATGAGGTTTCGCTTTTTTGTTTGGTAGTTCTTTACTGTTTTGTTAGATACACCCTCCAGAATGCCTGGGATAGTTTACAATCGATGATATGTTTCCTGTTTGGTCTAGAGCAGGGGGCCAATAAGGTATAATCAGGAATGATTTTAAGGAGCATGGATAATGCCGTTTATCATAGGTGAGAATGTAGGTCCCTATCGTTTGATCGAGAAACTTGGTAAAGGTGGTATGGCAACTGTCTTTAAAGCCTACCATCCTAGCTTGGATAGGTATGTTGCCATTAAAGCCCTGCATCCTGCCTTTATGGAGCACCCAGGATTTTTGGAACGTTTTGAAAGAGAAGCCAAAGTTGTTGCAAAATTGGAACACCCAAATATCGTTCCGATTTACGACTTTTCTGAACATGAAGATCGCCCATACCTGGTTCTTAAATACGTCCAGGGCGAAACTCTTAAAGCCCGTCTGGATAAATCCAAACTAACCTATAAAGAAACTCGACATATATTCCGTGTGATTTCATCTGCTTTGGCATATGCTCACCAGGAAGGTGTACTCCACAGGGATGTAAAACCTTCTAACGTACTGCTGGATAAGACCGGCGGTGTATATCTGGCCGATTTCGGGCTGGCAAGAATCGCTGAAACAAGCCAGACGACACTTTCTGGCCAGATGATGATGGGCACCCCGCATTACATCTCACCTGAACAAGCCAAGGGATTGGGGAACCTGGATAGCGGAACGGATATCTACTCCCTGGGTGTGATGATGTATGAGCTCTTAATAGGAGAGGTACCATTCCAGGCAGACACACCATTTTCAGTTATCCATGATCATATTTACAGCCCGCTTCCATTACCACGGGATATGAACCCGGACCTCAATGAAGAAATGGAGAGAGCGATATTAAAAGCGCTGGCGAAGAAACGTGAGGACAGGTATGCCTCAGTCTCGGAGATGATGGCTGCCTTTTTAAAAGCTTTCGATCTCCTCATTAAGGATCATCCATCCAAGGGTGAAGCGCCAACCCTGGCTTTGCATGAAGACGCCCGGAAAAAGACCATCGAGCGTGTCAAGGCAGAAAAGGAATTTGCCGAAACCAAGGTGGTTGAAAAAGATACCAAGGGGGAAAAAGAGAAGAAAAAAGGCATCCCGGGATGGGTTTGGTGGATGGCTGCGCCCGCCCTTGTGTTATTCTGCCTAGGGTTCACTATATATCAGAATGCTCTTGAAGCGCCCGGTCCGGATTTGATTACCTCGGAAACTTTAACCCAAGAGGCCAATTTCCAATCAGCTCCGGAATTGAATGAGATCAAATCCCTGAATGAACAGATCAGGGAAAACCCGCAGGACCCATTCCTGCGCTATACCTTGGGGGTAGCATACCTTGAGGCAGATCGGCCCCAGCAGGCTAGGGAAGCGTTCCAGAAGGCTTACCAATTGGCAGAAGATAATCCTCAAATAATCTTGGATTTGGGTGAAGGGTTGACGGATATCAATATCTGGACATACGCTGCCTATAGTTTCCTGAAAGTAGAACAGCTGGGTTCACCAATCCCAGAGCAAGAACTGAAAGATAAGATCAGTGAGGCACTCTATCGTGCGGCCTTTGAGAATTTTTCAATGGAAGTTCTCTCCGGTAATCAAGATCTGGAAATAGATCCTGCTTTGCTACATTTATTGGAGGCTCGGAAGGCCTTATTAAACGGTAGAGTTGACGTAGCCGGACGGTTGGCGGATCAAGTAATGGCAGAACGTCCGGATTTACTGGAAGCTTACCTGCTCAAATCAGATATCCTGTTTGCCCAGGAACGATTTAAAGAGGCCCGGGATTTACTGCTGGAATTGGAACAATACGAGAATTTGCCGGCCTGGATTCGAGGTGAATTAAGATTACAGCCGGAATAGTATAAATTTTATGGAGGAGTAATGCGGAGAGCTTGTGTTGCAGGAAATTGGAAAATGAATAAATCAGTCCAGGAATCTTTATCCCTGGTTAAGGAACTTTTACCCAGATTAGGAAGTATCGAAAATGTAGATAGTGTCATTTGCCCACCTTTTATTGCGCTGGCAAAAGTTTCTGATTTAGTCAAGAACTCAAAGATTGAACTTGGTGCCCAGAATCTGTATTGGGAAGAAAAGGGTGCATACACTGGTGAGATTTCACCTGGTATGGTTGCTGAAATAGCAGAACATGTGATCTTGGGCCATTCGGAACGAAGGGCCTATTTCCAGGATACGGATGAGGCTGTGAATAAGAAAGTATTGGCTGCCTTGAACGCGGGATTAAAACCAATTCTCTGTGTTGGTGAAACCCTGGATGAAAATGAAAACGGAAAAACTGGCGATGTAGTACAACGCCAATTGACCGACGCTTTGAAAGGTGTCAGTATTGAAGATTTTGGAAAAATTATGATAGCCTATGAACCAGTATGGGCCATTGGCACCGGTAAAGCTGCAACCGCTGAAGGCGCTAATCAGGTTATTAAGGAATATATCAGGGATGAGGTATCATCTCTGTACTCACGTGAAGCTGCGGACAAAGTCCGTATTCTGTACGGCGGATCCGTCAAACCTGAAAACGCTAAAGAATACTTCCAGCAGCCTAATATTGATGGCGCGTTGGTCGGCGGAGCCAGTTTGAAGGCAGATGCCTTTATCCAGATCACTGAGGCCGCAGCCTAATATTTTATTTGAAGTAAAAAGAGGCTTCTCTATGAGAAGCCTCTTATGTTTTAACTTGGAAAATTTAACCCGTTCCGAATTGCCTATCTCCTGCATCTCCCAACCCTGGAACGATATATCCGTGATCATTCAAATGGCTGTCAATAACTGCTAGATGAAGGGGAACATCAGGGTGAGCCTTTTGCATAGCATCTACGCCTTCTGGTGCAGCCAGGATGCCGAGGAACTTGATTTTCTGAACCCCCCATTTCTTTAAGATATCCACTGTTGCTACAGCGGATCCACCTGTCGCCAGCATTGGATCCAGAACCAGGCAGACTGATACCGTAGGTTCAAGTGGTAATTTGTTGTAATACTGGACTGGTTGGAGTGTTTGCTCATCCCTGTACAAACCAATATGCCACACTTCAGCGCTAGGCATCAAGCCCCAGATACCCTCCACCATGCCCAGTCCTGACCGAAGGATAGGCACCAACCCAATGGTCTGCTTTAGTTCCATCCCGTCTGCCTCCGCAAGTGGTGTTTCAACAGTTTTGGGGGCAATTTCCAGGTCAGCTGTGGCTTCATAGGCCAATAATGCAGAAACCTCCCGGATCAGTTCCCGAAATTTTTTGGGATCAGTGTTTTTATCCCGCAGTCGCGTTAATTTATGCGAAACAAGTGGGTGGCTGGATTCGTAGATTGTATTCATAGTTGTCTCCCTTAGGTTGAATCCGTATTCCTGATTTATTTTCATTTTGTTATTGATGCTGATTATATCCTGAGGTGTCTATTTGTCCCACATTCCTACGCATTTAGGGCTACCTTCGGTATAATCTTAGACATGGATGATACACAACCAAACCGCATGGTGGATTCTGATCCTAAACCGGGAGACCATCTGGATCACGCGCTTCGTCCCCAATTTCTGGGCAGTATGATCGGGCAGGATACGATCCGGGAGAATCTTGAGATATTGATATCTGCGGCTCAACACCGGGAAGAAGCCCTGGACCATGTCCTTTTTTACGGTCCCCCTGGATTGGGTAAGACCACCTTGGCTCACATTCTTGCAAATGAGATGGGTGTCCATATTAAGATCACTTCCGGACCGGCAGTGGAAAGAGCTGGGGATCTGGCGGCGATCTTGACCAACCTTAATGAAGGGGACATCCTGTTCATTGATGAGATCCACAGGCTGGGCCGGGCGGTTGAAGAAGTCCTTTATCCGGCCATGGAAGATTATTCCCTGGATATCATCATTGGAAAAGGTCCTTCCGCCCGCTCTGTGCGGCTGAATCTACCCAGGTTTACGATCGTAGGTGCGACCACACGCTTGGCACTGGTTACGGCGCCCTTACGAGCTCGATTTGGGGCGGTATACCGCCTGGATTATTACACTGTTGAAGCGGTCGAGAATATCATCAAGATAGCGGCAGAACAGCTCGAAGTGCCCTCTGAGTTTGAAGGAATCAAAGAAATCGCTTCCCGTTCTCGCGGCACACCGCGTGTTGCTCTGCGCCTTTTACGCAGAGTGCGGGATTTTGCCCAGGTCCGTGGTGAGGGAGTGATCACATCGTCAATTTCCCGGCAAGCACTGGAATTATTGAAGATCGATGAAGTTGGATTGGATTCTATGGACCGCAGTGTGCTTCACGCAATTGTTGTGAAGTATCAGGGCGGACCTGTGGGATTAAAGACGATAGCCGCCTCTATTCGCGAGGATCCAGATACGATCATGGATGTTGTTGAACCTTATTTGCTGCAGTTGGGATTGATGCAGCGAACCTCCCAGGGCAGAGTGGCAACCCAGCAAGCATATCTCCATTTGGGTTTGGAACCACCCCCAGATGCAGCTCAGCCCAGATTAATCAACTGAGGAAAGAAATGGATCTAATGCCATTAGCCCGTATTGTGGCTGTTTTTGCTTTGGTTCTTCTTGTTGTTGCCGGCTTATTATTCCTGGCTGCAAAATTTAATATCTCCCTGGGAAAATTACCAGGCGATTTTGTTATTAAACGGGGTAATTTCACTTGCGCAGTTCCATTAGTATCTTCACTACTGATCTCGATTGTGATCACGGTCTTTCTCAATATCCTGTTCGCTTTGTTGAAAAAATAAAGAAGTGAAAATTGAAGACATCTGATTTTGCATATAAGTTACCGAAAGAATATATCGCCCAGCATCCCGTTTATCCACGGGATTCTTCCAGGTTGCTAATCTATAACAGGGAACAGGAAACTGTCGTTCACCATCATTTTTATCAACTTGTAGATCTACTTAGGGAAAATGATCTGCTAGTGATCAACCGGACCCGGGTAATCCAAGCACGCTTATTTGGTAAAAAAATCCCAACCGGAGGAAAAGCTGAATTGCTGCTCCTGCGTGAGTTGAAAATGGATACATGGGAAGCGATGGTGGGAGGAAAGGGAATCAGGCCGGGTATCAGAATTCAGATCGATAATGGCCCGGAAGTTCATATAGAGGATGATCTGGGAGGGACTTTAAGGAAGATCCGATTCCTGAATCCGATCAAACCGATGCTAGACCAGATCGGGAATGTACCTCTGCCTCCCTATATTCACGAACAACTTGATAAACCAGAGCGGTATCAAACTATTTATGCCAGGGAATCTGGTTCAGCTGCCGCTCCTACAGCTGGTTTACATTTTACGCCGTCTCTAATGGATAGGATCCAACAAAAAGGGATTCGAATTGCTGAAGTCACTTTGCATATCGGTTTGGATACTTTCGCCCCGGTTCATGAAGAAGACCCCAGGAACCATAAGATCCATCAGGAATGGTGCCAGCTTTCTGATGATGCGGCTGCCCAGATCAATCAAACGAGGAAGTCTGGGGGAAGGGTCATCGCAGTAGGAACTACATCGGTCAGGACACTTGAAACATCTGCTAGGCATAGTGATCTGGATATTGGTATATCTCCTTTCGAAGGGAAGACGGATTTGTTCATATTACCTGGCTTTAATTTCCAGGTGGTTGATATGATGCTGACAAACTTTCATCTCCCTGAATCGACTCTAGTGATGATGGTCAGTGCTTTTGCAGGCAGGGAAAAGATCCTTGAGTTATACCAACTGGCTATGCAAGAAGGATATCGATTTTACTCATTTGGAGATGCAATGCTGTTGGAGTAAGTAGATGTGAATTATTTGTATGGGAGATTGATGTGGAAGAAAAGAAAAAAATAACCCCGGCGGGGTTGATTAATTTATCTATTGTTTATTTTGTTTGGGGAAGTACCTATTTAGCAATCAGAATTGGTATCCGAAGCGGGTCTGGTTTTCAGCCCTTCTGGTTTGGGGGGCTGCGAGTTCTGGTAGCCGGGACTATTCTGCTGCTATTCGCTGCGATCAGAGGGAAGGATATTCGCCCTAATAAAATGGATCTCAAGGTGTTGATAGCTTCCGGTTTCCTGCTCTGGATTGGTGGAAATGGATTGGTTGTATTGGCTGAGCAGCGGATCGATTCCGGGATTGCAGCCCTGATTGTTGCCAGTACACCCATTTGGGTGGCATTATTCGAGTCCATCCTGGATAAGCGGGTGCCGTCGTTATTATTAATAGGTTCACTTGTCGTAGGTTTTGGTGGGATATTAGTTCTCAGTTTGCCATTAATAACCTCGGGAGTAAGGGCTGATATCTTGTCCATCCTGGCTGTGTTGCTGGCTAGCTTTAGCTGGTCCTCAGGCCTAGTCCTTCAGTCTCGGCAGCCTGTCAGTCTGAGTAGAGGAGTCAGTTCG
>Ga0209013_10003050_pt1 | contig 15034 bp, 13 predicted proteins | sample Cruoilmetagenom2_FD_187291 | JGI IMG/M metagenome (GOLD analysis project Ga0209013, IMG submission 187291) | Oil polluted marine microbial communities from Coal Oil Point, Santa Barbara, California, USA - Sample 2 (SPAdes) (version 2) | ecosystem: Environmental > Aquatic > Marine > Oil seeps ... | reverse complement strand
CTACCATTTGGCTTGGTCATATCAATTTACTTATCGCGACCACTTTTTGTTTCAGTTTAGTTGGCTGGAACGACCCATTATCATTCTCAATATTCCTAATAGCAACTCTTATAGCCATAGCCGGCCAGCTAAGAGGTCATTTCGTTCATGAAAAAATCGAATCGAATGCAAGCTTCTCAATAATTTGTACGGTACGCTCACTAATCCTTTGGCACCTGGCTGTTATTCTTCAGATACGACCTGAATGGTTTGTTTTCGGGATCGTATTTTATACGCTCTTCGAATTAGCCCTGTTTTTAAGACCTAAAAAAGACCAAATCTAACTTAGCATGCTAACTTTAAGAAAGGAACATATCGAAAACAAACGGGTTATCATTACCGGAGGTGCATCTGGTATTGGTAAAGCAACAGCTTTTGGTTTAGCTAAAAAAGGAGCTAAATTAATCCTCGCTTCTCGCGATATAGATAAGCTTAATCAATTGCAAGAAGAGCTAAAACTAGCTTTTCCTGACATGCCATATGCGCTCACAATCAAATGTGACGTCACAAGCGAAGCAGATATAAAAAACCTCATTAATACCACCCTTTCGGAACTCGGAGGGATCGATATTCTAATTAATAACGCTGGAATTGGTGTTTACGGTGAAACACTAAGAACAAAATATGAGAATCTTCACCACACAATGGCTGTTAATTATTTCGGTGCAGCCAATTGCATATTCGAAGTCCTGCCGCACATGATAAAAACACATAATGGCACCATTGTAAATATTTGCTCAGTAGCAGCTATTTATGGCATACCCTACATGTGTGCCTATTGCTCAAGCAAAGCCGCCTTAGCTTCATTGGGACAAACGCTCCGATCTGAATTAATCGGCAAAGGGATCCACATTATTAATATTTACCCGGGGTATACTCAAACAGAATTCTTCACACATGAAATACTAATCGGGGGAGCTCGCAGATCCATTGGTCCGTATACTCAAGCCGATTTTGTTGCGAATAAAATCATACGGGCCATCGAATTCAGAACTCCTGAACTGATCATCCCAATCTATGGCAAAGTTCTATCAGTTATAAAAGGTCTTATACCCTCACTTGTCAGAAAAGCCATGTATATCTTATCAAAAAGACTAAAAACTTAAATAAAATGAAAAAACCAAAATTACAAATTATCGTCCTTTTCCAGAATTTAGGTGAAGAGCATACTTATTATGCACAATCTCCCGTACCACCTTTGTCTGGAGCACTTGTTGCAGCCCTGACACCTTCGATAGTTGAAGTCGAATTGTTACATGAAATGATTCGTCCTATCGATTACAATACAGATGCAGATTTCATCGCATTAAGCTTTATGGATTTCTGTGCACCTCATGCGATTAAAGTTGCAAGCAGATTTAGAAAGCGGGGCAAAATTGTTGTTGCCGGGGGGAAATATGCATCAACTTTTCCAGAAGAACTCATTCCACACATGGATTCGGTTATTATTGGTGAAGCCGAAAACATTTGGCCACAGGCGGTAGAAGATATGGTAAATGGAAAGCTAAAAAAAGTCTATAAAGCACCATTAGATCAAGCTCTAAAGAATATTCCACCACCACGTTACGATTTAATTGAACCTGAATTTTTAGTTCCTGTTATTACGGAAGCAACAAGAGGTTGTCCTCACAGATGTAGTTTCTGTCAGCTAACAATTAATCCAACACCATATAGATGTAGACCTATTAAAGATGTGATTCATGATTTAACAGCAACAGATGGTCTCCCATTTCATAAACGAAAAACAGCAATGTTATTGGATAACAACCTTGGAGGTGATATGGATTATGCCAAGGCTCTGTTGAAAGAAATTGCTAAATTGAAACTCTGGTCTCTTGGCGTACAGTTTAGTTTCGATTGTCTGTATGACGATGCTTTTGTTGATCTCTTGGTAAAAGCCAATTGCAGCATGGCATTTATTGGTTTGGAATCTTTAAATGAGCCAAGTCTTGCTTCAGTGCATAAGAACCACAATAAGGTTCAAGAATACAAGGAGCTATTTGAAAAGTTAAAAGGCAATGGAATTCTTACTTTCACAGGATTAATGTTGGCACTTGACGAAGACACAGTTTCTTATTATGAAAGTCTTACTAAAAAACTTGATGAAATAGATCCAAGTTCGATTCTACTTTCAATTTCGATTCCTATCCCAGGAACACCTTTCCATCAAAAAGTTGAATCAGAAGGACGAATCACCGACAAGGATCTTTCCCATTATGAAGGAGATCATCTTGTTTTTAAGCCCAAAGGTGTTACACCAAAACAAGTATTAGCAGCTTTCTATGATATCAACAGGCACTTTTACTCATTGAAAAGTATCATGAAGCGTTGGTGGAGATTTTCATGTTCAGCATCATATAAGGGAAACTTATTGAATCGACTTTTCCGCTTCAGTCTTCGATCTGTCATACTCCTTAAACTGTCATTTTTTCAACGTCATCATGCTAAAAAGAAAGTATATGTCTGAAAATTGAACAATGCATTAATCAATCTAAAATGACAGGTAACTTTAGCAGAGAAAAGAGAGCCTAAATGACTCTCTCCCTAAATTCCTTTACTGAATGCAAAAGCTTATTAAAAAAACGATTTCTTGCCTTTTCTCCTACCTGGCTGATCAGGTTCGAACTTGAAATCAGCCCCTGTAAATACGTCTCTACTTTTTCACAGAAATCAGGCTTGGTTGTATAGAGAAGATTTAGTGAATTAAAGGTTTTGTAGACAATAGAAACACCATCTAATTTCACAAAAACAGTATTATCTCCCAATACCAATTCATTTTCATACAATTGGAACGAATTTTCCAGTCCCTCAGCAGGTTCGCCATAAATAAATTTGCATCCATACTCCGCTTGTTTTTGGATATGGAAAATCCATTGTTCCAATTTATCTAGGATATTCAGAAAATCATCCTTTTTTGCAAATAAGCCCGACACCCAGTAATACTCAATCTGGCTAAGCGTAATATTAAAGGTATCCTGATTCCAGATCTCAATTGTAGGAATTTTTGTTGATACAGACAGAATCTGTCTACCTATCTTTTGTATGTCCGGATTCATGTCATCCAGACGAAACAGGCTATCTTTGAGATTTGGAAACTTGTACAGCGTTTTTTCCCAAAAGAAAACTTTAAATGCTGAGATCTCAGGAAATTGAAAATAATGGAAAATTGGAGGATCCTTTGCCGAGTAAATAATCTCTCTCTCCTTTGCGGCTTGAAATCTTTTGACACTACCTAAGATGAATTTCAACCAATCCGTAACTTCAAAACTTTCAGGTTCTACAAAATGACAATCAAAAACCACTTTGTTGGTTGGGACACTACAAAAAGAATCAACCGATATTTTAAAATGAGCACACAATTTATAAAGATCCTCAAAGGACAATACTTTATCCCCTCGGATTCTACGATAAGAACTATCGTAACTTATTCCGAGCACTTGGGCAATTTCATGTACAAAGGATAGGTTTGGAGGAAGATTACCTTTGATTTGCTGAAAAATAGCCTTTTGTATATTCACTAATTCATCCACATATATAAAATTATTAAAAGCAGACTTGAAAATCAACTAAACTTTTAAGCAATTGGAGAAAATCAGATAAAGAAAAAATTATATCAGAAGATATTGTCAACATCAATCTCTATTGCATTTCATGGATTGTAGACTTAATAGCTGAACTATGTTTCGGAACCAGCATCGAAAACATGTTTGTGTTTTTTTCATCAGAACACAGGCATAATCAAGATATTATGACTCAACTGACTTTCTCTAAAATAAAAACGAAGTAAAATATTATTCATAAAACAGAACATAAGAAATTTAAATATTAACGACTAGATTTAAGAGTGCAATTCTTAAATGCACAAAGTATTTGCCAAGCACATTATAAAACAAAGCCCTGTCATACAGGCTCATTGACACACCAACTGTTGAATAAAATCGAAATAGCAACAAATACAATGTTGTTACTGAAACGTTGTGTGCCATTTTGCAGACGACTCGTACGATACCGATTAGTATTTGCTCAATCAATTCCATTTACAATTTTACTTTTCCCTGTTTCGCTTAAAGCAAGGCTAGAGTCCGAAGACAACTTCCTTACAACATTTGAAACAACTTAACGTTCAACCCTTCACTATGCAGTGAGTCCTCCACAGTATCTATTCATGGCTCGTTACCCATTTCTACCATGGTATCTGCTAACTTCTCAATACAACTAACTCGTAGTTCATGAGGTCTCCCCTGGTAAGAACATTTTCCTTCCATCTATTACCGATGCATCTACTATAAACAGATTATTGGTTACCGGCTTTGTAAAGATGTGATTACTTACCCTCTGCTGATATCCTCATATGCATTTCCTGTTCGTAAGTACAGATATTTGCAATTCTGCTTGTTACTCCATTCTGTCGTAATCTCCACTTTGTTCCGGTACACTCAATCAGTCACCCGAAACGAGCTTGCAGCTTGCTAATTGGCTTCACCAACTCGCCAATAAGGGACTTACACCCTCTGAAAAAATAACATACTTATTGCTAGCTCTTTCGACCAAATATTTGCATATTTAATCTTTTTCAAGAGCTTATAAATAAGTGTGCTCTTGCTCATACAGGGCACTCACAATGTATAAAAATAATAGCTGAAACAGTAGTAAATTTTAAGGTAGTAGTACACGTCAAATTCGTAAAAATTTGAAAGTGGAATTGCCCGCAATTAGCTACTATTCTTACACTTAACGGGTTGTGGGCAATATTGAAAAAATAGACAATATTATAAAACACCAGTGATAATGACAAAAACGGATCAAGCAAATGGGACCGCATTGAAAATCCCTTCACCCAACCAGATAGCATGGCTGCTACCTGCCACAATTTTGGTTCACCAGTTGGAAGAATACTTCGGCCAATTTCCAATTTGGTATTCCAATCTGTTAAACGCACAGTTGTCCAACCAGGACTTCATTATAATCAATGGCGTTGGCCTGTTTTTATTCACAGTATTTTCCTTGTCTTATATTTTCAATAAAAACAACCTAATATTAGTTGCACTGGGAACGCTTGTTTTCGTGAATGGCATGATCCACCTGTTGTTAAGTATTTTTACCTTTTCTTATTCGCCAGGCACAATTTCTGGTATTGTTCTTTTCATCCCTTTGGGAATTATCATCTACAAGAACATATTGCCTCAGTTACGCAAGGGTGAAAGGATTATTGCTATTGGAATAGGTATCTTTATATTGTTTACTGCCAGTGTGATAGCCATTAATATTTGATAAAGCCCAAGTTGTTAAAGACAGACAAAAAAGTATTTTATTTAGTGAGTAAACACATTTGACATAGACATTAATTGAATCATTTTAACAGTGCTAATTGACAAAACCACTGCCCACAATAAATAGAACTATGAGCGGTCTGCAAGGCCCAGCGATGAGTACATGTTGAACTACATCACGTGTTGCATTGGAGTTTCTATGCTTTTATCGACGATTTTTGTTGTTTACGGAAGTATTCAGAAGGAGAGCTTGTATTAATCTGTTGCGTTAATCTTCCTAATTTATGGATTTTCAACAGGCTGTACCGTGTAAAAAAAGATGAAAACCTAGAGATTAGGCCGTACAAATCTAGTCTTCATGAGAATGAAGATTGAAACGGAGAAATCCGGATTATTGTAAAGAGGTGTTAATCAGTTGTTGAATAGGGCTCCCGGGCGAACATATTCGAGGGAACTCCCCTAAAACCTACGCCGTTTAATCAATATTATTGGCGTAAAAACCCTCATGGAATAAGTAGTACAGCAATTATCTTCTTTTTTTGAATTAATGGAGCTGTTAGGGTTAAAAATGGACCAAACAAAAACCTCAATTCTATTTTTAAATAAAAGTATTTCCAAATTTTATGTATCCTTAAAATCGCTATATTTAAATCCCAAATCGGTAGTCTGATAAGTTTTTAAACAGACTGCCGTTAGCCTAAATAAGGTTAGTATATTCAAATTACCAAAATACAGACATACAATTACAAAAAATGACCATAACTATAATAATAACATTCTGCGGATGAACTCCTCATCGCTAAGTGTTACCCTTAATCTTTGGCAGAAAATGTAATCTTCCCATCCTCTAAATTTAGGATACGATGATTGATATTAGCCTCCTTATGGGAGTATAATCCCAGATATTCGATTACTTGCCATAGACCAAAGAAAGGATGTTTGTAATACACCACCCAATTTTTGGCAAGCAACTATTTATAAATTTTATCATCTGATTCCGGTATTTTTCGAATCTATATTACAAACAATCTCTAAAGACCTTACTCGTTGCTTTTACCGGGAACATATATTTTCCATGAGTCGTTTAACTCCTCTACTTACCTTTTGAAGAAATACCTACAAAAAGAAGTTAAGGAAGGAACACAAATCCCAATGAAGTAAAGGCTAATATATTTTTAAACGAATCTTTTAATGGTAATCCTAGATAATAATTCTAAATAAATTCCTGACAATTTTTAAATAAATAAATTAATTTCTTAAATTTGTTTACTCTTAAATAGGAATCATTCTTTTTTAATATTAATTCAACAATGGTGTCAATAGAAAAAATCAGAAAAAAACTCAGTGAAAAAGGTTTAAAAGTAACTCCACAAAGAATTAGTATTCTTAATGCAGTCTATAAATTAGATAATCATCCAACCGCTGAAAATATTATTGAACATATTCGTGAATCTCATCCAAATATTGCGACTGGTACAGTATATAAAGTATTGGAAACCTTCGTTGAAAATCAGCTGATAAAAAAAGTAAAAACCGATAAAGATATAATGAGATATGATGGAGACGTTGAAAATCATCATCATCATTTATATTGTACTGAATGTGATTTGATAGAAGATTATATTGATGATGAACTAGACTTAATTCTTAAAGAATATTTTAAAAAGAATGTATTTAATGGTTTTGAGATTGAAGATATAGTACTCCAAATTAGAGGAAAATTTGACAAGTGTTAATTAATAATTTTAAATATTATATTATGGACGAGAATCAAGAACAAGTTGTAATCAGTATGCCAAGAATTGGTGATGCTGCACCTAAATTTAAAGCAGTAACTACACAAGGTGATATAAATTTTCCTGCCGACTACAAGGGCAATTGGGTAATTCTTTTTAGTCATCCTGCTGACTTCACTCCAGTATGCACATCAGAGTTTATGACTTTTGCAACAATGGAAGATAAATTTAACGAAGCAAATTGCAAACTTGTAGGTCTTTCGATTGATGGATTATATAGTCATATTGCTTGGCTACGTACTATCAAAGAAAAGATTGAGTACAAAGGAATGAAAGATGTAGAAGTAAATTTTCCATTAATCGAAGATATCAAAATGGATGTTGCGAAAAAGTATGGAATGATACAACCAAATGAAGACTCTACAAAAGCAGTTAGAGCCGTATTCTTTATTGATCCTAAAGGAATAATTAGAACCATCATTTATTATCCGTTGAGCTTGGGAAGGAACTTTGATGAATTATATAGAGTAATTTTAGCTTTACAGACTGCTGATGAATTTGGAGTTGCTACTCCTGCAGATTGGCGTCCAGGTGATGATGTAATAATTGGACCTGCAGGTTCATGCGGATCTGCTAAAGATAGAATGGAAGATAGTGATATTGACTGCAAAGACTGGTTTTTTTGCACAAAAAAAATGAATAAAGATACAGTACTAGAAAGAATACTAAAGAAAAAATAAAAATCAAGAAGCACAATTCCAGAAGTTCTCCGCCAGGCAATTAGTCTACGCAGAACTTCTCACACCACACTATCCCGCAAAGTATGCAAGTGATATTTTCAGATTTTTTTCTAATTCGCTAATAACAAACTTCAACTTATGGAATAGTAACAAACTTATCATTCATCTTAATAAAATTCACTTAACAAACTTAATCTTTTGACATAACAGTCCATAAATTCACACAACATATTGTAAGATTGAAATCTGAAAAACATCAATCTCACATATTGTTTCAATAAACTCAACACAAAAAAAGAATGGTGAAATGAAAATAGGAATTATAATTTGTGATAGATATAAAAGTTGTGCAGGTGGCAAATGTTTTAGAGCCATGCAAAATAGAGAAGGTGCTTTTGATATTTATGATAATAAAATGACATTGGAAATTGCAGGATATACAAGTTGTGGAGGATGTCCTGGTGGAAATATTGAATATACACCCGAAGAAATGATTAAAAACGGTGCAGAATCAATCCATTTTGCAACAGGATTTGTTGTAGGATATCCACCATGTCCTTACATATCAAAATTTAAAGAATTTATTGAAGATAAATACAAAATACCAGTTGTTATAGGAACACATCCTATTCCTCAAAAATATTATTTAACACATAAAAATCTTAAAACATGGCAGGGAAAGCAATGGCAGGAAATTATACAGCCAACAATCTGCGATGAAAAATTAAGATTAAAATATGATTAACAAAAAAAAAGCATGTATAAATATTTATTTGGACCAGTACCATCGCGACGATTGGGAATCTCATTGGGAGTCGATCTAGTTCCACAAAAAGTATGTTCGCTAGATTGCGTTTATTGTGAAGTAGGAAAAACAACCAAACTAACAATTGAGCGAAGAGAATATATTAAATCAGAAAAAATAAAAGATGAATTAATAAATTATTTCGATAATAATCCAGATCCTGATTATATCACTTTCTCCGGTTCAGGAGAACCAACTTTAAATAGTATAATTGGAAATATTCTTGATTTTATTAAACAAATTAAACCAAATATTCCTGTTGCTGTACTAACAAATGGAACACTGCTGTTTGATAAAAATGTACGAAATGCCCTAATGAATGCAGACATTGTTCTTCCATCTCTGGATGCAGCAACTCAAGACACATTTTATAAAATTAATCGTCCTGCAGAAGGTCTTTCTATTGATAAGTATATTCAAGGAATTATCGATTTTAAAAATGATTTTAAAGGAAAAACTTGGCTTGAAGTTTTTATTTTACCAAAATATAATGATTCGAAAAATGAATTAATTGAATTAAAAAAAGCAATACTAAAAATAAATCCAAATTTAATTCAATTAAATACATTAGACAGACCTGGTACAGTTTCTAATTTGAAAGGAGCTACAAAAAAAGAATTGCAAAAAATTATAGACTTTTGGGGAATAAATAATGTTGAAATAATTTCTTCAGCACCTGAAAGAAAAAATATAAAATCCTTTAGAACTGACATGGAAACTGCAATTGTCGAAACAATTCTACGACGACCTTGCACCTTAAATGATCTAACTATGATATTGGGATTACATGTTAATGAGATAAACAAATATCTGGATGTTCTGGAAGCAGAAGAGAAAATTGAAACAGTTGAACAAGAAAGAGGTGTCTTTTATCAGATAAAAGAAAAATAAAAGTAATATCCCATAAAGTGTGTAAGAAAAGTTATTCTGATTTTTTCGAAGCCTTAAAATTAGCTCAAGAAAAAACTTGGAAATAACACCTACACAATTTGTGGGATAATGTCCGGGCAATTCATGAATGCTTTCCTCATTATGTGAGCGAGACCATGCAAAAGCTTATCCCTTTTCAATACCTAAACGATTAGGACTTCTCCCCTTCTTTTCATGCTTTTATTCATAGTACTTTTTTTCATGAGTGTTCATGATCTCACTTCGTTCTACTCGAATCATACCAAATGCAATACCTGAGCCTGCTACAAATCTAACCTTCAAACTTTTACTCTTCCATAAAAAAGTCTTGCTGTTCCTATATTTGGTGCGGCTCTTCCATGCTAAGAGCTTGCTATCTATTAGTAAACTTTTCAGCTCAATAATATCTATCTTTTCATTAACACTATAAAATGTACAGCTTATTCGTAGCATCTTGCCGATATTAATGCATCAGTAATGGCTAAAATACTAATCTATAAGCAGTAAATATCGTACAGATCAGATACATGAATAAAGAAATACCCGATTCAACACTCAATTTAAAAACTTGTTTAAAGAAACTTATATCATTACCAAAAAATAAATTAAGGTCTAATTTCAAGGCAGATAGGTGACTATTTTTATTCTTTATTTGATTTTCCTTCATCCTTAAATATTTTGTCTCCAAACTCTTTTATATTTTTGCATACAATATTTCCATATTTCGTGATTTTATAAAGCATGACAAAATCTATCAAAAAAATTATTCAGAATCTTAGCGGAATTCTCATTGGTGGTTTATTCCTATATCTAACATTGCGCGAAAAACCACTTGGATCAGTATGGAAGAGTTTAGAAAACGCCGATTATTTTTTTATCCTTCTTAGTTTCCTATGTCTCTTTATCATTTTTTATTTGCGTGCAATTCGTTGGCAATTATTAATTGAAGAATCCGAACAAAAAGTAGCAACAGATAAAGCACTTACATCTGTTCTTCTTGGTTATTTTGTAAATAGCTTTACACCTAAATTAGGCGAAATAGTTAGGTGTACATCTCTGCAAAAAAATAGCAATGTGCCGGTTTCTATTTCTATGGGAAGCGTAATGGCAGAACGAGCTTATGATTTACTGGTACTAGCACTGGGGATATTAACTATCTTTTTCATAGAACTAGATAGGCTTCAAACCATTATTGATTCAACAATTGGTGGTATTTCTCACATCTACGGCTACCAATATATATATATACTTTTTGGGATTTTCTTACTAGCATTTCTTTTGTTTTTGATCAGTCTCAAGAAGTTAAAAAAATCAGAAAAAAAACCAATTAAAAAAATTATTGGCTTCCTGCAAAGCATGTTCGAATCGCTTAAAAACGGTTTATTATTGAAAAAAAGAGCGAAATTCATCATCCTCACTATTTCAATTTGGGTCATGTTAGTTTTACTGAATTATATTTACTTATTGTGTTTACCAGATACAGCAGGTTATTCTATTCAATTTGCTGTTGTCATTTTATTTATAGGCGGCTTAGGATGGGCGCTTCCTAGTCCTGGCGGAATTGGTACAACTCACTTTTTTCTACTACAACTTTTTCTCGCATTTCAACTCGATCCCAGTGCCGGAATCAGTTTCGGAATTCTCTCCAACGGACTTACTTTTATAGGCACAATATTACTTGGTGGCTATGGGTATTTACGATATCGAATAGAGACAAAAAATACTGCAGCATGATTTTTGAAGGGACAAGCAAATTCACACAATTTCCATCTATCTTTGTCGAAATAAAAGGCAGGAAATAGAAAAGGTAGTTTTTCTATCCGGAAAGTTGTCCTTTTTATCCAAAATAAAATTTAACACACATGAAACGAGCATGTAAATTTAATCGATAAAATTACACCCGGTGGAATGATTAAATATACTTGCGGCTTCCATGTAGCCTTAACAAGAAAATTATAACACATGAAATTTAGTCAATATAGTTTCTCTTCCGAGATCAAAAAAAACCTCGAAATGCTTGGGTTTAAAAGACCTACCGATATACAATTTAAAGCTATACCTCCAATAGTTAGAGGGGAAGATGTTTTGGCTATCGCACAGACAGGAACAGGAAAGACAGCCGCGTTTGCCATCCCAATTATTGACAAACTTCATAAAAATAAAAAGAGTAAGCGTAGCGATGGAATAAAATGTGTTGTGATGGTACCAACAAGAGAATTGGCTATTCAAATAACCGAAGTATTTCAAGAGATAGGAAAACACACAAAAGTAAATAGTTTTTGCGTATTTGGAGGAGTTGAACAAGGTCCTCAGATCACCAAACTTCAGGAAGGTATTGATGTTTTAATTACAACTCCGGGACGAATGTTTGATTTATGCAGTCAGGGATACATCATTCTTGATAAGATTGACACCCTTGTATTAGACGAAGCAGATCACATGTTAGATCTAGGTTTTATTAAGGATATACAGGATTTGATTCGCTTTCTTCCCAAAAACAGACAAACCTTATTTTTCTCTGCTACAATAACTCCAAAAATTAAAAAGCTCGCTTATTCATTGGTCCGAAAAGCAATCAGAATACAAATTTCACCAAAAGATCCTGTTTCCAGGAATGTTACACATTCTGTTGCCTTTGTTGAAATGGATGATAAACGATTCTTTTTGGAACGAATGGCCAAAGAACATCCGGATAGTAAAATCCTTGTATTTGTACGCACAAAAGTTCGGGCAGAGCGCGTAAATAAAGCAATGGAACGAGTTGGAATAACTTGTCAGCTCATTCATGGTGACCGGGAACAAGCAGATAGATTGGTTGCATTAGAATCATTCAAATCAGGAAAAGTAAAAATTCTTATTGCTACGGATGTAAGTGCACGGGGAATTGATATCCCCAATGTTGACTTTGTAGTAAATTACGATTTACCTGATGTTGCTGAAAATTACGTTCATAGGGTCGGAAGAACAGGACGCGGAGTTCAAAAAGGAATAGCAATCAGTTTTTGTTGTCCGGAATCTGAAAAAGAACAATTAAACGAAATTGAAAATTATATTGGCGGCGAAATTCAAGTGATGGATATTTCCTACGATGAATATTCTGCTACTATTGATTTTTCGGAAGATTATTCCAAAAGTCTAAAAGAATTAATGGATGAAGCAGATGAATTCTTTTCCAAGCCAAAGAAAAAAAAATCAAAAAAGAAAAAAAGATAGTTTATTAAAATTTGAAAACCTCCAGCAATATTTGATGGAGGTTTTTCTTTTCAAGCACTAATCATTTAATTTTTAAAAATATACACCCAAAGCATCTCTCCCCTTCAGGGAGAAATGTATTATATCTTTTTCATTTTAAACAATAATTATCAAGCCATAAAAACAGTTAGAATTAAACTTCCTCTTTTTTGCTTTTAGTGAAAAATCGGAATATATTCGCTTTTCACTAATTAAAACACTATCTCTTATGCATTCATTAATCTCTCCGGATGATAATTTGGTATTATTTTTCGTAGTCGTTGGAGCGGCAGCTTTTGGCATATATTCCGAACATAAAAAATGGTTTGGGAAATTATCTGGAATATTGGTTACCATGATATCCATGTCTCTTTTAGCAATGGCTGGAGTTGTTCCGGTAGCATCTAATTCCAGCGTACACGTGGATGTATATGAAATGGTTTTCTCCTATTTTATTCCAATTTCCATCCCGATGTTGCTGTTTAGTTCCAATCTTTTAAAAATTATCAAAGAGAGTGGAAAATTACTACTTGCCTATATTCTAGGTGCAATTGGAGTGGTTTTAGGCTGTTTTCTGGCTTTTAGTCTAATACATCTCGGTCCGGATTCAGGAAAAACAGCAGGAGTTATTGCTGCAACACTAATTGGAGGAAGTGTTAATTTTATCGCTTCGGCAGAAGCACTACATTTTAGTACCAATCCGCTTTTTACCGCAACTATAGCTGTTGATAATTTTGTTTCAAATCTATACACCTTATTTTTATTTCTAACTCCCTCCCTTTTATTTCTTTCAAGATTTTTTGTGAAGCCAAAGAAAGAAAATCAAATAGCATCAACAGATAGTTCGGATAAGAAAACTTATCCCATGACAATAGAACGAATAGCCGTTGCCGTTTTTATAGCTGCTTTAATTGCGGGAACCGGAAATTTAATCGCCCCATTCCTACAGAGTATTTTCAAAACAAATTTAAATTTAAGTATTCTAATAATTACAGTATTGGCTGTATTAGCTGCTAATTTTTTCCCAAAACTGCTGAAACCTTTAGAGGATACTGCATTTTCTATTGGATTATGGATGATGTATGTTTTTTTAGCGGTAATAGGCGCAGCAACCAATTTTCAACAAATTTTCAGTATTGGGCCAGCAGTATTAGGATTTTACCTAACCATTATGGCTTTCCATTTTTTATTTTTACTTGCACTTGCAAAACTATTTAAATTGGATGTTTATGAGGTAGTTATTTCATCTGCTGCAAATATTATGGGGCCATCTGTAGCTGCTCCTATGGCAGCTTCAATGGGACAAAAGAAATTAGTTACTCCAGGAATTTTAGTTGGAATATTAGGTTACGTTATTGGTACTTTTGTAGGAGTTTCAATTGCATTGCTGCTTAGTTAATTCATCTATTCGAAATCACTTAAAAAAGCATATTCAAAATAACAGCCAAAGCTTAAAATGAAACTTTGGCTGTTATTTTATTCAATTTATAATAAAGTAAGAAAAGAGCTCTGTTTCTAAATCGTTATTCATTTTTATGCATAACTCTTATGCGTAAATTTTAATATAGTAGGTTCAACGCTATTTTGAAAATCCTCATACGATAACATAATTAGCTCAGTATGAGTTCCGGCATTGAATACAATATCGTCCCCATCAACCAGACTTTCTGACACATAAACTTCTAAATCATATAAATTTCCAAAAGGAGGCATCGCACCTACTTCACACTGAGGAAAAATATCTTTAAATTCATGTTCGTAAGCTAATTCCACTTTCCTGCAACCAAGCATTTGCTTTAAAATATCAAAATCTATTACATAGGACGCAGGCAATACGGCCATAGACATTCTTCCATCAACTTTAATCATCACCGTTTTAGCAAGCATTTTTCCAGGAATATGAGCTGTTGCTGCTATTTGTTGAGCAGTATATGCCGATGAATGCCGAATAGTAACGTATTTAATGTGTCGTTCATCTAGATACTTCTTTAATTTTCGAATAGGCATAGTTTTTAGATCTTAAGTTTAAAAAGTCACTCTACATTTAAGGTTTTACACCTTTAATTGGATAATCCAATTGAGTTTACACTCCTCTCTTCTTACTCTAGTTCTTTGTGAATTCAGAACAGAATCTTCATATAAAATACAAAAAATAATCAGGGAAGTAAAGGCCTAAATTGCATTGATTGCAAATCTTAGCAAATAAATCAATCGCGTCCTAAACGATTAAAAAAGAGAGAAAGAATTTAAGTATCTCAAATTATCTTTGAGTTGCACAACAAAAAAACTTTCTCTCATGACAAA
>Ga0209013_10003049_pt1 | contig 15034 bp, 12 predicted proteins | sample Cruoilmetagenom2_FD_187291 | JGI IMG/M metagenome (GOLD analysis project Ga0209013, IMG submission 187291) | Oil polluted marine microbial communities from Coal Oil Point, Santa Barbara, California, USA - Sample 2 (SPAdes) (version 2) | ecosystem: Environmental > Aquatic > Marine > Oil seeps ... | reverse complement strand
TTGAGAAGAGTCGAAATTCCGAGTTTTATTATTTGACATACTTCCCACCCTTCCTTTATCGCTTTTTCCGTTCAAAAACTTGAACATCGAGTGATACAAACAAAAATTGATTTACACAATAACCAATGGAGATTCACCAATGAAAAAGACGACCTTGATATCATCAACAACGCTTATTGCTTTGTTGAATATCAGCGGCGCTGCACTTGCCAGCGGCCAAATACCGGACGCTGTAACAGACGCAGATTTTCGAAATCATAGAGACGGCATAGTTGAGCTTGGCAAAAACCTGATGTTTGACAAGATTCTTAGTGGTAACAGGAACACCTCCTGTGCGACCTGTCACCACTCCCTAGCCGACACCGGTGATGGACTTTCGCTGCCTGTCGGAGAGGGCGGTATGGGTCTGGGCGTGACGCGCAATACAGGCATCGGAGAAGATGCCATTCACGAGCGTGTACCGAGAAACGCGCCACCCGTCTTTAATCTGAGTGCGCATGAATTCACCGCGCTCTTTCATGACGGACGCGTCTCCGCGAATGACGAATTTCCAAGCGGCTGTGAAACACCTGCAGGCATAGAACTGCCCGACAACCTGGAAAATGTACTCGCATGCCAAGCTATGTTCCCCGTGACCTCGCCTACAGAAATGGCAGGGCAGGATGATGAAAATGAGATTTCCATGGCAGCAGCAGCAGGTGACCTCGTCTTAGTCTGGGAACTGTTAGCAGAGCGTTTACAGGACCCTGCCAACGGCTATGTGGATTTGTTCATTAAGGCTTTCAAAGATATCAAGAGAGAATCTGACATTACTTTCGCCCATGCTGCCAATGCGATTGCCGCATTCGAGGGTACTAACTGGCGTGCCGACAACAGCCCTTTCGACCAGTACCTGCGTGGCGACAGCAATGCAATGAGCATGAATGCCGTGGTAGGTATGGATCTCTTCTATCAGGGAGACAGCAACGGCCAAGCATGCGCTGACTGCCACAGCGGCAAGTTCCAGACTGACCACAGTTTCCATGCCATTGCTATGCCGCAGATCGGCGCGGGTAGAGGGGATGATAAAGATGGTCATGGCGACTATGGCCGCGAACAGGTAACCAAGGAACAATCTGATCGCTACAAGTTTCGCACCCCGTCGCTACGCAATATTGCGCTGACTGCCCCATACGGTCATACAGGTCCATACAACACATTGCGAGCCGTAGTGGAACATCATAGGGATACGATGAATGCAATCAAGGACTATGACCAGAATCAAGCTGTACTGCCGTCGCGAGATGACCTGGATGCGATGGACTTCATCGTCATGGATGATAACAAGCGGGTGAAGAATATCGCAGACGCCAGCGAGTTGCTCCCATTCACATATAGTGACACAGATATCGACCGCATCATTGACTTCCTGAATGCTTTGACTGATCCAGGTAGTATTGATCTGCGTAGCGACACACCAATGACAGTACCAAGCGGCATTCCAGTGGCTGAATAAGTCATGAAATTATAGTGTTTATTGAGACCGCACCGTCCTGGTGCGGTCTCTTTAAAGCACTCACCTTCAATAATCTGAATGACCGGAACGAGTATTCAGCAGTCATCCGTGGCACCCCTCCAGATTTGCTCAGACCGCAGATTCAGAAATTGGCTGTAGTTGCTCCACAGCGGACGTTCATCTTGCCGACATAAATCCGAAATTTTGGGATCGGGCTAACCATTCATCTTGAATTCTATTGAACGGTTTGTTTGTTTTGGAGCAAGAATTCCAGAACATGATCGGTGAATGCACGGGGTTGTTCCATATGGATAGAATGGGCGGCATTTTCTATCACGGAAAAAACAGCCCCGGGGATAGCATTTGCCAGGCGTGCGGACACCTCCGGAGGAAACAGGAGGTCTTCTTTTCCACTGATAGCCAAAGTCTTTATGGTGATGCCGGAGAGATGTTCGGTGCAATCAAAACCCGCAATCGCCTCGACCTGGTTTCTAAACGCATTTGCGCTCTGGGGGTAAGGGTATTCGATCGCATAGCGGAGCGCATCGTTCACCGCTGTCTCGTTTTCAAAGAACCGTGCCGAGAATAGCCAGTAGAAAACGTTTCGGAACCACAATTCTGCGTCCATTCCTGATTTCATGCATGAAGCCCAATCGAAAAAAAGAGAATCGTTACGCTTGGAATTAGATGCTGATGATCCTGCAAGTATCAGCTTGTTGATAGAGTCAGGGTAACGGATGGCGAGATCCAAGGCTATAAAGCCTCCCATCGAATGACCAAGCAGGTTGACGCATGAGAGTCCAAGGTGTTTGGCGAGCTTCATGCAATCATCGGCAATTTGCTGGATGCTTATCCCGGCATTCTGAGGTCTTGTTCTTCCTGACCCCCTGTTGTCGGCGCCACCACGAGACAGTGCCGGGAGAGCTCCTCTATGATCGGCTGCCAGCTCTGGGAGTCGCTTCCCAGGCCGGCAATTAGCATCAAGGGTATCCCTTTGCCATGCATTTCGTAGTACAGATCAACGCCATTGATTATGGTGTTTGGCATATTACATTCACCCCTTGGTACAGATAGCTGACCATATCATGATCACGGCGCGCAGCCTGTGGTAATGCTGTCATTCGCTGCCGCCACCCTTCCGCCAGTTTGCTCATTGATTGAACGGCGACAGTCGCTCCACGCTCATTCAAAGTTTTCGCAATCAACCTGTTGTGAACGAATCAGCTGAGAGTCCCTTTCCATGTCATACTCCGGAACACACAGTACCGGTTCCCGACATCACTTGAGTGATTTTCTACCCAGGCAGTGAACACCATTGCGCGAATGCCCTGATGTGACTTGATCATACCCACATGATGTGCGATTCTCTAAACATCAGATGCAGATCCCCGAAAAAAGGAGGGTGAAATGGCCATAATGCATGTCCCCAGTGTTGCCAAAGAAGGATTCGCCGGACTGATGGGTGTGCTGATAGCGCAAGACGCTGCTTCCACTGAAAAAAACCCTCTATCCATAGAGGGAGAAGATGATTCAACCTGAACGACGACTTTTAGTCTGCTATGTACCTGGACTCGATATGCGCGACATCTCGGTCACAGCTACGCCTGCAATTGCAGAGTTAATCAGCATCCATTCCTGCGTTGAGATTTCCACGATACCGAATACCGAGCTTGTGCCCACGCTTCTGAGCGGCGTCTACCCTCATGAAAATCAAGTTTGGCAGGTCAGCATCGATGGTCGCCAGAAGCGAACGACGATGCAACGAATGGTCGATGTTCTACCGGATCTTGTTACGACAACGGCACAGTGTATACGGCAGAAGCTTGACCCTGATTTCGACTTGGCAGGGATTCCGCCACGCCGTCGACGTGAATTTACGCAACACCGATTCAAATACACGCGAAGGGCCGCATCGCCGGAAATTATGCAGGAGTTCAATGGTTACAAGACCATACTTGGCCTGCTCGGAAAGGCCGCACGATATCAATTCACATATAATTTTGATGAACTGAACTCTATTGCCAAGGATACTCTTGCTCACGATTTGAAATTCGAGTTCCTGGAGATGTATGCTCTGGATCTTTACCAACACTGGCATCTCGGTAATGATACTGGAATGCATGAGGCCTTACACAGGACTGATAAGTTTGTAGCGAGCTTGCGTGAGGGCTGTGCTCGCAATGGAAAAACGCTGGTATTGCTTTCAGATCACGGTCAGGAGCCAGTGAGGGATAAGATACCGCTGGTAAAAATACTACGCGAATCGGGCGTTCCGCAGACAGATTACAGCTATTACTGTGAGCTCGCGTGCACCAGATTATGGTTTCACACAGAGCGTGCGCGCAAAACCATTGTTCCAAAGCTGCAGCAGCTGCGTAATTGCAGCTTGCTTCACTTTAGCGAGATGCACCAACATCATATTTGTTTCGACGACGCACGGTTTGGTGAGTATTACATCATGGCCGATCCTGGTTTTATATTCTTTCCACACGACTTCTACCAGCCTCTTGCAAATCTTTACCTTGGCTTGTTCGGTCCTTCGCAACGGAGCCGGATCTTCAATCCCATCCACAGGGGCAACCACGGTTACCTGTCACATCATCCGTCCGAGAAGGGCCTCCTAGTATTGGCTGATGACGGAGTTAAACCAAACAGAAAGACTATGTCGCTGATAGACTTCGCACCGACCATACTTACGTATCTCGGTGCCGGAACTCCATCAAACATGACCGGCCGCAGCGTTTTATAAACGTGTCGGCAGTGAAAACGGCGACAAGATACTTCTTTTCCGCATCTGTATTCACAGTCATACTCTATCTGTTTAATGTGAATGATGTTCTCGCCACCATGGCGGGCGCAAACATCGCAAGCATTGTGATCGCGGTTGGATTCTCGCTGGGCGCCCAACTTTTCTCGGCGATACGATTGAAGCAGCTGCTCGTGTTGCAGGACATAACGCTGTCCATCCGAAAAGTATTATTTGTTGGGCTGTCAGCAGTTTTTTATGGCCTTATGATTCCAGGAGGGACGGTAGCCGCGTTTGCGGTGAGATTCGTCCAACTGTCTCGGAATGCACGGATTGAGTTTGTTGCCGCCGCGTTGGTCGTGGATCGCATTTTAGCGACTGTGTTTCTCGTCGTCATTGGAACAATGGCCATTGTGTTCGACCAGGTGGAGTCACTCTGGGTAGGCATCATCGTCACCGGAACTATCTTTGGCGTAGGTTTTTTTGTGTTCGGGCAACGATCGTCTGCGTGGATGATCGACCGGCTCGACAATGTTGCGAGCAATGAATCGCCCGGTAGATTGCACAGGTTCGGCATGCGAATTTGCAAGACCATGTTGAATTATTCAACCGTCAGTGGCAAGCAGGTTTTGATAGTTCTAGCAGTATCATTGCTGGCGCATCTATGCGGTTGCCTTGCTTACTACGTAATTGCGATCGGTATTGGGCTAGATCTTTCATTCCTGTCAATCTGCTGGATTCGCTCTGGACTGATTCTTTCAGTAATGATCCCGGTGAGCGTTGCGGGCCTCGGTGTACGCGAGATAACTGCTATCGGCCTGCTTGTTCCCCTAGGCTATGGTGAGGTGCAGGCGGTCGGATTCTCGATACTGATTTTCCTCGCCACGACGGTCATACCAGGCCTTATTGGCGGATTTTTTGAACTACTTGGTACGACAGGCCGTCATTGACTGTTAAGGTTAAGCCTCAGAAAATCAGCTGGCAGTGAAAAAATCATAAACCAAAAGGGTTAGTTTCGATTGAAATCCTTTGCAGTCTAGCCCCGCTGTTTCTGAAGCTCAACATGGAGACAATTACCACCTCAGGCTTAGTTACTCACTGCCATGGCTCCAATGACCGTTATGAGTATATGGCAGTCATTCGCTACACCCCACAGTCCGCCTATTGAAGCGGACTTTTTGTGTCGACACTCCCCTCCCCTATACTGACCAACGGATGAAAACTCCGTTTTCAAAATAGGTACAGATTCAGACACACTACCCAACACATTCAGGCACATTTAAGCGTATACAAACTGATTATAGCTGTGCTAAGATACTGTTTCAGCGTGTTTTATTGCGTTATAGGTACATTTGATAACCTCTATATCAGATTCAAAATCCACCGACTTCACGGTCTTGACGATTCGAGTCCGTCCCTCGGTACCATTCCCAAAAAAAACCTGTTCAGTGTAATGCCCGTTGGGTTATTGCGCCACAAGCGGCGACTGCACCAGCAGCATGTACAGCGCCAGTAACAGCAAGTAGGGTTTGCTCAGTTGGTCTGACGTAAAAAGCGATAAGCCTTGTTGATCTGCTTCGACTTCCTGTCTGCCAACTCGCGGATTTCCACACCCAGTTGAGAGACCTTGTCGGGATGATACTGGCTCATTTTCTCCTTGTAGGCTTTCCTGATTGTAAGCTGATCCGAGTTCCCCTTGACCCCCAGTATCATGAAGACTTCCTCGAGAGAGACAATTTCATTCGAATCACTCTCACGATAGTCAGCATCACCCTGCGAATAGACGGTCAGATTGCCATATTCATCTACCTTCAATAAAAAATGGTGTCGACAGAGCGGGCATTTACCAACTCCTGCAGGTGGAGGGAAGGCGACTCTGATTTTTGTCTGGCAATTGGCGCACTCTATGATTCTGAATCTTCTGTTGTTCAGTGCATGTCCCGTTGCATGGAAATCATACCCCTGATAAGTGACACGTGATTTTGGAATACCGACAATGATCATAAAGACAACATCGATCACCGGTATCAATGCGATCACAGCGAGCCATGGAGACCAGCCGATGTCGCGACAGCGTTTGGCCTGCAGCGCAATAATGGAAACCAGAGGAATCAGGGGCAGTTCACGCAATTCCAGCGCGAACAACAACCAGATCAGCAGCAACTGACTCACCAGGGCCAATTCAGTAGAGTTTCCGGTTGATACGCCCCTTAATGGAGAACAGCAGAGAGTATGTTCATAATGTGCTGATACGATTGACTAACCGGAGAGCGATCCGGGTATTGATCAGAGTGATGCAGGATTCGCCATCTTACACCAATGAGGAGTTGGCCTCGACCTAAGAGGCTGTCCAAAAATAACTTACCGATTCTACTTGCCCTGTTGCCCGTCTTCTGCATGGCCTACATGGACATAGGTCAGGGGCGTGAGCAGTGCTGCAGGGTGCAATAAGCTCGGCCTATATGGATGTAGATCAGGAGCGGAAGCTTCGCACATTGCACCGGAGAATGGAGGGATGCGCTTCGCCTACATGGACGTAGGTGAGGGGCGTGAGCAGGATGCGGAAGCTTCGCTTATGCCACCCTGCCGGACTCTTTTTTTGCAATCAACATTCATAGTTATGCGGTGACCTGTTATAGTTCCATGCATGACGAATGAAATTAAAAACCTGACGCCTGATGAGGCTTGGAAGCTGCTGCAGAAAGATCCTCGGGCTATCCTTGTTGATGTCCGCTCATCCATGGAATTTCTGTTTGTTGGTCACCCAACCGGCGCTGTACATATTCCCTGGATTGATGAACCTGACTGGGACATCAACCCTGACTTTATCACGGATATCCGACAACTGCTGCTTGGAGGCGCAGAACAGGAGAATGAATCCGGTGCTGCGCCTGTGATCCTGATCTGCCGCAGCGGCAAACGCTCACTGGTGGCAGGAAACAAGCTGCATGAAGCCGGGCTGGAGAATATATTCCATATCGGTGAGGGATTCGAAGGCGACCTGGATGACCACCACCAGCGCAGCACTATCGGTGGATGGCGTTTCCGCGGTCTGCCGTGGGAGCAGTGTTAAGAAATCCCCTCACCCCAACCCTCTCCCGGGGGGAGAGGGAGCAAAAGGCAGTCGGAGTCTCACAGGATTCTCGCACTTGAATTGTGGAGTATATCGCCGAGCTTCCTCTACTGCTGCTGATCGGCGTCATCGCCGGTTTTGTCGATGCAATCGCCGGCGGCGGAGGGCTGGTCTCTCTGCCAGCCCTGCTGTGGGCAGGCTTGCCGCCCGTTGAAGCGCTTGCAACCAATAAATTGCAAGGTACAGCGGGGACCTTCACGGCAACTCTCAACTACATACGCCACGGACTGATCAAACCGCGGCAGCTGTTGCTTGCAGTTATATGCACGGCGATTGGCGCCGCTGCCGGCGCAATGGTCGTGCAGCAGTTTTCTAACACCCTTCTTTCGCACATCGTTCCCTGGCTGCTGATCTGCTTCGCGCTCTACTTTCTCTTCTCGCCACGCCTGGATGGCCATCAGCACCCCCAGCGTATCAATGTGCTGCCCTTCTCGGTGGTCATTGGTTTCAGCATTGGATTTTATGATGGCTTTTTCGGACCTGGCGCCGGCTCTTTTTTCACGCTGGGGTTTGTGCTGCTTCTCGGCTATTCACTTCCGCAGGCGATTGGAGGGACAAAACTGCTGAACTTCACCAGCAACCTGGTGGCGCTGCTGGTGTTTCTGCTGAGTGGAAAGATTGTGTGGGTCGTTGGTCTTGCCATGGGCGTTGGGCAGATGATTGGCGCCTATACAGGCTCTCACCTGGCGGTGCGGCATGGAGCGCCCCTGATACGGCCATTGCTGGTGGTGGTATCCGTTGGCATCTCCATCAAGTTGCTGATATAGACCCTCCCCTCTCCCTAACCCTCTCCCCGGGGGAGAGGGGATACGCCCCTTCTCCCATGGAGAGAAGGCCGGGATGAGGGGAAAACTGTAAATAGTCAGCTATGGGTCTCTGAATGAATCGATGGGATGGGGGTTTGGGGGAAGGGTCAAAATGAAGTGGATCGTAAGCCATTGATATACGCCCCTTCCCCCATAGAAAAACTTGCAAGGGTGTTCTGATTGAAGCGCGCAGCGATTCGATCAGGGCTACCCTATCGATACTCCCTCAGGTACCACAACTCGAAACCGCGTTTGAGCCAGTGGAAGAGGCGTGACGAGGGCAGCATCAGGGTGCGCTTCTCGTTTCTTGCAATCAGGATGCCGCGGTCGCGGCTATCGACGATGCACACCAGCTCAACCTTGAAGGTTGCATCGGCGGCCTCGCCCTTCATCTCACCGAGCAGGTTTTTAGCGGCGGCTTCCGCCTGCAGATCGGCCATGTGCGCCTGCTTCGGCATCCAGTCAGGGCCTGGGAAGCTACCTGAATCTCCGGCCACGTAGATTTGCTCCATCCCTTCGACCTTGCAGTGCCTGTCGGCGCGGATCAGGCCGCCATCCGAACGCGGCAGTTCACTGTTGTCGAACCACTTGTTGCCTGTCATGCCCGGCATGAAGAGAATCAGGTCGGCGTCGAATTCCCCACCCTCTGTCACCACCCTGTTGTTCTCGAAGCTTTTCATCTTGTCGCCGAGGTGGGTGGCAATATCGCGCTTGTTCATCTCTTTCAGCAGGCCGTCGACCGCCTTTGGTCCAAGACGATTGCCGGGGTTGGCTGCAGGACTGAAGAACAGCAGCTTGAATTTGTCACGCCGCTTTTCAAGACGCAGCTGGGTATCGATGCCGAACAGAAACTCGAACATCGGCCCGCCGCGCATGGCGCTCGGCTCTTTTGGATTGCCGCTGAAACCGATGGCGATGACGCCGCCATCCATCTCCTTCAGACGGTCACGAATCTTCTCAGCCGCCGTGATCCCCTCGCAGGGTGTGATGACATTCTCGATGCCCGGCAGCTTTTTGATAAAGCGGCCACCGCTGGCAATGATCAACCCGTCATTCTCAACCTCTTCCTGGTCTGTCTCAACCACACGACCGCCATCACGCAGCCCCGTGACCCTGGCCTGAATAAAGTGAACGCGATTGCGTTTGAAGAAGTTTTCCAGCGGGATGACCAGGTCACTGCGCTTGCGCAGCCCGGCGGGAATCCAGATGATGCCCGGCAGATAGTGGAGTTCCGCACGCGGCGCAATCAGCGTGATCTCCAGATTGACATCCTGAGCACGCAGCTTGCGCACCGCTGTCAGCGCTGCGAAACCCGCTCCGATGATGGTGACTTTTGACATAGTTTTTTCTCGATAATGATTTCTCGCGGTCAGATGACCGCACAATAGATTCAAACCCTCTTTCTAACCACAGATGCACACAGATACACACAGGTATCTTTCGTGCTTTTCGTGACTTTCGTGGTTGAAAAAAAGAGTGGTAGCAATATTATGGTGGATGCGCTGTCGCTTATCCCCCCTACGGTTTTTGGGTTTTCCCCCGTTCCCACGCTCCTGCGTGGGAATGCATATCCCTGTATGGGTTACCACGCAGGAGCGTGGAAAGCTGAAAAAGCTGCATAGAGCATTAAGATCTCTCCTGCGTCGAGATGACAATCACTTAATCTGTGTTTATCTGTGTGCATCTGTGGTTAAAAAATAACAGCAATTCATGTCGCCCGCATCGCCTTGATGACATCGGGACTCTGGTTGAGTTTCTCCAGCAGACTCTTCAATTGCACAATATCGCTGATTTCAACCGTAAAGCGCATCACTGCCTGCTGTTTTTTTAGATTCGAATGGGTTCTCACAGTGGTGATATCGACCTCTTCATTCGAGAAGATCGCGGAGATATCACGAAACAGCCCCTTGCGATCCAGTGCAATGACACGGATATCGACCTTGAATTCACCGCTGTCACTCTCATCAGACTCCCACTGCACGTCAATCAGACGCTGCTGCTCCTCCTCGCTCATGTGCTGCACCACGGAACAATCCTTGCGGTGCACGGTAATACCCCGTCCCCTGGTGATATAGCCCGTCACCTCATCACCCGGCACAGGTTTGCAGCACTGCCCCAGATGGGTCAGGAGGTCGTCAACGCCTTCGACAATCAATTGAGGCGCTTTGCCCGGCAGCTGTTTGCTGCGGCGCTTTGGTGTGGATGGCTCAGACTCCTGCTGCCGGCGAAGATCCCAGCCCGCAACCTGCACCGGCGAAATATCTCCACGACCGATGGCGGCGTAGAGCGCCTCGTCACTCTTCATATTGAAGTGGGGTGCAATCTTCGACGGGCTGACCCTTGTTCCGCCGAGGCGCGTCATCTCGCGCTCCAGGCTCTCCTTTCCCGCCTCGACATGGGTGTCGTAATCCTGCTGGCGGAACCATTGACGGATACGACTGCGTGCTCTGGATGACCTGACATAACCCAGACGTGAACTCATCCAGTCCCGCGATGGCTGCTCCTGTTTGGCGGTCATGATCTCGACTGTCTGGCCATTCTGCAGAGGCTGCGTCAGAGAAGTAATCTTGCCGTCCACCTTGGCGCCGCGGCAGCGGTGGCCGACGCTGGTATGGATCGCATAGGCAAAATCGATCGGCGTCGATCCATGCCCCAGCTCGATCACCTTGCCCTGAGGCGTCAGCACATAGATATGCTGCTGCTCATCATCACTCTGCAGCTGTGACTGATCATCGATATCATCGCGTTGCTCCAGCCATTGACGCATCCATTCGATGCGACGTTCAAGATCCCGGTTTTCACCACGCTGCTCCTTGTAGCGCCAGTGGGCGGCAACACCACGCTCGGCATGTTCATGCATTTCATGTGTGCGTATCTGGATCTCCAGCGGGCGTTGATCATCACCGATCACAACCGTATGAATCGACTGGTAGAGGTTTGCCTTGGGCGTCGCAATGTAGTCATCGAACTCCTGCGGAATATGCCGCCATAAGCCGTGAACGACGCCAAGTGCGCTGTAGCATTCTGCGATCGAATCGACCAGTACGCGCACAGCGCGGACATCGAAGATGTGCGAGAAGTCCATATCCTTGCGCCGCATCTTTCTCCAGATGCTATAGATATGCTTGGGCCTGCCACTCATCTCGGCATGGATTCCCTGCTCCTCGAACACAGCACCGAGCTTATTAATCACGCTTTTGATAGAGGATAGACGTTCATCACGCCGTTCTTCCAGACGGTTCGCTATCTCCCTGTATTGCTGAGGCTGCAGATAGCGCAGTGAGAGATCCTCAAGCTCCCACTTGATCTGCCAGATACCGAGACGGTTGGCGAGCGGTGCGAAAATATCCAGCGTATTGCGGCTGAATCTGTGTTGGTTCGACTCCGAGAAAGAGTCCTGGCGACGCATCAGGTGAACACGCTCGGCAAGCATGATCATGATGACACGCACATCGCTGGAGAGCCCCAGCAGCAAGCGACGCAGATTTTCGGAGTGTCCCTCGCCCTTCTCTTCAAGATCAGCCAGCACACCCGGTGTCAGCTGATGAATCTTGTCGAGGGATTGGATACGCTGTGCAACAGATTCACCATAGTGGTGCTGCAGAGTGTCATGATCGAAGATGTTCGCAGAGAGGGTACGATGGAGTATTGCCGCAATCAGAGTGCTGTCATCCAGCTCGAACTGCGCGAGGATATCCGCAACATGCAGGATATAGAGCGCCAGCTGCTGTCCGCTGCGCTCCTCCTGCTCGGCAAAGAGATCAAGTACAGAGTGAGCGGCTTCGCCAAGCTTGCGCCGAACCTCTGCATCTTCAGCCGGCGGCAATAGCGCCAGCCATGCATCGATGGCGGCACTGTCAAGGTGCTCATCAGGGAGTCTTTTGGATACAGCTACCATAACGTCAATATATTATTGTGAACCACAGATGAACACGGATGCACACAGATAATTTCGTTTTGCGAGATTTGTAGGGGGGATAAGGCGTCTTTTTGCCGCATCCACCATTGCGTAGAATTCATGGTGGATGCGCTGTCGCTTATCCCCCCTACGAAATGAGAATTCAACCAGATCAACCTAAAACCTTCCACCTAAAACCTAGACTACCTCTATCCTGTCGATCTTCTGGAAGCCGCGCGGCAATTTATTGCCACGGCGGCCGCGTTCTCCGGCGTAAGCATCGAGATCAGCGCTTTTGAGATTGAGATAGCGCTTGCCCGACCAGGCTCTGAGCACCCCACCCGGGGAGACACAGGCCAGGGCGACAACGAACTCCTCCCTGGATGTCGCTTTTTTCGCCGTGATACCGATGATCTTGTTGCCCTTGCCGCGGCTCATCGCTGGCAGTTCCGAGACGGCAAAGACCAGCATATGGCCATCGTTGGTGATAGCGACAAGGCGGTCATCCTGCTGCGCAATCGGCGCCGGTTTGAGCACCCTTGCGTTCTTCGGCAGGCGCAGCGCCGCCTTGCCTGCTTTTTTATTGGCCAGCAAATCTTTCAACTGCACGCGATAGCCATAACCGGCATCAGACGCCATCAGATACCACTGCTCCTCCTCGCCACCGAGTATGGCAACAAATGTGGCCCCTGCAGGGGGTGACAGCCGTCCTGTCAGCGGCTCCCCCTGTCCACGTGCAGAAGGCAGCGTATGCGCACTGATCGAGTAGCTGCGGCCGCAGGAGTCGAGAAACACAGCCGGCTGATTGCTGCGCATCCTTGCGCTGTCAAGGTTGCTGTCGCCGGCCTTGTAGTTCAATCCCGCCGCATCGATCTCATGTCCCTTGGCGGAGCGCACCCATCCCTTCTCCGACAACACCACAGTCACCGGTTCGCTTGGCGCCAGATCGGTTTCACGCAGCGCCTCGGCTGCATCACGCACAACGATCGGCGAGCGACGCTCATCACCATACTCTTCGACGTCAGCCAGAATCTCTTTGCGAATGAGGGTTTTCATGCGCTGCTTCGAACCCAGGATAAGCTCCAGTTTGTCACGCTCTGCCGCAAGCGCCTCCTGCTCGGCGCGAATCTTAATCTCCTCGAGTCTGGCCAGCTGACGCAGGCGGGTATCGAGAACGTAATTCGCCTGCAGTTCTGTCAGATCAAAGCGCTGTATCAGCGCCGCTTTGGGATGCTCTTCGGTGCGGATGATATGAATCACTTCATCAATATTCAGAAAGGCGATCAACAATCCATCGAGCAGATGCAGGCGGTCTTTGACTTTTGCCAGACGGTACTCAAGGCGTCTGCGCACCGTCTCAAAGCGAAACTCCAGCCACTCCTTGAGCATCATGCGCAGGTTTTTCACCTGCGGACGGCCATTTACGCCGATTACATTCATGTTGACGCGATAGGTGCGTTCCAGATCCGTGCTGGCAAACAGGTGGGACATCATGCGCCCGATATCGACCCGGTTGGAGCGCGGCACGATCACCATTCTGGAGGGCGTTTCGTGGTCGGATTCATCCCGCAGATCCTCGACCCACGGCAGTTTTTTTGCACGCATCTGCTGCGCAATCTGCTCCAGCACTTTGGAGCCGGAGACCTGGTACGGCAGTGCCGTCACCACCACCTCGCCATGTTCGACTTCCCAGCGCGCACGCATGCGCACGCTGCCGTGACCCGTTGCATAGATTTTCAGCAGGTCGGACGGCGGAGAGATGATCTCTGCATGTGTCGGATAATCGGGTGCCGGAATCAATTCATGCAGCTCTTCGAGCGTCGCCTTGGGATACTCGATCAGGTGGATGCAGGCTGCAGCAACTTCACGCAAGTTATGCGGCGGGATATCCGTCGCCATGCCGACGGCAATGCCGGAGCCGCCGTTGAGCAGCACATTCGGCAGCCGCGCCGGCAGCACCACGGGCTCATCCAGGGTGCCGTCAAAATTGGGCTGCCAGTCGACAGTGCCCTGCCCCAGCTCCTGCAGCAGCAGTTTGGCATAGGGAGCCATGCGCGCCTCGGTATAGCGCATCGCGGCAAAGGATTTTGGATCATCCGGGCTCCCCCAGTTGCCCTGCCCCTGAATCAGCGGATAGCGATAGGAGAACGGCTGCGCCATCAGCACCATCGCTTCATAGCAGGCGCTGTCGCCATGCGGGTGAAATTTACCCAGCACGTCACCGACGGTTCGCGCCGACTTCTTGAACTTTGCAGTCGCCGACAATCCCAGCTCGGACATGGCATAGACAATGCGGCGCTGCACCGGTTTGAGACCATCGCCAATATTGGGCAGGGCGCGGTCAAGAATGACATACATGGAGTAATCCAGGTACGCCTTCTCGGTAAACTCGCGCATCGCCATGCGCTCGATGCCTTCAGTTGTGTAATTTTGTGTGGTTTCCATTGAGTCGGGAGGTAATGATAAATCTGGAGCAGAAGCTTATCAGCATCATGGTGGGATGCGCTAGCGCTTATACCACCCTGCGATTTTCAATGGTTCCCATGATGGCCGTAGGATGTGCTGAGCTTGCGAGGCGCATCCTACACAGCCGCAAACAATGCACGGTTATTTTGAGACGTTGCCGAAAATAATTCCCCCATCTGCCAGCTATTTGCATTACACTTGCCCGCAGGATGATTTTAGCAGTCTGATAAATGCGCACGCTGTTTGTGTGAATTTATGAAACTGATGCGTCATCCGTTAATAAGCTGAGACCTCCTATGTAAAAATGAGGTTCAGCAATAAAATCAATCACTAAGCGGAGAGTACACCTATGAGTGACAACTCAGCATCTGAATACTGGAAAGCGAACATCAGGCTGGTGGCCTTCTGTCTCGCCATCTGGTTTATCGTTTCCTACCTGTTTGGAATCATCCTTGTCGAACCCCTCAACACGATCAGCCTCGGCGGCTAT
>Ga0209013_10003048_pt1 | contig 15034 bp, 14 predicted proteins | sample Cruoilmetagenom2_FD_187291 | JGI IMG/M metagenome (GOLD analysis project Ga0209013, IMG submission 187291) | Oil polluted marine microbial communities from Coal Oil Point, Santa Barbara, California, USA - Sample 2 (SPAdes) (version 2) | ecosystem: Environmental > Aquatic > Marine > Oil seeps ... | reverse complement strand
AATGAAAGGGATATTGAATGACATTAAAATCTTATAATGATGGTTAGAGTCATTCATTGATTGAAGTCTTGAATGAATTTTGTCCCAAGGCCGTGCATCCCGCAATATTCATATAGAAGTACAAACATGTAAAACAAACTTGTATTAACAATAATCATTAGCAACAGGAGGAACACATTTTCATGGCAGCACAATTAGGAGGACAGCCAATATTTATTCTTCGCCCTGGAGCAGAACGTTCCAAGGGTAAAGAAGCACAGAACAGTAATATCATGGCGGCCAGGGCAGTGGCCAATGCCGTGCGTACAACACTTGGTCCTAAAGGCATGGATAAGATGATGGTGGATTCAATGGGCGACATTGTAATTACCAATGACGGTGCCCAGATCCTACGGGAAATGGATATAGAACATCCCGCAGCCAAGATGCTGGTAGAAGTAGCCAAGACCCAGGACGATGAAGTAGGCGACGGCACCACTACAGCGGCAGTACTGGCAGGTGAACTGCTGAAAAAGGCAGAGGACCTGCTCAATCAGGAAGTTCATCCTACTATCATCGCAGCCGGTTACAGGATGGCCTCGGATCAGGCAAAAAAGATTCTGGACGGGATGGTAAGGGAAGTATCGGAAGACGACGAAGAACTCTTATTAAAGATAGCAGGGACTGCCATCACTGGCAAGGGTGCAGAGAACGCCAAGGAAAAACTTGCTCACCTGGCAGTTGTTGCAGTTCGCTCTGTGGTCGATACCACAGACGGTAAAAAGAGTGTAGACAGGGAAGATATTAAACTTGAAACGAAGACAGGTGCTAGTGTAGAGGAATCGGAACTTATCGAGGGCATGATCGTGAACAAGAGCAGGGTACATGAGAATATGCCCAAGCGTATCGAAAATGCCAGGATACTGTTGCTCAATGCACAGGTAGAGATCCAGAAGACAGAAATGGATGCAGAGATTAATATTACATCCCCTGACCAGTTGCAGTTGTTCCTTGACCAGGAAGATAAAATGCTAAAAGATAAGGTGGACAAGATTTCAAAAAGCGGTGCAAATGTCCTGTTCTGCCAGAAAGGTATTGATGATATAGCACAGCATTACCTGGCAAAGGAGGGGATTTTTGGTATCCGGAGGTTCCTGAAAAGCGACTTTGAGAAAATGGCACGGGCAACCGGTGCCACTATTGTCAATAATATTAACGAGATATCCGAGTCCGACCTGGGATTTGCCGGCCTGGTAGAGGAACGCAAAATGGGCGGCGAGGATACTACATTTGTCACCAAGTGCCAGAACCCAAAGGCAGTGTCAGTGATCCTGAGGGGCAGTACCGAGCATGTGGTGAACAATGTAGAGACTGCTTTTGAGGACGCCACCAGGGTCGTAGGAGTAGTTATAGAGGACGGTAAACTTGTGGCTGGCGGCGGTTCACCTGAAGTGGAACTGGCGCTGAGGTTAAAGGAATACGCAGCCACGCTCAAGGGCAGGGAGCAGCTTGCAGTGACCGCCTTTGCTGAAGCACTTGAGGTAATCCCGCGCACACTTGCAGAGAACGGCGGCCTTGACCCCATCGACAAACTCGTGGAACTGCGCAGCCAGCATGAGAAGGGTGTGAAGACTGCCGGGCTGAATGTGATCACCGGTGAAGTGACAGATATGTGGGAAGAAGGCGTGGTAGAGCCGCTGAGAGTAAAGACCCAGGCATTGAACTCTGCTACCGAATCCGCTACAATGATTCTCAGGATAGATGATGTCATTGCATCCAGCAGTACCGGAGGTATGGGCGAGGGAATGCCGGGTGGAATGCCGCCAGGCGGTATGCCGGATATGGACTTTGACATGTAAATCACTGTGCTGTGCCAACAGGCACAGCCCAAATCTTTTTTATTTATTCTATTACGTGGTTCTTAATTACAGTAAAACTCTACAGGCTACCAGGCCATAAAATCCCAGGTGGTAATTCCAGTGAACGTACTTGACACATCAAAACACACAAAAGATGAATTGACCGAGATATTGAGAAAGGAACTGGCAGTTAACCCTATCTTGTATCTCACTGGTCCGCAGGGCGGCGGCAAGACTACCCTTAGTGTAGGAATGGCAGATGAGAACGTCGGTGCTATCTATGAAGGACGGGCACGTTCTGCCCAGCCTGTAATAATCATCCGGAAGGATGTAACAGATAAAATGGAAACAGAGATTGTAGAACGGCGCAAGCTTCCGATATTTGATGGGGATGAACCCATATATGTAGATGTAAAAATGCTGGATAAGCTCAATTACATCATTGAAGATGTCTTCGATGTAATGGAACTGGGTGAAGAGCACCTGTTCAATGAGATGTCAAAGTTAACAGCCCAAATAGGGGTAAAACCAAAGCCTATCGAGATTATTGCCGATGAAGATATGCTGGTGAGGCGCAGGCTGCAGCGCCATATGGATGCCAAAGACCGGCTGGAAGAACTACTTAATAAGGAAAAAGAGTATGGTATAAAGTCCAATCTTTTAGGTATCCAGGGTGCTAAGGTCATGGATATATTAAACCGGGAAGGGGTGGGAGATTACGATGACAGCCAGTTCTCCAGGACTGTGAAGGATTTTGAACGGATATTACCTACCCGGGATATGACCTTAGGCCAGTGCCTGCTCAAGATCGTGGAGATATCCAATGAGGAGGGAAAGGAATCCGGTTTCCTGATCATGCATACTGGTGATGGTGAGCAGAAGATCATCAGCGACCTTGTTGTGGGAAAACATGAGAATTCCATGATCGGTTTAACACTACTGGAAATATATGTAGGGTACAGGCAGAGCCGGCACATGTACCAGACCTATAAGAGCAACCTTGAAGGAAAGGTGGAAGTCATACATTCCTTCACACCCGAATTACAGCTTGAGGTGGGATTCAAGCAACTCGCGAACATGAACCTTGATTACATTTCCGAAGAAGATGACACCGGATTAGTGTCTGTTGCCGATAAAGCAGCTGCTGACAGGTTTGGTATTATGGTCAGTGTAGTGGATACTGACGGTAATATTGAATCATCAGAACCTGAGAGGATAGAGGAACTTGAACGGATAATGTTCGAGGCCTACCAGGAATTCAAGGCTGCCCATGGTTTTAATGATTAGAAATTTTCAGTCTGTTACCTGGATTTCACGGGATAATTTATATTAGCATATAGAAACTGTCCAACAATTACGGTCAATAATAAATATTTTGATTTTTTTGATCTAAAGCTCTAATTCGTGTTCTATTTATTTGGATTTTGAATTACTGGACAAGTATTTGTTTAGCTTGCTAAATCACCATCAGTAAGCGGTGTTTTTACATTTAAATTTGTTAATGTTGAATCCTTCAAAATCAAAAACGGAAACGTGCGCAACATTGTACTAAATCACTTCTTGATACTGGATTTGGTCAATCTGGCCTCTTGATGGCGAATCCTGTAGCTAAACAAATATCTGGACAACATCTATAACCGAAAATTACATAACATATGTAAGAAATATACAAAATACAAATAATAAAAAAAAAGGTGATGTCATTGACAGAAGAACAAATTAGAATAGAATCACAAAGAGAAATAAAAGATAGTTTTCCAAAACTAGTTGTATATTCAAGTATTGCGATTATAATTTATTTATTTTCAAAAATGGTTTTTGTTCCACTTGGAAAAAACCTTAGTGTTGCCGGAATTTCGACGTCTACCATCATTAGTACAATTGCTATTATTACAATTCTGATACTTTTATGGAGCATTCTACGGGAAATTAAGGATATATGTAATGCAATTGGTGGATTATTAGCGCTCAATCTGGGAAGAGATGGAGCAAACGATGAGGAAGTAGGGCATTACCAGAAAGCAGTGAAAGGATTAGTTTATGTCTTTGTAGTAGTCATTGTTTTTATGTTCATTGGTTCGTTACTTATCGAGATATCGCAAGGAGCTGCTGGATTACTACTCATATTAATATTTATATGGGCTGTTATAACTCTCTATTCAGCAGGAATGGCAATGTCAGCTGAAATTGAAGCAACTGCAAACGAACTAGCTAAAAAAATGGAAAAGAATGAAACAGAAAAAGTGGAGTCAGATTATTAAATATAATCTTTACTCCAACTGTTTATTTTTTTATTTTTCATGAAACAAAAAAATAAATTAATAATACAAATTGTATTATTAATAATTGTTGTACTGCCGTTTGTTGCATATGCACAACTATATAGTTCCAATAGTACTAATGAGTACATCCAGGAAGGAGTAGAAGTTACTACAATAATAATAAACAGTGCGTTTTATTCTATTGCTTTTATCTTAGAACCTTACATTCCATCCAGGTTAGGTACTGCCCATGACCTGTTAAAGTCCTGCATACTTATTACAGGAATGCTGCTTACTGCTATTATGGTTATGCTTATCGTAAGGACAAGTTCAAAGATTATTACACAATGGGCTATGGAGCAATAATAGTGAATAATTTCATTAAATTATTTCTGTGTGCCTGGGTACTAATTGGAGTTCTATTTGTATATGTAATACTTAATGGATATTTTAAAATTATTTTTCTTTTTTTTATTATTGCAATATTGGTATTATTATTATTTTTCCCGGAAGTGCGGAATATTCTTTTAAAAACCATGTGTGATCTGGTTAGAGAACAAAATCCTCGCTAACTCCCGGATTTTCTTTTGCGGAATACCTCAGTTTGGTGTACAGGTCTATAGTGGTACAATGTTCAACTATATTGAAAATATTGTGGGTTTTTCAAGGGAAGCATTTGAAGAGGCCCACAACCAGGGATTAAATTCTGATGATAAATCAGTTGAGATGAACCTGACCAACAGAACATATGAACGAGTGGTGGAACTGGAATCCGGAAATAATAGCATTGAAATGATCATGATAGGGTTTGAGAAGGCTATTATTTTGTATCGAGGGGAAATGTACGAAATTATCCGGATGGAAAAGTCATAACTGTGAAGACCCGGTTCGTCCTGTATGATGCAGGAATATCGATATCGATAAATTGATATTACCCGGAGTTATATAATATAATCATATAATCTGATTATCCTTTTAAAAGAAGTGTATGACTATGTTCCTACCTACGCCTGGAGATATGAAAAAGCGCAGGGTCGGTCTTAACCTGACCCAGAACGAACTGGCCAAACTTGCAGGCGTAAGCCAGCCCCTGATAGCTAGGATCGAAGCAGGGGATGTTGATCCAAGGCTTTCTACATTGACCAAGATATTGGATGCATTTGATGCAACTGAAAAAAAGAGGGTAATGGCAGGGGATATTATGCATTCTCCCGTGATACATACACATTCCGGTTCGTCTGTGGAAGAGGCTGTTGATATTATGGAGAGTGAAGGTTTCTCCCAGTTGCCTGTTATCGAGAACGGTGTGCCGGTGGGCAGCATATCTTCTGATACGGTTGTCCGTTACATGACCGAAAGCGATACTGATAAACTATCCAATATGCAGGTCAGTGATATTATGGGCAGTTCTTTTTCCACTGTCCCGAAGGATACGGTGGTCAGCACCATCTCACACCTGCTTGAACAGAGCCCGGCTGTGCTGGTGATGGAAAGAGGCAAGGTAGTGGGTGTAGTTACCCAGCACGATGTTATGAAACTTGTGCATAAGAAATAATAACAATTGAATAATAATTAAACTTAAGAACTAGAGTGACCCAAAATGTTACCTGAAGACGATTATAAGAAGATTGTAAAGCGGCTGGGCAGGGAGCCCACCGAAGTTGAACAGGGCTGTTTTTTGAACCTCTGGAGCGAACACTGCTCGTACCGTTCCAGCTCATCTATATTAAAAACATTTACCACCACAGGTGAGCGGGTCATAATCGGTCCCGGGGACGATGCCGCTATTGTTGGTCTTGAGGACGGGTGGGTAATGGCCATCGGTATGGAGAGCCACAACCACCCATCATACGTTGACCCCTACAATGGTGCAGCCACAGGTGTGGGTGGGATCGTGCGGGATATCATTTCCATGGGTGCACGGCCCATAGCCCTGATGGATCCTTTGTATTTCGGGCCGCTCGATAATGAAAAGAACAGGTATCTTTTCGAGCATGTGATAATGGGCATTGCCGGATACGGTAACTGCATTGGCGTACCAGTGGTGCGGGGAGAGGCCTATTTCCATGAAAGTTTCAGTGGCAACCCCCTGGTGAATGTGGTATGTGTGGGTTTAGCCCGCGAGGATCAGATCGTTACTGCCACTGCCCAAAAGGCTGGCAACAAGCTGGTGCTAATGGGTTCGTCCACAGGCAGGGACGGGATGGGCGGTGCGTCCTTTGCATCCAGGGACCTGAGTGAGGAATCGGAATCCGAGGAGCGGCACAGTGTCCAGATAGGTGATCCTTTCACAGAGAAACTTGTCATGGAAGCCACTCTTGAAGCTATTAACAAGGGATTGGTAGTGGCATGTCGTGACCTTGGAGCCGCCGGCCTTGTCGGGGCCAGCAGCGAGATGGCAGCCAATGGTGAACTGGGCGCTTATATTATTGCTGATAATGTTCACCTGAGGGATGAAAGCCTGACACCCTTCGAGATAATGATATCCGAATCCCAGGAGCGCATGGTACTGGAAGTAGAACCTGGTAATGTAGATAAGGTACTGGCAATAGCAGGCAAATACGACCTCAAGGCCAACCTGATCGGCGAACTCACACAAAAGACCCAGTATGTAGTTGAGTATAAGGGCGAAATAGTAGCAGATATGCCAGTATTGTTCCTGTGCGGCGGCGCACCCACCTCCGAACTGGACTTCATACCGCCTGCTGCTACGAGGAATGCTGAAAAACCGCCTGTACCTGGAGATATCAAGGACATTATCTTAAAAATGCTTGCCAGACACAATATCGCTTCAAAGGAATGGGTATACAGGCAGTATGACCATGAAGTGCAGGTGCGTACGGTGATCAAGCCAGGTATGGATGCCGGTGTACTGCGGATCATTGATGATACACAGGGACTTGCACTGTCCTGCGGCTGCAATCCTGCCCAGGTTGAGGCTGACCCTTATAATGGCGGAGCTGGAACAGTTATAGAGAATGCCATGAACCTTGCTGCTGTGGGAGCCAGACCCATAGCACTGGTGGACTGCCTGAACTTCGGGAACCCAGAGCGTGGTGAGATATTTTACCAGTTCAAACAGGCATCATTGGGACTGGGCGATGCTGCAAGGAAATTGAAGACGCCTATAGTGGGCGGAAATGTATCTTTCTACAACGAGAGTGACGAGTTCGGGAGTGCCATTGCACCCACACCAAGCATTGGTATGGTCGGGTGGGTCAGGGACCTGGGAACTATTCCTGCAGGTACCTTCCAGCACCTGGATGAGACCGTGATACTTGTTGGTGATACAAAGGACGAGCTTGGGGCCAGTGAGTATTATTCCATGCTTGGACTGGGCAATAATGGTGTTACGCCCGGGTTGCCGGGGAACATTGATACGGTCATCGATACACTGATAAGTGCTGTGGAATCCGGTCTTATAACATCTGCCCATGATATATCCAACGGTGGGCTGGCAGTTACGCTGTGCGAGATGGTTGAATTGACGGGCGCAGAAATTGATATTACAGGTATATGTGCAAGGGACGATGATGCCCTGTTCTCGGAATCATACGGCAGGATGGTTATCACTACAAGTAAACCTGAAAAAGTGCTGGATATGATGTCAGGTATTGACTGTACAGTACTTGGAAAGACATGTGGAAATGATCTGTCAATTAAAACCCGTAATGGAGGTATAAACTTATCAATGGATGAGATTGAAGATGCCAGAAGTAGTCTCTCCCGGCTGATGATGGATTAATTAATATTAAATCCTTAATTTATCAAAACAAGAAAGGGGTGTAAATATGAAAGATGCAAGAGATTGTGTTAATATGACAGAAATTAGAACAGCTATAGATATTATTGACAATCAAATTGTTGAATTAATTGCCAGTCGTTCAAAATATGTAAAAGTGGCTGCAAAATTTAAAATGGATGAAAAAGCTGTAACAGATTCAAACAGAGTGCAAAAAGTTCTTAATTCCAAAAAAGAATTAGCAGAAAAGTATGGTGCATCTCCTGAGCTAATTGAGAAAATATATAAAATGATGATTGATTTTTTTATAAATGAAGAAATGAAAGAATGGAAATCAAAGTAGCTTTTTGTTACTTCATCTACAGTGGATATATGCATCGCTTTCGGCTTGGGCATAGCCACATTGGCTTCGTTCCTCAGCCAATGTCAAATATCCGCAAAACGCTAGGCGAAATATTGCCACTGGTGGAAGATAAGAAATATGGAAATAAATTATAAAGACATTGTGCCATGGGGTAGGTCTTTTGACGAATATATCAAAATGTTTTCTCTGACACCCGATGACCGGTATTGACCCGTTAATTCATTGAAGTTTTTGAATAAGGGGATTCCCCATAAACAATTTACCTAAATATGGGGTTTATGAGACTGTCGGAAAAGCCTAATTTTCGAATATTTCAGCTTTACTGTCTAAACTTGACTGGGCGCAGCGTATTGATTTAGTTTTAACAATATTTCTGTAAGTTTCAATTTAGGCGCTTTTTAGGTACTTTTCCGACAATCTCTTTATAGTGATATCCCACTTTGGTAAATTTTCCAATCTTTCGATTCTCTCTTCGCAGATTTTCATTGCTTCCTTTGTTAATTTGTATTTGTTTAGCTGCCCAACTTTAATTAGTATTCATTCTCCTTAAATCTTGAATAGACGAAACAGGTTTTAAGATAAACGGTGAAAAATGGTGGCTGTGGATCTTCAGGACGAATGATAATGAAACGCTGGTCGTTATACGTAAATCAAGGGGTAGGAAGGTCCTTGATGAAATACTTGGAAAGGGTCATACTGGTCCCCATATTGTTGATGGTTGGAGTGCCTACTGTAAAACAGCTATTCTCCAACGTTACTGGTCCCACCTCCTTCGCGAGGTCAAGGCCCATAAATCGGGGTTCTTTGCAATTGTCCTTGTTCCCATTTTGGGATTGCGCTTCTTTAAATTCCTTATTGTTATCCAATCTTCCATTGAGATCACCCAAAACCTCCTGCAATAATGCAGGAGGATTTTAGTATATAGGGTGGGTCAATTTTGAATGGGAATTTTCACGGATGCATTTTGGGCCTGTGGAGTCTAAAATCGCTTATATCAACACTATCGGCCAGCTACCTCCATTAGAATGATCGGAACATGATCCACGACGATAACCTGGTACATAATTGTATTGTTTTTTATATCTGCTGATAAATCGAAAAGTATAAGTACTCATAATCATAGTTAAAAACTATACTTGCCCAAAAATAGTCTGGTTTGTACATAATTAAACAATATGTGAATAAGGTGGTAAATATGGAAGAAAAAATTGTTAATAAATTGTCTGATGATGGTGACTCAGTCATTGATGTCATCGATGTAAGGAAAAGCTATCATCGGGGAGGTATGGAAATACCGATCCTTAATGGCATTGACCTCACAGTCAGGTCTGGTGAATTCCTTGCTATAATGGGTCCGTCAGGTTCCGGTAAATCCACATTGATGAACATGATCGGATGCCTTGACAGACCTACTGGCGGACATGTGATCTTAAATGGTAAGGATATAAATAAAATCTCAGATAATGAACTTGCCCATCTCAGGGGTCAGGAGATCGGTTTTGTTTTCCAGACATTTAACCTGATCCCAAGAATGACAGCCATCCAGAACGTCGAACTCCCCTCCTTTGCCAATAAAAAGAACAGCGAAAATTATCATGAAAAGGCAAAAGAGCTTCTTAAACTGGTCGAACTTGAAGACCGTATGGACCACAAGACCACCGAACTTTCAGGCGGGCAGTGCCAAAGGGTGGCCATAGCCAGGTCACTGATAAACGACCCGGGGCTGATACTTGCAGATGAGCCGACAGGAAACCTGGATTCAAAGACTAGCGGTGAAATTATGAAGATCTTCTCCGACCTGCATGAACAGGGCAGGACAATTGTTATGATAACACACGATCCTGATATTGCAGAATTTGCTAACAGGATGGTGCTGGTGAAAGATGGAGTAATAGAAAATAATTGAGGTGAAAAGTTATGAAAAGTATAAGGAAATATATGAACTTTCTGGGGTCTTTGTTTTTAGTAACATTGATATTTGCAATGTCCATAATCCCGGTTTCGGCAAGTGCTACTGCACTTAGGGCAGATATCATAAAATGTGACCCGAATCCGGCAGAGATCGGGCAATATATAAACGTATGGATAAAGATTGAAAATATCGGTAACACAAGGGCCGAGGATGTTTCAGTAGAACTTATCCCATCATATCCATTCTCACTTGATGTGGGAGATAAGACGCGAAGAAATATCGGAATCTTATCAACAGATAGACATGCATCACTGGAATACCATTTATATGTGGATGAAAATGCAAGACCTGGTACCAGATCGATAAAGGTGCGTTACCAGGATGATGAAGGCACGGCCTGGAATGAGGAGACCCTTGACATCTGGGTCGGTTCAGGTTCGGATACATTTGACAGTAAAGGGACCATCCAGCTTGAACAGATCACAACAGAACCTGAAGTATTGATGCCTGGTGATACAGGGACCGTAACTTTTTCATTGAAAAATACCGCAACCCAGTATTCCGTCAGCTTTGGCGATGAAGTATATGATACAAATGCCAGGGTCAGGTCTGCAACACTCGTAGGTACAGATGATATAAAAGTAAACAGCGATCCATACCATGATACTGGCATCCTTGGACCGGGAGATGTTGTAGACCTTACATATAATATCAAGGTAGATGACAACGCCAGGGACGGCACTAAACACCTGGAATTTATTGTAGTTGGGAGTTCCCATACATACAATTATGACTGGGGTATTCCCGTCAAGGTCGATTCGGCAGGTATCAAGGTGATCCCTACCAAACCCCTGACTATTGATAATGGTGTGGCAACCATTCAGTTCGATATTGTCAATACCCATCCCAATACGCTGACTTCGGTATCGATCAGGCCCCAGGCAGAGGGAATCGAATTCTCACCTGTTGAATATTTCATAGGGTCCATGGACCATGATGAACTGTTCACTGTTGAATTTGATGCACAGGTGGTATCAGATAATATATCAAACCAACAAGAACTTGAATTGATTGCCCAGTACAGAAGCGGAATCAACCAACACGAGACTTCCCTTAACGACCTGGATCTGTCAATTGTTAATGAAAAGCCAAACAATGGTACCGGATTTGCAAGTATCAGCGCTCTGGTTCTTATCTTTGCAATATCAAGCCTGTTGATGTACAGACGTAAGAAACGTCAGCATTAAAGAGGTGAGACGGATGGTAAACATTGTACAGTCCCTGCGTATCGCTGCGGGAAGCATAAGAAGTGCCAAGATGAGGTCCATCCTCACCACTCTTGGTATTGTCATTGGTGTGGCTGCAGTGATCGCCAATGTATCCATTGGGGCCAGTTTCCAGCAATATTTCGATGAAGAGATCGGGTCCGTAGGTTCAAATTTTATTATAATAAACCATCTGGAACCGAATATATTCCATGAAAATGAATTGGCACTTGTCCAAAATACACCAGGTATTGTCACTGTTTCACCTATCAAACAATCGTCCCAAAAAGTAACCCATCTATCTACATCCAGACACCTGTTCGTCGCGGGAGTATCAGAAGAATATGAAACGGTTGCCAATCTCAAATTCGAGGAAGGGAGTTTCCTCAAGACCCAGGATAAATATGTTGCAGTAATAGGAAATGATGTGGCTTATAATAAATTTGACCGCAAGATTTTCACCCAGAATTCAATTGATATCACATTTCGAAAGGATGACGGTAGTGAAGTAACTCAAAGGTTCAATGTAAAAGGCGTTCTTGCAAGCCCTAAGACCACTCTGGTCAAAACCAATAATGCCCCGGATGAACGCATATTTATCCCGATCTCGACCTGGAATGAGATACAGGGGGAAGATGATTATGGCAGTTTCTTTGCAATGGCATCCAGTATGGATACAATACAAGCAACTTCTGATGCCCTGGATCAAAAATTTGGGCGTCATTTTGGAGTACCATCAAGGGATATGAATGATGATGACACAAAACCCTATTCAATCCACAACCAGGGTGAGATACTTGAGAAAACTGACCAAATGGCTGGAATTTTGGGTGCACTGCTCACTTCTGTGGCACTGATCTCACTTGTGGTAGGTTCCATCGGAATTATGAACATCATGCTGGTTACGGTAACCGAACGCACCCGGGAGATCGGGATACTAAAATCATTAGGTTATACAAATTTGAATGTCCTGCTGCTGTTCATTGGTGAATCGGTTGTGTTGAGCGTGATCGGCGGACTGCTTGGTATAGGGCTGGGTGTACTGGGAGCATATGGTGCACAGAGTTTAATGGGGCTACCACCCGCATTTCCAGTTGAACTGATCGTGATAGGATTTGTAGTATCTGTCATCGTGGGCCTGATCGCTGGTGTGTATCCTGCTAATAAAGCTGCTAGGATGAACACAGTGGATGCTTTGAGGAGTGAGTGAATTTAAAAAAAGGAGGAGTGAGTCAAATGATAAATTTTAAACAGTCGTTGCATATCACAGCAGGAAGCATACGAAGTGCCAAGATGAGGTCCATCCTCACTACCCTTGGGATTGTAATCGGTGTGGCTGCAGTGATCGCCAATGTATCCCTGGGAGCCAGTTTCAACCAGTATTTTGCAGAAACGTCTTTTAATTTATGCTCAAACTATATCCTAGTATTGGGCAAGGAACCAGGTCTTTTTCATGACAATGAAATGAAACTGATCGATAATACTCCCGGTGTAGTGGGCATTACACCATATAAACAAGAATCTGCCAAAGTCACGTATTATTCCACTTCCAAACGTATTGGTGTGCTTGGAGTTAGTGAAGATATTGAAAAACTTTCAAATATTGAACTGGAAGATGGAGCTTTCCTGAATGATAAGGACAAGTATGTAACTGTCATCCCCCATAAAATAGCGTATGATAAGTTTGACCGCAACATTTTGACCCAAAATTCTATTGATATCACATTTCATAAAGATGATGGCACTGAAATTACCAGGAAGTTCATTGTCAAGGGGATAATTGAAGAAAAAAAGGAATCGTTCATTTCATCCGGGCTTGGAGATAATACGATCTTTATTCCGGTGGCAACATTAAATGAGATACTGGAGGAGGAGGATTATGGATCTTTCCTTGCCATGTCATCCAGCCGGGATACTATAAAAGAAACAGATGAAGAAGTTGATAAAAGGCTGGCCCGTCATTTTGGTATCCCTACACGAGATTTGTATAATGATGATGCAAAGCCATATTTTATAACGAACCAGGCAGAACAACTGGAGAGTTTGGGCCGGTTTTCTGATGCCTTAGCAGCTCTGTTTATTTCAGTTGCCTTGATCGCATTGATCGTAGGTTCGATCGGTATCATGAACATCATGCTGGTAACAGTAACCGAACGTACTTGCGAGATAGGTATTTTAAAGTCACTGGGTTTTACCAATTGGAATGTCCTGTTCCTGTTCATTGTAGAATCTATAGTTTTAAGTGTGCTCGGTGGACTGCTTGGAACCGGATTGGGTGTACTGGGTGCTTACGGTGCTGAGAGCTTTTTGAAACTGCCAATCGTATTCCCCTTGGAACTGATAGTGGTGGGATTTGCCGTATCTGTCATTGTAGGCCTGATCGCCGGGGTGTATCCTGCAAATAAGGCTGCGAGGATGAATACCGTGGATGCGCTGAGGAGTGAGTGATTGCATGAAAATTGAAACCGCTAAAGTCAGTGATGATATTGAGATCGAATATTCACTTTCAGGTGTTGATAATGAAGACACACTGCTCTTCGTGCATGGAGTGGGAAGCAACCTGCGCCAGTTTGAAATGCAACAGCAATATTTTGCAAAGAATTATCGGGTACTGCTAATATCCCTGCGCGGTCACGGAAACTCATCAGCTACTATAAATCCAACCCTGGGTGATTATACCGTAAAGAAGATGGCTAGGGATGTGCAGGCTCTTTTGGCACATCTGGGTATTAACAAGGTTCATTTTGTCGGTAACTCGATGGGTGGATTAGTTGGTAATGAATTACTGGAGATGAACGGTGGTCTGTTGTCATCAATGACGATTTTCGGCACTACGACCAGACTTCATTCTTCACGTTTTACTCTCAGGAGTTTACTTACAATGATGCGGTTTTTAGGTCCGAAAGGGATCGCATGGCTTGTCGGCATATCTGCTTCAAAGGATAAGGCTGTACGTGCCCGATTGAAACCGATGTACGAAATGGTATCAAAGGATGCACTTGAGCTGATCACCATGAACATTGCTGATTATGACTATATGGATACAATTTGCAGGCACAACATCCCGATGATGGTGATCAGGGGCGGGCAGGATAAGGAGATTAATAAAAAACTGGGTCCTGTACTGGAAATAATGGAAAATAAGCCATACTTTGAACTTGTTGAAATACCCAATGCCGGGCATTTTGCGAATATGGAAAAACCTTCGGATTTCAATGAGATACTGAAAAGGTTCCTGCTAAAACAATCCATAAGGAATTATCTGTGACAAATAGGTGGATCTCGCTTTCCGTAGGTATATTTTGAAAACAAATCATTTTCATTTACATAGAATGATGTCGATTGATTGTTGTTTTCGAAATTTTTGGATAAATGGTTCGGAAAGATACATGTCGATTTTCTGCTGAATTTGGCAAATCATATATTCAAAACAGGTCTTCTATGTGTTCACAATATAAATATAATATTCTAGAAATGCTTGAAACCACTGTCTGGAAAAATTATTTAAAAATTTGTAGATACCTGTGGAAAGTGAGTAAAATAGAAAAGCAAACCCGGCCTTGGGACAAAATCACCTTACATTTATCAATATGTTAATCAGTGTGATGGGAAATGTTATTGTGATTTGGTTTAAATGTCATTGTAATTTTAT
>Ga0209013_10003047_pt1 | contig 15037 bp, 11 predicted proteins | sample Cruoilmetagenom2_FD_187291 | JGI IMG/M metagenome (GOLD analysis project Ga0209013, IMG submission 187291) | Oil polluted marine microbial communities from Coal Oil Point, Santa Barbara, California, USA - Sample 2 (SPAdes) (version 2) | ecosystem: Environmental > Aquatic > Marine > Oil seeps ... | reverse complement strand
AAATTTTGATGTGGTATTCCATACCGCTGCCATCGTCCATGTTAAAGAAAATAACATATCTGAGTATTCAAAAATAAATAGAGATTTAACTGTAGAACTTGCAAAGAAAGCAAAACATGAAGGTGTGAAGCAATTCATATTTCTTAGTACTATGGGTGTTTATGGCAGTGAGACAGGATGTATCACGAAAGATACTGTACCTAATCCAAAGACTTTTTATGCCAAGTCAAAATATGAAGCTGAGCAGCTTTTACAAGAGCTGACTTCTGTTGACTTTAACGTAGCAGTCTTGCGACCGCCTATTGTATATGGCAAAGGTTGTCCAGGTAATTATACTAGATTAGCAAGTATGGCTTTAAAGTTACCGGTTTTTCCTAACATAGAAAATAAGCGAAGTATGATATATATTGATAACTTATCTGAATTTATAAGGTTATTAATTAATCATGGTATTGGTGGATTATACATACCTCAAAATAAGCATTATGTGAAAACTTCTGACTTAATGCGACTTATTGCGAAAGCTCATGGCAAGAAATTGAAGTTAACTAAGGTATTTAATTTGATGGTTTCAATGGGACTTAATAAGTCCGAGACAATTAGAAAAGTGTTTGGATCATTTGTTTATGTTAAAGGAATCAATGGTGGTCCGGGAAGTTTCATGAATGATGAAATTATACATTATGAGACAATTTCGTTTGAGGAATCGATTATTTGTACTGAAGATAGGGGATAAAAGTGATGAAAAAAAAGAAGGATATATTATTTTTATGCCAGTATTTTTATCCGGAATATGTTTCATCTGCTACATTACCTTTTGATACAGCAGTTGCCCTTAGTAAAGCAGGTTTTACTGTTGGAGCATTATCAGGATATCCCCAAGAGTATAATTTGATTGGGAAAGTACCAATGCAAGAAAATTATGAAAATATCGAAATAAGAAGATTAAAGTATTTACAACTTAAACGGAGTAACTTAATAGGAAGACTAATAAACTATTTTTCATTTACATTTTCTGTGGCCATTCGGTTTAGAGAGTTAAGAAAGTATAAAGCAATAATTGTTTATTCTAATCCACCAGTATTGCCCTTGCTTGCCGCTCTTGCTGATAAAATTTATAACACGAAATTGGTTTTTGTAAGTTATGATATATACCCTGAGATGGCTCATATAACAAACGTTATTTCAGAAGATAGCATCATAAGCAAAATGATGAGAATTGTTAACAAAAGTATTTATAAACATGTAAATAAAGTAGTTGCTTTATCAAATGAGATGAAAGACTATCTACTAAAACATAGATTAACATTATCTGAACATCAGGTTGAAGTAATCCCTAATTGGTATGAGGATAAAGGGGTAACTAATACATCGATATCTTATGAAAATAAACTATTCCAATCAATAAAAAATGAAGAAAATCTAATAATCTCTTATTTTGGGAACATGGGAATTTGCCAAGATCTTGATACGATAGTAGAAGCTATTCGATACTATAAGAATGATAGTAAAGTTCAATTTATATTTGCGGGACATGGAAATAAGATGGATTTATTGAAAAATATTGTAGGAAAAGAACAACTGAATAACGTTAGCATTTTCAATTTCTTACATGGACAAGATTATCAGGATGCACTAAATATCAGTGATTGTTTTATAGTTAGCCTAGCAAATGGTTTAACTGGCCTCGCTGTACCAAGCAAAACCTATAGTTATATGATGGCTGGGAAACCAGTAATCGCAATTATGGGAGAGGACTCAGATATAGCTAGAGACTTGACCAGTAATATTGCAGGGTACGCAATGCAAGTAGGTGAAAGTGAGAAATTGGTTATTGCTATAAGAGAACTCCGCGATGATAAAGATAAATGTGAATTTATGGGAGAAAACTGTAGGGGAATTTTTCTTGAAAAATACACTAAGGAACATTGTACCCAACAATATGTTGATATGATGCAAAGAATACTGGAGGAAAAATAACATGTTTAATGATAAAACTTTGTTAATAACAGGTGGTACTGGCTCATTTGGGAATGCAGTAATGGAGCGTTTTTTACATACGAATATCAAGGAAATTCGTATTTTTTCACGTGATGAAAAGAAACAAGATGATATGCGCAAAATTTATAATAATGATAAATTAAAGTTTTATATTGGAGATGTTCGTGATCTTGCAAGTGTTAAATACGCAATGAATGACGTGGATTATGTTTTTCATGCCGCAGCCTTAAAACAAGTTCCTTCTTGCGAGTTCTTTCCTATGGAAGCTGTTAAAACTAATGTAATTGGTACTGAGAATGTATTGAATGCTTCTATTGAATATGGAGTTAAGAAAGTTATTTGTCTTTCCACTGATAAAGCAGCATATCCAATCAATGCAATGGGCATATCCAAAGCAATGATGGAAAAGGTATATGTTGCTAAATCAAAAACAGTTGACCCTGATAAAACATTGATTTGTGGAACTCGCTATGGAAATGTCATGGCTTCAAGGGGTTCGGTAATTCCATTATTTGTAGATTTAATCAAAGCTGGAAAACCATTAACAGTAACTGATCCAAATATGACTCGTTTTTTAATGAATTTAGAAGACGCAGTTGAACTCGTTGTCTTTGCTTTCCAGAATGCAAATGCAGGGGATATTATGGTTCAAAAATCCCCTGCCTCAACTGTTGGAGATTTAGCTATTGCATTAAAAGAATTATTCCGTGTGGATAGCGAAATAAGAATTATTGGAACTAGACATGGCGAAAAAACCTATGAAACGTTATTAACTCGAGAAGAACATGCAGTTTCAGAAGATTTGCCAGGCTATTATCGTGTACCAGCAGATAATCGTGATTTAAACTATGATAAATATTTTAAAGAAGGCGACATTAAGCTTTCTACTGAAGATGAATATAACTCTCACAATACGGAACGGCTTACAATAGAAGAAATTAAAGAAAAATTGTTAAATCTCCCTTACATCCAAAATGAATTGAAGGGATGGTTTAGAGATTGAAAATTCTTGTGACAGGTGCAAATGGATTTGTTGGTAAGAATTTAGTTGCAGAATTATCCAATCAAGATTATTCAGATTTGCTTCTATTTAATAGGAAGAACTCTTTAGAAGAACTTGAAGAATTCTCAAAGCAATGTGATTTTGTTTTCCATTTAGCTGGTGTTAATAGACCTGAAGAAGAAAGTGAATTCATGGAGGGTAATTATGAACTAACTTCTAAATTGCTTGAATTCCTTAAGAAACACAATAACAAGTCACCAGTTTTGATTACCTCCTCAATCCAAGCTGATAATAATAATCCTTATGGTAATAGCAAAAAAGCTGGAGAAAATTTATTATTTGATTACTCGAAAGAGACAGGCGCGGATGTTTTTGTATATAGGCTACCTAACTTGTTCGGTAAATGGAGCAAACCAAACTATAATACAGTTGTTGCGACTTATTGTTATAACGTAGCTAGAAACTTTCATATCCAGGTCAATAATCCTGAAGCTGAATTAAACTTGTCTTATATTGATGATGTTTTAGAGGAATTTATAAATGCATTACAAGGAAATCCATCAATACTTAATAATTACTGCACTGTCCCAGTTTCTCATTCCATCAAATTAGGAGAGCTAGCTGAACGAATTTTGAGCTTTAGAGAAAGTAGAAATTCATTACTTGTACCGGATATGGAAGATACTTTAACTAAAAAGCTTTATAGTACTTACTTAAGTTTCTTGCCGGAAGATGATTTTTCATATGATTTGAAAATGAATATAGATAATCGAGGTTCTTTTACAGAGTTTCTACGTACGCCAGATCGAGGTCAAGTTTCGGTTAATATATCTAAGCCTGGAATTACAAAAGGTAATCACTGGCATCATACTAAGAATGAAAAGTTTTTGGTAGTAAGTGGAGAAGGGCTTATTAGATTCCGGAAAATAGATTCAGAAGAAATTATTGAGTACCGAGTGAACGGTGAAAAGTTGCAAGTAGTGGATATTCCTATAGGGTATACTCACTCAATCGTGAATGTTGGAGAAACAGACTTAGTTACAATAATGTGGGTAAACGAAAGCTTTAATCCTACTCAGCCGGATACGATATTTTTGGAGGTATAAAATAAATGAATAAGTTAAAAGTAATGACTGTAGTCGGTACACGACCTGAAATTATTAGACTATCAGCTGTAATTAATAAATTGGAAGAATCAAATGCAGTGGAACATATTCTTGTCCATACTGGTCAAAATTATGATTATGAATTAAATGAAGTGTTTTTTAAAGACTTTAATTTAAAAAAGCCGGATTATTTTCTTAATGCCGCGACTGGAACTGCGATTGAGACCATAGGGAATATTCTAATTAAAATTGATCCAATATTAGAGGAAGTCCAGCCAGATGCTTTCTTAGTATTAGGAGATACAAATAGTTGTTTATGTGCAATTGCAGCTAAGAGAAGGCAGATTCCAATATTCCACATGGAAGCTGGAAATAGATGTTTTGATCAAAGAGTACCAGAAGAAACCAATAGAAAAATTGTCGATCATACTGCCGATATTAATTTAACGTATAGTGATATTGCAAGAGAATATTTGTTAAGAGAAGGACTTCCTGCAGATCGGATTATAAAGACTGGTAGTCCGATGTTTGAAGTACTTAACTCAAGAAAAGCTGACATCGAGAATTCCGATGTACTAAAAAAATTAGAACTTGAAGAAGGTAAATATTTTGTAGTGTCGGCTCACAGAGAAGAAAATATCAATTCTGAAACCAATTTTACCGATTTAGTGGATAGCTTAAATGCTGTTGCTGAGAAGTATAATATGCCTGTGATTGTAAGTACACACCCTAGAACTCAAAATATGATCAATGCCAAGGGGATAGTATTTAATTCACTGGTGAAAACAATGAAACCTTTAGGGTTTAATGATTATGTTAAACTTCAAATTAAGGCTAAAGCAGTACTTAGTGATAGTGGGACGATTAGTGAGGAGTCATCTATTCTTGGATTTAGAGCACTTAATATTAGACAAGCTCATGAGAGACCAGAGGCTATGGAAGAAGCATCAGTTATGATGGTGGGATTAGAGAATAGAAGAATTTTACAGGCGCTTGAGATTTTAGAAACACAAATAAACGATACCTTAAGGCCTGTTGGGGACTATAGTATGCCTAATGTATCTGATAAAGTACTAAGAATAATATTGTCTTATACAGATTATGTTAATAGAGTTGTTTGGGGAACCAACAAGTGAGAGTGTTACAGATCAATTCAGTATGTGGAATAGGTAGCACAGGAAGAATAGCAACTGACATCCATAAAATATTAATTGAAAATGGACATGAAAGTTATATTGCATATGGTAGAGATGAACCTAAGAATTGTGACACTACTATTAAGATTGGGACTAAATATGATAATTATTCACATGTTGCAGTAACAAGGATTTATGATAAACATGGATTTGGCTCAAAGAAAGCCACTGAGGAATTTATTAAAAAAATCGAAGTACTAGACCCAGATGTCATTCATTTGCATAACATTCATGGCTATTACATTAATATAGAAATATTATTCAATTATCTAAAAAAAGCGGACAAGCCTGTTATTTGGACACTACATGATTGTTGGGCATTTACAGGTCACTGTGCCTATTTTGATTTTGTAGGGTGTGTCAAATGGAAATCTGGATGTTTTGATTGTCCAGAAAAAAAATCATATCCCGCTAGTATCGCTAAAGATAATTCTGAAAATAATTTCTTTAATAAAAAAGATATTTTTAATGGTGTTAATAATTTGACCATTGTTACGCCCTCAAAATGGTTAGCTAATTTAGTGAACGATTCTTTTTTAAGTAAATATACTGTCGAAGTGATTAATAATGGAATTGATTTAGATATCTTTCAACCAACTGAAAGTGATTTCAGACAAAAATATAATCTAGAAAATAAGTTTGTCATATTAGGAGTTGCAAGTACGTGGGATAGAAGAAAAGGTTTTAAATACTTTATTCAATTATCAAACGAGCTAGAAAGTGATGCAGTTATAGTATTAGTTGGCCTATCAGAAAAACAAAAAAAGGAACTACCAAAAAATATCATTGGAATTACAAGAACGGATAGTATTGAAGCGTTAGCTAAAATATATACAACTGCAGATGTTTTTGTAAATCCAACTTTAGAAGAAGTAATGGGCTTGACAAATGTAGAGGCTATGGCATGTGGGACACCAGTAATAACATTTAATACAGGCGGTAGTATAGAGTGTATAGACGAAAAGACTGGAATTATAGTAGAAAAGGGAAATTCAATAAAATTAAGGAAAGTAATTGGCGAAATAAAAAAGGTGGAAAAAGCATTTTATAGTGAAGCCTGTATTTATAGAGCAAATACTTTGTTTGATAAAAACGATCGATATTTAGAATATCTGAATACCTATCAAAATAGTAGCACTATTGAATTAAAATAAATAGGTAATAGGAGTAGTTAAAATGAAAATTGTCCATATACAGCAATATTTTAATGAAAATATGGGGTATCAAGAAAATATACTACCATATTATCAGCAAAAATTAGGACATGAGGTAATATTAATCACATCTACAAGGTCTGATGGATTTAATAACGAAAGTCGAATAAAAAAAGAAAGTGAGTTTCAAGAAAATGGGTTCAAAGTAAAAAGAATAGAGATTAAAGGTGAGTTTAAAAAAAGATTTGTTATTTTTGGCAACCTTTATAAATATTTAGAAGATGAAAAACCAGACTATATATATCATCATTCAGTAACATCACCATCATTAAAAACTGTCAGTAAATACAAAGAAAACAATCCTCATGTCTTTATAGCTGCAGATAATCATGCAGACTTAAGTATTTCAGGACGAAACAAGCTTTGGAAAATTTTTTACTATAATATTCTTTGGAAAAATATAATAGCGAAATATGACAAATATATTAATGTTTATTTTGGAGTCACTCCTACAAGGTGTTTATTTTTAAGTGAAGAATTAGGCGTGAATGTTGAGAAAATAAGATTGTTGCCAATAGGTGCTGACGAGGATAACGCAGAGATAGAATTGACTAAAGAAGATTTCTTTGAAAAGTATAACCTCAATAAAAATAACTTGATTTTCACACATGGTGGGAAGATTACACAAGAAAAACAAGTCGATAGAGTTGTAAAAGCATTTGAAAGAATTGAGAATCCAAATATTAATTTGGTTTTATTTGGTAGTTTGAAAGATAAGAAAGTAGAAGCTTTAATTAAGAATGACAGTAGGATAATATTTTTAGGTTGGTTAAATAGGGACGATACTTTAGCAATGTTAAAATACAGTGATATAGGAATTTGGAATAGTCAACATACAACCCTATTAGAAGATTGTATTGCAGTGGGATTACCTTTAATTCTAAGATATTACGGAAGCACATGTCATTTAATAGATGAAAATGGAATATTTTTATATGAAGGAAGCATTAGAGAAATACAAGATAAGATGAATTATATGATAAAAAATAGAGGACAGTTAGAATACTTTAAGGCAAATAGTAAAAAGTCACTTGAACTGCTGTCATATAACAAAATAGCAGAAGAGAGTATTAATTACTATTATGACTTGAAACCACAGAGAATACATGAAAAATTAATGAGCATTACGTATACAGATAAAGAATATAAGCATTTTAGAAAATTAAATATGCTGTGAGAAGAGGTACTAAGGGATCTATTTATACTGCAGAAACTATTATGAATACTTTCTTGATTAAAAAGTCTTTATGATTCATTTTAATCTAGTTTAAGTGTCATATTTCAGTATAATTTGGTTTCTAAAAAATGGTACATTTAAACCACACTACGTTTAAATATAAAAGGTGGGAAGTAGTTGAAAAGGAATCATATAAATAATAAAGCTTGGGTAATGTTGAAATATATTAGTAGGTTATACTTAGTTATCTTTATTTTATTTTTATTAATCTATGTCACAAGAGAATTCTTGAATTTTTCAAATGTTGATAATTATTGGGTTATATTATCATTTGTTCCAACAAGTATTATTGGTATTTTTTGCTTAGCTGCTTCATTTATTGGTGGGAGTATTACTTTATATTCAATCCATTGGTATTTTGTTTTACTATTTTTTGTTTTTGTACCTTTATTGCAATTTATTAATAATAAGTTTTTATATGTATTAGATTCTAATTCAATAATAATGGGTAATATCTATATTTGTTTATGGTGTATATTTTTTACTATTTCCTATAATAGAACTGTAAAGTTAGATAACAAAGTGAAAGAACACTTTTCTATTTTTAGATTAATATTGCATGATAAAATAAATAATAAATTACATTTACTGATTGGAATTGCAGTGATTATATCTTTAACAATGGTAATGATAGGTGGATTTAATGCGTTTTTCACCAGAGCTAGTTACAGCAACTTTGTAGAAGAAATAGGGGGGTGGGGTCCACTTTCTTTGATAATAAGAAATTATTTACAGCCTTTAGTCTTCTGTATATTTATTGTTTGCTTTGGATTATTAATATATTCAAAAACAAAATTAACATATTTATTATTAATGAATGTCATAATATTAGCTTTAATATTACCTATTACAAATAACCTATTAATGTTTCCAAGATTTTATGCATTTGCAATTTTGCTCGGTGTAATTATGATAATTCTACAACGTTATAATAAAAATAGTGCCTTAGTTTATCTACTTATTTTATTTGTTGGTTTACCGTTATCTTCAGCAGTTGATCAATTTAGAAGTATGACAAGTTTATCTATTAATGATTTAAGATTAAATATCAACTGGGATTTTTTATTTTATGGGCATTTTGATGCCTATGAAATGTTTATTCATACTATAGGGTATGTTAGTGAAAATGGAATTGTATATGGAAAACAATTAATAGGAGCTCTATTATTTTTCATTCCTAGAAGTATATGGGAAGAAAAACCCGTTGGAAGTGGGCATTTCGCAGCAGAATATTTGAATAATTATTTCCAGGTTTTAAATTACAACGTTGGTTTTCCTTTAGTCGCGGAAATGTTCATTAATTTTCATATACTAGGTGTTGTATTTGGAGCTTTGTTCTATGGATTTATATCTGGATCTCTAGATAAACATTATAATAATTTAATTGCTAAGCTAAAATATAATCATGATAAGGAATTCGATTTTTATATTTTATTACATCCTTTTTTAATTGGGTTATTTCTATTTCATTTACGTGGTGATTACATAAGTAGTTTTGCATATACTGTTGGTTTTGTATGTGCCTTTTTAACGGTATTGGTATTTCTTAAATTTAAGATAAAACAATAATAACTATGTTTTTAGTAATATATACTGCCTTTTTTATTGAATATTTTTCAAACTTTAATCAGTGTTTAAGTTGATATTGGGCTAATAATGTGAGAATTACATAAAACTCAAATGGAGAAACTGAATTGAGTTGAGTTTGCACTTAGTAATTGAGGCAAGAGAAGGAGATACTATGAAAATATTATGTGTAATTGGTTCGAAAGATGTTCATAATATAACTTCATCTACTATGATACTTAACATGACTATACTCGATGGAATAAGAGATTTAGGTTATAGTGTTGATCTATTAACAATAAGTGAAGAAACTGATAATAGTAACAAAGCACAAAATAATCTAAAGGAATACTTTAATAATATATATACAATAAGTTACAAAGAAAAATCAAAAAATAAAAAGAAGAAAAAAGGATTACTGGGAAAGTTGTACAATTTTTGGATTTATTCAATAAAAGACATTTTAATAAAACAATACAACAAAAAAGATTTAGCAAATATCGTTAATGACGAATACGATATAGTATTGGCTTTATGTCCACCAACTCTGTCCCCTATCTTAGCAAATGATGTCATAAAATTAAGTAATTTAGTTAAGGCTAAATATATCCAATATTGGAGTGATCCTATAACAGGAAGTCTTTTTGACTATAAAGGATTATTACCAAAAAAAAGGTTACTTCATAGATATATAGAGAATTATTTACTTAGAATGGCAGATGAAATTGTTTACTGTACCCCTAGTTTATATAATATGCAGAAAGAAATACATCAAAACATTTCTGGAAAAATGAGATGGGTAGATGTTGGTTTTACTAATAAAAAACAAAATAAAATTAGCAGTAATACAAAAAAAACAACTTATTTAATTGGTTATTTTGGTTCGTATCCATTAGGAGTGAGAAATATCACGCCACTTTTAAGAGTAATGGAATATGTGAAAAACTCTAAGTTAATTGTTCGCGGAGATTCAGATATTGATAAATTACAGTATCCTAATGTTGATATAAAGTTTGAAAGAATCCCTTTAGAATTGGTTGTATCTATGGAAGATAAATGTGACATTTTAATATGTTTAGGTAATTCAAAGGGAGTACAAATACCCGGGAAAACATTTTATTATGCTAATTATAATAAACCTATTATATTTATTGCTGATGGATATTATAAGCAGGTAATAAAAGAATATTTATCATCTTTTAATAGGTATATAATATGCGACAATAATCAAGAATCAATTAAGTGTGCAGTTAATGAGGCAATTACAATGTCTTCTAATTTCAGAACAAAAAGTTTAGAACGTTTGAAACCAAAAAATGTTTCAAACGCAATTTTAAATTCAAAACTAAATTATATAAATATGAAAGAATATGATTCTAAATGATTTTTTCGGAAAATCCTGAGGTCTTCGGATGAAAAAAGTAATTCAAAACTATTTTTATAATATTGGTTACCAATTTGTTACATTATTTGTTCCTTTTCTAACTGTTCCATATATCACTAGAGTAATGGAACCAGAATACCTTGGAATAGAAGCCTATACTTTTTCAATTATAACTATTTTTATAGCTTTTGCTACAGCAGGAACAACAATTTATGCAATTAGAACAATAGCGAATCTACGAAGCTCAAAAGAAGAAGTGTCAAAAGTATCTTATAACTTATTTTTATTTAGAACTATCACAACTGGTTTTGTATTTATTATACTTTTATTTGTTTCTATAAAATTAAATTATCAATATTTTATTTACTTACAATTGTTTTACTTTTTTGCAAATACCTTCTTTGATTGTACTTGGTATTTTATAGGGCATGAACGTTTTAAAGAGATTACACTTAGAAATGTAATAGTAAAAATATTGGGTTTTTTTCTCACCATATTGTTTGTGAAGGATGAAAATGATTTATATATATATATATTAATAACAGGATTAACGATTCTTTTACCAAATATTTATTTCACATGGAAATTTTTTAGAGAGATTGGGAGGCCACATTGGGATTATTTCTCATTAAGATATTTTAAAGCATTAATTAATTCTTTGATTCCATTTTTTTTAATGGCAATAATTATTCAAATCTATATGAATTTAGATAAATTAATTTTGGAATATAAAGGTTTTACTTATGAGCTTGGGATATATAATCAAATGATAAAAACATTTCTTGTCTTTTTAGGTCCATTGACAGCAGTAGGAACTGTTTTACTGCCTTATATTTCAAATCTCAATAAAAATAAAAGTAAACAAAACATGGAAAATGTGATTCATTTAAGTTCAAATATTATTTTATTAATAGGAAGTCCAATTTTTTGGGGTCTTTTACTAATCTCAAATCAGTTTGTAGGTACATATTTCGGACCAGAATTTGCAAAGTATCAAGATTTGTTTAAAATTGGATGCTTACTAATATTAACTGGAAGTATTTATAATGTTATAATTCAGCAAGTTATTTTTCCCAATATGTTGGAGAAAATATACTTGAAGGGGCTTTTTTTTGCAACATTAATTAGAGCCTTCCTATTAATAATACTTATAGACATATTTTTACTTTACGCAGTTTTGCTTGCTTACGTTCTGAGTGAAGTATTTGTATTAGTATGGTGTATTAGTAAAACGAAGAATGTTGTAAATTTAAATGCTATTTTATTTAATATTAATAATTTTAAAATCTTCTTCGCAGGTTTTTTGATGTTTTTAATTCTAAACTTATTTGATTTTAATATATTTTTGACAGTATTATACGGTTGCCTATTGTACCCAGCTATGTTAATTGTCTTAAAGGAAAATCTTACTAGAAAATTAATTAAAAACAAATTAATCTTATAGATTGTTTATTCAGAAACTAAGAACTACAGATGTCTTTGTGTAGTGATTGAAAAGTAGATAAGAAAAATTCTGATTTCAGTTAGAGATTAGTCTGACAAGGTTATGAAAATTTCGGATTTTTATCATAAGACTTATCTTGTTTTCAAAAAACTTTAACACTATCAAGTAGGGAAAGAAAATATAAAGATCTAAAGCGATAATTCTGCTGATACTTAAAAATGTATTTTTAATAGCAATAATTGCTCAACCGAAATAAACTTTTGTTCAAAAGTATAGCCATGGATTGTTGCAGAATCGAAACCTTCAGGATCAATAATTAAAACTTTGTCAATAGTCGTAAATAATATGTGATGTTAAAACATTTCAGTTATGTTATCTATAAAGATTTATTAAGAAGCAAGGAGTTGTATGTAGAAATGAAAATAACAATTGCTGGAACAGGCTATGTGGGTTTATCAAATGCTGTATTATTTGCTCAGCATAATGAAGTCATTGCACTTGATATTATTCAAGAAAAAGTAGATTTGATTAATAGTAGAAAATCTCCTATAGTAGATAATGAGATTGAAGAATTTTTAGCAACGAAAGAACTAAATTTAACCGCTACAACGAATACTTATAAAGCATTCAAGGATGCTGAATATGTCATAATTTGTACACCAACAAATTATGATTCGGAAAAGAACTATTTTAATACCAGGACTGTTGAAGCTGTTATAGCCAATGTTTTATCTATTAATCCAGATGCTGTGATGGTAATTAAATCAACAGTACCAGTAGGTTATACAGAAAAAGTGAGAGAGAAGTTTGAGACTGAAAACATTATCTTTTCTCCTGAGTTCTTAAGAGAGGGTAAAGCGTTATTTGATAATTTATACCCGTCTCGAATTATTTTAGGGGAACAGTCTGACAGAGCGAAGAAATTCGCTGACCTTTTAGTTAATGGTGCTATAAAAGAAGACATCCCTGTTTTGTTTACCAATTCAACTGAGGCAGAAGCTATTAAACTATTTGCAAATACTTATCTAGCTATGCGAGTGGCTTTTTTTAATGAGCTAGATTCATATTCTGAGGTAAGAGGTTTAAATGCGAAACAGATTATTGATGGTGTAGGACTTGATCCTCGAATAGGTAATCACTACAATAATCCTTCCTTTGGTTATGGTGGTTACTGCCTTCCTAAAGACACTAAGCAACTACTTGCTAACTATGAAGATGTACCTAACAATATTATGACTGCAATAGTAGATGCTAACAGAACTAGAAAAGACCATGTGGCGGATATGGTTATTAAACAAAATCCAAAGATTGTAGGGATTTATAGACTTACAATGAAAATGGATTCAGATAACTTTAGACAGTCAGCAATTCAAGGAGTAATGAAGAGAATAAAAGCAAAGGGAATTGAAGTAGTGGTTTATGAGCCTGCTCTTAATGAATCAGAATTTTTTAACTCTAGAGTAATCAAAAGTATTGAAGAATTCAAGGAAATAAGTGATGTAATTGTTGCTAATAGACTAACAGTTGATCTTAGTGATGTTGAAAATAAAGTCTATACAAGAGATTTGTTTAGTAGAGATTAAAAAACGGGTACCTTTGTAAAAAACTGTTCGAATTATTCTCTACAATTGAATAAATCGGGTACCTGTGTAAAAAACTATTCAAATTCTTCACTACAATTGCATGAAGAATTTCTATAAGGCTGTAGGGAGTGGCTTTTCAATAATTAATTCCACATAAATTTTCAAACTAGTAAATTGTCATAATTTAAGTGGTGCCACCTATGACAATTTAGTCGGGGATTTTTGATAAACAATTTTGAAGTGTATTATTTTTTTGCTGTAACGCTGACGATTTAATCAGAAATTGTAACAATATTTAGCGTGGGTGGCACCTTTTGTTTTTTTGAAATCGTCGAGCTGCCTCTCAAAATTATATAGAAAATCCAGCAGTGATCGAAATTGTTTCTTCGGTCGCTTTTTTTGTGTGAAGGTTTTAAACTCTATTATTGTTCTCAATAAAGTTTTTTTTACTAGTCTTAAAAATGCAAGAAATTTCTTACATATATGGATAGAATAGATTAAAATGAAGAGAGAATTGTTTGTGTAAATAGCAAAAGGAGAGTGAGGTTAAATGAAGATTAATATTCATATCATCATGGGGTTTAATCAAGAGTCAATTGGACCGGCAACTTATCTACAACAAAAAAACGAAGTTGTTTATATTTGTGATGATTACGCCAAAGGAGTACATAAGCGAAAAGACTTCACTTTTGTCGATCAGCGATTTGTTGATTCAATCGACCACACCTTATTTAAAGTATATGTCTATGAACCACCGTATAAAAAAGGACAAGTCCTTCAAGGAACAAGATCTTTTATTATGAAGAAGTAGCTACTGTAACCGTCGAGTGAATAAAGACAGTCTACTGAGCCAGTCGTGCCACGTTTTAGAACCACTTCGAACAAATTTCAGAACCAGTGAATGATATACCCAGAACCATCTAGGCTTAGAATACCATAGAGTTTTCCGTTAGAAGGCGAGTTCCATGTCCTGTCTTCATATTGTATAGAAGTTAGGAGACATTGTTTCATGCTATGCTGATGCTTCAAAAGCAGAACGAAAATTAGGCTGGGTGGCTAAACGTGATTTTATAGAGATGTATAGAGGTGGATGGGGTTGGAGAAGGGTTAAATTCTATGTTGCTGTTATGACAGAAGAGTGTTTGAATACGAGACTTAAAGACAGTCAGCCCGTGCTGGATGCTTTTTTGGCATGGCTCAAAGAACAGCGGGAACTTGTGACACCTAAATCTGCGACGGGTATGGCAATTTCTTATACGCTGAATCAGTGGCCAAAATTGATTACATTTATGAAGGACGGACG
>Ga0209013_10003046_pt1 | contig 15039 bp, 9 predicted proteins | sample Cruoilmetagenom2_FD_187291 | JGI IMG/M metagenome (GOLD analysis project Ga0209013, IMG submission 187291) | Oil polluted marine microbial communities from Coal Oil Point, Santa Barbara, California, USA - Sample 2 (SPAdes) (version 2) | ecosystem: Environmental > Aquatic > Marine > Oil seeps ... | reverse complement strand
ATTGATGAAATTGCTTTAAAGGTAATTGAAGCGTGTGCAATCTTTGAACATATAGGGTTTGAAAAGGAAAAAGAAGCCGAAATGCAAATCGTGGCAACAGATTTCTGCGATATTCATCCTGATATATTCTACGAAAAATGTCAGTATTTTTTGGAGAAAAAGATACTAGTTAAGTATGGTCGATATATAAAGTTAGTGCCTAAGACGCTAGCGGTGACGCTAGCAGCTCAGTGGTGGAGGAAGTGTAGACCTCAAAAAGCTACAAGTATCTTCACTGGAATTGACCTTCCCAGAGATATGACTGAATCGTTATGTAAACAAATTTCAAAGCTTCACTTTTTAGAAAAGGCGCAAGAACTAACGGTCGAATTATGTGGCGCTCAAGCTCCTTTTGGCCAAGCAGAGATACTAAGTTCTAAAGTAGGGTCGCGTATTTTCTGTTCATTAGTAGAGATTGACCCTAAAGCAACTGTAGAAACTCTCGAAAGAGAATTTGGGAACATGTCGTTAGAAGAATTAAAAGTTGTTAAAGAAGGTCGTCGAGATTTAGTTCATGCATTAGAAAAATTATGTTTTTGGGAAAGTACATTTGAACAAGCTGCTTTAATATTGTTAAGGTTTGCAGCTGCAGAAAATGAAACTTGGGCTAATAATGCTACAGGACAATTCTTACAGTTGTTTCATTATACTTTGTCAGGCACACAAGCCAAACCTGAAGAAAGAATAAGTATAATAAATATAGCTTTGAGCTCTGACCAAGAAGAAATAAGAAAATTAGGTATTGAAGCGCTAAGCCATTCAATTCGGACCCAACACTTTTCAAGAATTACAGGAGTGGAGTATCAGGGAACACGACCAGCTCAGTTAGAGTGGAAACCTGAAAATTGGGGGGAAGTTTTTGACTATTGGGATAAATCATTTGATTTATTAGCTCAATTAATATTAGAAGAAGACCCCCTTACCACGATAGCCTTACAGACAATAGCTGATAATCTTTTAGGATTGGTAAGACATGGTCAAGCTAATAATATGCATGGGAAATTAAAAGTTATTTTTGATAAAGTTGACAATTATTGGCCAGCTGGATTAGAAGTGATTGAAAGAATCTTAAAATATGATAATACTAAATTGCCTGAGCAGACAATAAGTCTCATAAATGATTGGAAAGAAAGACTACTTCCAAAGGAATTTAAAAATAGACTTATCCTAACAGTTTCCTTGGCTAACAGTGATTTCATAGAAGACGAGAATCCAGATAGAAAAAGAAAATATTTAGATCGTACAGAGGTGAAAGTTAAAGAGTTAGTTCAAGAAATTTATCCAGAGAAAATGGTTGAGTTAGAGAAGAATCTTCTTAATCTACTAGTAGGAGAACAAAAACAATCTTACTTGTTTGGTAAAGAGCTAGCGAATTTATTACAAATAGATGAAGCTAAAGATTTCTTGGAATGCATAGATGGAAATTTGCATAAAGTATTTTTGGATTATACGGATGAAGTAAATTTGAATTTTTTGGGGGGCTATTTAAAGGGCATACAATTAAAAGATAAGAGAGTAGTTTGTGAATTTATTGAGTACCTAGAAGAAAGACCGTATTGTTCATATATCACAGATATAATAAGATATATTGAAATTGATGAATCTTATTTATTAAAATTGATCGGTTTGTTAGAACAGAGCCAAATTCACGTGAATTCTTTAATTGTTTTAGCTTATGGAGGGTCTTTAGAAAATATAAGCGCGAATAAAATAATTGGGTTTGCTGAAAAACTACAAGAATTCGAAAATGGTTATTTTATAGCGTGGAAGATAATGTATAGATATAACTTAAACGATCAAATTTCATTTTCAAGTATTTCTAGTTGGTTTGAGAAAATGCTATTAGATCCAGAAGTTCTTTCTTCTGAACAAATTGAGTCTTATGAAATAAATGAAATATTAAAAAAAATTTATGAAGTTAGTTCTAGTGAAAAAGTGGAGTTCACTATCAAAATAATAGAGAAGATATTGCAACTTTTAAATTCAAGAGTGAACTATACTATAGAAAGAAATCTTAGATCTTATGTGGGGATAGTGTCAGATTATGAATGGGCTAGTAGTTGGACGATATTATCTGAGGCTTTGTTGAACTCAGAAGGATTGTTCAAACATAAATTGAAAGATTTAGTAGGGGCATCTAGGTATGATGAACATGAACCTGTTCCTATAAAAAATGTACCTATTGATACTCTGATAGATTGGTCCGTTGCTGAACCGTTAGCACCAGAACTTCTAGCAGAGATTTACCCTATTGATTTAACTGTTATTGAAGGTGAATTTAGTTTCATTAATTATTTATTAGAGACTTATGGAATGAATGAAAGAGTTCTTAATAATATAGACAGACAATTAAGAATATATAGTTGGATAGGTTCTTTAGTTCCATATTATGAGAGAGTAATTGAGATTTATAAACCTTATCTGAAACATGCAAATTCAATTTTAAAACAATGGGCTGGAAGAAATATTAGATATTTGGAAAATGTAATCCAAAGAGAAAAGATCAGAGAAGAAGAAGATAAATTACGTTTTTAATTTAACCTTTGTTGCAAGTGGTTTCTTCTCATTTGATGTGAAAAGTCTTCTGAAGAATATTCTGAAAAAAAGAGAATAAAAAGCAAGTAATGAGATGAAAAATGATACTACAAACGCTTTGCAAGAGGTTTTAACGTGTCGTATTCGATAACCGCGGACTGTAAGGGTTTGATTTTTATTAAATTCTAATTAACAATTCTTTTTGATTTATCGCTTAAATTATTTTAAGGAGTATCTAAAATGCGCAAATGGTTTAAATATATAGAAAATAAAATCATCTTTATCGGTAGTACTATTGCAATTCTCGGCATTTTAATGCCTTTCATCATTATGAAAATCACTCATAATAGAGAAGGCCCTAATAAAAACAGTGAGATTTCTATTTTGAAATCCACTGTTTACGTTTTTATGAGAACATATTAATTTTATTTTAGGCAGTTCATAATATCTCTGGAAAGCAATTTTGAACCACTTATTCCTTTAAGATACTTTAAATCACCATTATTTGACCAATCAATCTGATTTAGATTATTTAATATTGTTAATATCTTTTTTGAATCTGGTTGCTGGCTTTTAGGTAAAAAATTCTCTTTTATAATCTCATTTCCTGCCATTGCTAGTGCATATAAAGAAATTACGTGACTTAATCGATATGATTTATTATCCTTCCATTCTTCAGGAAGAATATCACTAATCGAATTAAAGTAAAATAATGAGATACTTAATAATTTTTCTTTAGGAATTTCATTAAGTGGAGAATTTTTTATTAATAGTGAAACTACATTGTACAGATTTTGTAGAGTTACATGTCTATTATTATTTCTTTTTCCTATAAGTGTACCTTTGTAATAAAAAGGACTCTCTGGCATTAATATTAAGTTTGTTGCAATCCAACTAATATCATCATTATTTCTATTTAAATATTTGCTTAAAGAAGTACCAATGCCTTTAGCTTTCGAATTTATTATATCAAATAATTTAATTTCTTCATCTTCATCCAAATAATGAAAAGCTAAAAATGGCACACTAAGAGTTGAATTAGTTTTTTTTACATAATTTTCAATACCAGCAAGTCTGTGTTGTCCATCCATTAATGAAGCTTTTTTCTCAGCAATTAGCCTTCCAAAAAGTGGTCGAGTCTTATCGTAAGCGTGAAACTCCCAATTTCCACTTGCATTTAATAATATGGGTGTATATAAGGAATCTTCGCCTTGTGCCAGATACTTTGCGAAATCAGCACTTCTTATTTTATTTACAGGTCGCTGATAGCCCTTTCCTGAAGGATCATCAAAAGGTTTTGAATAAAAAAAGTTTATTGCAACCTGAGATGAAACAAATCCCTGATATGCTACTCTACCTCTCATTTTAAATTGTAGAACATTTTCTATTACTATATTTGTGGGTAAGGAATTCCTCAACAAAATAACACCTCATCTTCTTATTAACGTTTTTTAAATATAGTACTTATAAGTACATAAATCAATGGAAGTTATATCATATGTATCTGTATGCTGGAAGAAAGCTCACCTACTCTTAAAGAGAGGTGACTCCAATTGGAAAACTTAGTGAAATTGGCTGGAATTAATATTAGAAAATTAAGAAAAATGAAAAATTTAACACAAGATGAATTGTCGGAAAGAACTGGCCATCAAACATCCTTTCTGGCAGGAGTAGAAAGAGGTGAGAGGAATATAACCTTGCAAACATTAGAGAAAATTATTAACGGGTTGGACGAAGACCCAAAATCAATTTTTAATTTTATTAATATAGATATAAACGATAAGGAATTGAGTAAAAAAGAGATAATTAGTTTGTTAGTAAATTTACTTTCAGATAAAGAAGAATCAGATGTTAAATTAATTTACAATATTGCTAAGGATATATTTAATAACTATAAATAAATTTATTAAGATAAAAAAATGCCTACGGAGTGAGAAATCTTGTAGGCATTTTTTTATATATTTTTTCTCTATTCAATTTAATAAACAGAATTATTCTCATGTTGGTTTGAATTAAAGTTTGGTTCCAATAGGTTTCTTTATTTCAATAAGGTCTCATTGGCTTTATTATAAATTTTACATGCTTAATTAAAGAAAACACTCCATTTTGATCAATCTTTTTTCAAAATGGAGTGTTTTGTATTTCTTATTTAACACATACTCTACAAATTTTCTTACGAGTTCTTGTGAATCTTCAAGTGTACTTGCCTTTGAAGAAATAATATATTCCTCCAGCTTGAGAAATAAATCATTATTTATGCTCTTACCATCTTCAATCCATTCTTGTCTTAGTCGTCGTTAAGCTTCTACTTGTTGGTCTGACATGATTAACCTCCTGAAAGTTTTCAAATGTGTGAGATCATTTTAGAATCGTCCCCACTAAATAGTAAGTATTCCATACTAATAGGATAATTCCAACTTTGTTATTTTAAGACCATGGATTCTAATTTTAAATTATCATTAGGGATTTAATTTCTTCTTACAACGTAATAATCAATGAGTCCAAAATTATACAGTGTATTTTTCCTGTATTTTAACCTATAATAAGAACAGGTGTTCGAAAGAGGGGACTCGAATGTATAGGGATATGCCCATTAACCAAATTGCTTGTATAGATATGAGAAGTTTTTATGCAAGTTGTACAGCAGCAGACAAAGGATTGGATGTCTTGAACACACCTATCGCTGTCATTGGAAACCTGGAACGAAAAGGGAGTATTGTTCTTGCTGCATCTCCAAAAATGAAAAAGGATTTCGGTGTGAAAACGGGTACGAGATTGTTCGAAATTCCTGATGATCCTTCAATTGTTCTGATTGAACCTAAAATGCAGTTTTTCGTTCGCATTTCGATGGAAATTGCTCGTTTATTAGGTGAATATGTACCGAAAGAAGCCATACATGTATACTCAATCGATGAAATTTTCTTTGATTTAAAAGGAACAGAGCATCTTTGGGGACCATTAGAAACGACCATTCAACGTATACAGGATGACCTTTTGGAAATGTTTCAACTTCCTTCAGCTGTTGGTGTTGGACCTAACATGTTGCTCAGTAAGTTGGCTTTGGACTTAGAAGCAAAAAAAACAGGGTTTTCAAAATGGGGATTTGAAGATGTTCCGACTAAATTATGGCCAATTAGTCCACTTAGCGAGATGTGGGGTATCGGATCACGTACTGAAAAAACATTAAATGCCATGGGCATCTTTACAGTAGGTGACATTGCTAATACGCCTTTAAAAACACTTGAAGCTAAATTCGGAGTCATGGGAAATCAACTTTACCACCATGCATGGGGAATTGACTTGTCAGAACTGGGAGGCCCCCTTGTCGAAGGGCAAGTCAGTTATGGAAAAGGTCAGATTTTATTTCGAGATTATAATACAAAGGAAGAAGTAATGACTGTGGTTCTGGAAATGTGTGAAGATATTGCTCGGCGAGCACGTGAAGCTGGGAAAGCAGGCCGTACAATAAGTCTTAGCATAGGGTATAGCAAAAATGCCTTTGGTGGTGGTTTTAGCCGTTCCAGGTCTATTGAAGAATGCACGAATGATACGATGAAAATATACCGGGTATGTAACGCACTCTTTGATGAGTTTCACGACGGCAGGCCTACCCGTCAAATAACAGTAGCCATATCAAATTTAGAAGATGAAAACAGTCTACAATTAAGTCTTTTTGAAGCGAATAAATGGCGTAAGCGCAAATTGGCTTTTGCTATGGATGCTATCCGTAGCAAATTCGGTTCAAACGCATTATTAAGGGCTGTATCCTATACGGAAGCTGGAACAGCACGTCAACGCGAAAAACTAATTGGCGGTCATAAAGCAGAATAAACAAGTAACTATAGGAAATATCAATACAGATAGAGCTAAATAAACACTTAAGACCTATGATTTTATCCACTAACGGGTTCCTTTACCTATCGCAAACATTAAAAATGAGTTGTAAAATGACCATCAATATTTGTAATAATTGATGGTCATTTTTTAGTGTTATATTAGTTAATCCAGCAACCTATCGACTTGTCTCCACTAGCTATGGCTAATGATAATGATCCAACTCTTACTGATCGATTCCAGTTAGTAGTTAACGGCGCAGAAATTTAAAATACATATTCAGAGTTAGTTGACCCTCATGAACAAGGAATAATCAATGAGCGTTCCACTGATTTGATGGACTAGAAGCTAATAGAGGAAAACTACTATTAGAATGAAACAATTAAATATTATTACCAATGGAGTACTAGAATTGGATATAATGGAATTATCACCAAGTTGTGTTGTTATTATATATGACGTAAAGCAAAGCTCTCGGACCTTCCTGCATTTGATGAGACAAAGATAACCACACATCAGGGGAAGGTGACACACGTTAAGTGAGATGAGGAGGAAGTGTATTGAATGACCTATGGAAAATAGTGCTTACCTCTATTATCACGTCAGGTACAACTACTTATTTTGGGTTCTTAAAAGAAAAAAGTTTCTCTAACACTAAATATACAGAGAGAGTTTTGACAGAGTTATATATACCAATTTATAAAATTCTTAATGAGCATTCAATTCCAATGATTGGATACTACGGTATCGATGAAAATCAAATGAGTGATATAAAAGTAATTATTGACAGAAATCCCGAATTAGTTGATCCAAAGTTAAATAAAATTCTTGAAGAGTACATGGAGATAGCTTTTTTTAATGTCTCAAGGGTATATGAAGATCAAATTTCGCCAAAATTGATGCGGTACGATGAAAATCTTAAATTGTATACTTATATTCTTTTTGCATTTAACAAGACACGAAGATCCTTAGGCTTACCTTCTGATAAAAGATATAATAGTAAGATATCTATTTTGTATATATTTTTGTATCGAGTTTACAGAAACTTTAAAAGAAAAAAAGATTTAAAAAAGTTTGGTCAGAATTGGAAAAAGTTTGTTAAAGTGAGCAAAGATTAAAATTAGGTTAAGTGGAATTTTTCTGACAAGGTGTTACTTAATTCCTCAAAATACATAATCATTTTTCTGAGAAATTCTTTGTGTGTGACGGATTCTGTAACAGATAACCAAGAATCACGGGACAGTGCTATATTTGTTCTAATTGGTGGCGGAGGTTACTGTAAAGTTAATTCTATCAAAAAGCAGTTTTCTTCTTTAGTGAAGAAAACTGCTTTTTTCTTTAGTATTAATAGTACTAAATGTGGTTATAAAGCATTTAAGAAAGGGAAAGGTAAAAGGGGTCTAATAAGATATCCACTTTTGTAGTTTTTGCTATTTCAACACTTTCGCCCAAGTTAATAAGAACATCACTTGTTAGAATTTAAATTGATTTAATGTCATTTGTGTTTTCAAAAATGAAATCCATATTGCCTTTCTTATTCATTGTATTTCTTCAGTCTATTCTTCGAGAGAATAACATCTTCCCAAGATTACACCACCAGACAAATCTGTCTAATTTAATTTGAAATTGGGTATTTCTCCTTTTTTATTAAAATAAAAAAATCTATTCTATTTTCTTAATTGAGTCCAATTTGCTAGTAGAACATTGTCTTTTTTATCCAAAATTATATCGTCACTTTCAGTGCTATTTTTTGATTGAGGTTCAAGAAAAGAACGAAGATTGTCCATATTATCAAAAGCTTCGCGATTGATTGAAGGTGAAATGTGGTTTTTTAAACCATATTTTTCACGATATTTCTCCACGCCACTATGATGTGCCATTTCTAAAACTAAAGATTGATATTTATTTATTGTGTTACTGAGGATTAATACTTCTTGTTTTAAACATTTCACATTTTCTTCAAGAACATTCTTTTGAGTTTTTAATTCATAATTCTCAGCAATTGATTTATGTAAGAAGTTCTCGCATGAAAGGAGATGTTCTAAGAGCTTTTGTTTATTATTTATATATTTCTCAACTAAATCTGAAAAATTTGGTATTTCATGATTGATGCCATCGTTGGACTCGAATTTAATCGAAATAGGTTCATTAGCTAACTCAATGAAACTCTTGCCCCAAGTTGCCCAGACGTCCTTATTGTATACTATAGGGAATTCGTCTGGAGCATGTTGATTCATTTCTTCGGAAAATCTAACCATATGTGACTGCTTGATTATACCTGATGGATTTTTGTCTCTATATAGATAAACTAACTTTTTAAGTCTAAATTGCTCTTCTTGATTATCATATTTTCGTTTTCTTCCTGCCCCTTTGGGGTTTCTTAGGCTGCTCATAGTTTTCCCCTTTTCTAATCGAAAATTTTTGAAATAAACATAGCATAGTCATGGATTTCTCCATTTGTAAGCTTCGCCGCTCGGGACAAATCTTCTTGGTCCATAGGATTTATCCTAGAAGTTTTATGTTCCACTATTATTTCAGTATAAATTCTGGAAAGAGTTTCAGATCTAATAGTAATTTTTTTCTTTAATTCCTGCTTCATGTCAATAATTTCTCTTAAGTTATTTTCAATTTCTTCTCGAGGAATCCAATTCTTCGAGCATAAGATACAAATTCTAGATTCACATCTCTTAAGTTCATCGGTGCAATATCCAAAATCAACTTCATCCAGGAATTCAAACATTTCTTTAGGGGCTAAGGATTTAGTTGTTAAAGACTTGAGTGTAAGGGTAGACGGAAAACTTTCAGAATCATATGAGTTTAAACGATTCACCAATATTGCTTCGTATGCTTTTGAATCAACAAAGTATTCGATGTGCTTTTGATAATGATATTGGGATTCTAAATGCTTATGACCAGCCATCCGCGCAATTGTTAAAGGATCGAAGCCTTGTATCATCATATTACAGATTGCAAAATGCCTTGTATCATTTGGTTGTATTTGAACAATTTGCTTTTCTGAAATAAATTCATTAAACTCTTCCTCGTTTCTCATTTTTCTAATATTAGTTTGTTGTATATTATATTTATATTTTTTTATTGGCTCAAGACCATATAATTCTACAATTACTTCGGAATAAAACATATTAAGTAATTTACTAAACATAAAATGTAAATAATATTTAGGATTTGACGACTTCACCTTTACTTGATGAGGAAAATATGTAACATTTCGATAGACAGCAGGAGAGAGAAGTGTATTTGTTTCGCCATAAGAATCAGATAAAAATATATATCTTTTTAGAAGACTATAAATTTCCTCTGAAATAGGAATCATATCAGTTACTTCTAAAGATTTTTTGGAGGCTTTTTGTTTTTGCCTCGGAAGCTTAAGGAAATAATTATTCCCCTTAACTGATAGACAGTCACGTTTTATTGAACATAATTCGGAAATCCTTAATGGAATAACAGAGGTTAACTTCCACCAGATTAAGATGGGTAAGTATTTAATTTCATTTATTGGATCCCAACCTTTGGAAAAAGAGGAAAGAATAAAACCAAATCTTACAACGTCTCTATAGGGCGGTAAATCCCGAGGTGCTCCATAGTAATTAAATTTATTAGATAATGTTCGCAAATTAATTAAGAATAACTCAATATTAGATGCAAATGATCTGCTGCTAGATAAGTAGTCTAAAAAATTGATGCCACATAATAGAGTTACAGCCTGGGTTGTTGCAGGTAAATCATTTAGAGAAGAATCAATTGCATCAATATCTCTTTTCGTTAGATTTTTAGTAATATTTAAGAACTTTCTCAAGTAACGTAAGTATTTGCATGCGGAAAATGGCCTTATGTGTAGTAAAAAATTTGAAATCCAGCATTTTACTTTAATCTTAATATCACTATCTAAGATGTCATCAAAAATAAATTTTACTCTTTGATGGATAATTTTATTGTTCTCTAATATCCAGGTATCATTATAAAAATCACCTTTTAGGAAAACTCCGTTTTTTCTTAAATCCTCAATGACTTCTGTTGCCATAAGTATTGAATGTTCAAATTCAAATTCATTCTCCGAGTATTCACCTATATAACTATCATTCTCATCATCTAATTCAAAAATTCGATTCAATAAAGTCACTCCTTTAATTCCTCAAGTTGATTAATAAAGGCCAGTTCTCCACCATCAAAAAAACTGAATACATAGTCTTCACCAAATTCTTCTATAGCTTTGATGATAAGGTTTTGAAGTTTGAAAATGGTGTTTTTTTCACGTTGTTTCACACCACTTTTAGATGTGTTGTTATGTCTTTTTATACTATCGGTATATTCATTAAAAATTGATGTCAAAGTATATAAATTATGAACGGCAAAGGGGCACTGAGTGCAACTGAATTGGTTGGAAGGTCTATGACAATTTGGGTAAATCAAACATTGCGCCCCGACGTTTTTTGCCGGCATATGTCCAAGATACATTTTCCGCATATACTCAAAAGCATTATCTGGCGTTTGAGAAAGAAGCTTATCCATAAAGTTTTGTTCTTCTTCATTCATAACGTCAGTGAAAAAGCGAAAAAAGTTTTCTACTTCATATGGTTCAAAAAAGCTTTTTACAAGGGATATATCATTCGTTCTTTCTGTTAATGAACTATCTGTTTTGTCAGTTAATAGTTCAACTAATTGGTCGTACAAGAAACCGAATTCTCCACGTGAAAATAGGTGAAGTGCGATTCTATTACCCCTATCTCCAATATACTCTTTCGTAATATCGGTCTTATGACTACGAAATTTCATGACTAATTCAAATGCGGAATTACCTTTTCCTTGTTTCTCTTGAATAGAATAATATAAGTGTTCCATCAAAGAGCGGTTTGCGATTAAAGGAGAAAACTTTATGTGTTTCAATCTCTCGCTCTTTTCAAAAAAACGATTAAAATAACGTAGGCTAACAGTATTTTTTTTCTTTCTTTTACTAGTAAAGTCAATTATAGAAGGGACATTAGTATTCCTTCTATGAAATTCACAAATACAAAGCGCGGTTACCATTGGTATAACCAAATCGAGATTACAAGTAAAATCTCTAGGCATGCCATTCTTAGCTGTAACTAGTTTAAGACTTCGAATAATATTGATGATTTTTTGACCTTGAGGATTAGAAATTTCATGATCTTTAAACCAATCTAAGTTCGCTATTCCAATAATTTCAGGTTGTATTGAGGGAATTCGAAAAATATCATTCGGTCTCCAAGCATTAGTTAAAAGGATCATGACAAATAACCATATGTTTGCATATTGCTTATCTAAAAGAGCTAAATCTAAGTGCTTATTTAGACTCTTTGAATAGTCATATATTTCGATCCAGTCTTCAAAGTTAATTTTTTCTTTTTGATTATTATCCACTTTAGATTTCTCGTTATGAGGACTGGGTATACCTTTTAATGAATATTTGCATATTCTTTCATGTTCAATAAAGGTAAGGATTTTTCTTAAGCAGGTTCTATGTTGTAAAGTTGAACTTTTTTCCAAAAACATTATTACCTCAGAAGTGTCATAGAGGTAAAGTTCTTTTTGTAAATCATAACTAAGCAAATATTCAATTGAAAATATATATTCTTGTTTATATTTATCTATAGTCAGTGGGTTTGCTTGACTATTAGAAAGTGATTTTTCAGCAAATGTTTTCAAGAGTTTTTTGGTTTCATTCAGATGCAAAGGGAAATATCTTAAATCAATATAGGTTTTTACATAATCACTTAGTTCAAGATGAGTTTGTTCAAATATAAGGGACATTAAGGGTTCATTATCTAAGAATAAATTAGATTTTTCTTTTTCATATAATGATTTACCCTTAGTAGTTGTTAACAATTTCATGTATAAAGGTATATTTATTGAACTTATTGGAACATTTATGTAAGGTGGAATTTTGTTATTTGATAAAACTTGTAGTTCTTCTCTTGTATAATAATTTTTTTTCAAATCATCAATATTAATAAAAAAAGCATCGATTTCTTTTTTATTTATTCTCCAGCCTTGATTGTCTTGGGGTCTTTTTATATCTACAAAAAGCTTTTGGTATTCATTCTTTTTAAGAAGATTATACATTGTACCTTCTCTTCTATTATTAATAAGTTCGATAGCTTTTAATGTATAGTACTCGTCATAAGGATCTATGAACTTTTTAGCAATAACCTTTTTTATGAATACTTGCTTATTAACCATAATTCTATCTTCACGTGTAAATGAGTTTATTAAATACTTAGGTCTAATTTTTATTATTTGTGCAATTTCTTCTAACTTTATATAGTCTTTAGCTAATATAGAAAAAAATGAGTCAACAGATTTTTTTGTTACCCATACTCTCTTAAAATCAGGTTGAAAAATTTCTAGATATCCATCCTTAACTAAATTTTTTAAAGTAATTGAACTAAGATGAAACCCAAAGAGCTTTTTGAAATCTGCTACACTATAATACTTATTAGGAAAAGAACTTTCTTCTTCGATGATTTTGTATATTTCGGATAAGTTAAAATATCTAATACCAGAAGAAGAAACCCTTGGGTGTAATTTATTACTTTTGATATAGAAGTCAATCTTTTGGTAACTAAATCGAAATTTAAAATGTAATTCATTAGCAGAAATAAGCGATTTCTTTATTTGTACTTCCTTTTTAAATTTCAAAGCTGATTCTTTGGTAACGAAAACAAGCTTCATATTTATCGCAACTTTTACTTTTAAAGTTTGTAGAATATGTATTTCATCAGGAAAATACCTTTCAATTTTACTAAGATCAGTGTAACCAGGAAGTTCAACTATTTTCGAGAATTCAACAAGATCATAATATTCAGTCACTATTTTTCTTTCATAATCTAAATATTTTTGTATAGATTCTTCATCAAATTGATTGCCATCAAACTTTATGAGATTTAATTCCTTTAATCGCTTTATTTTGTCAACAGTAAAACCTGTCAATTCAATAACTTTATTTTGTGAAAGTTTTTGAGACATATTATAAAAGCTCCTTTCCAGTAAAAGATGAAATAAACGTTTTGTTATAGGAATGAGAAATTTCAAAGACATCTTCATCTAAGCTTTCTTTTGATTCAATTCTCATTGAAAACATATGTTGCAATCCCTCTTGTATTTCCTCACGTATTGCTTCCTTACTCATGTATACTAGTGAAGACTCAAGACTTTTATCTCCACGAAGGATTGCTAACTCTGCAGGGCTTTTAACAACTTTCGACATTAAATTAGTATATATACGTCTTCCTATATGAGTTCCCCATGATTTGGATGTTAGAAGGGAATGGTAGGTAGGCATTTGATTTTTTACTTCTTTTATAAAATTCCTTTTGACTTTTAAAAATCTATCTTCATAAGTACTCCCACTCATAGGATTTCCTTCATTATCTATAAACAATGCATTGTAATAATTTGATTTTTTATTAGTTTCTAATCTTTGTTTTAAGCTTTTTAATAAATGAACAGAAATATTTGGTATAACTTGAATTGGTTGAATAGGGAAGATAGTTGTATCTCTTTTCACAGAGCAAGTAGATATATCTTTTAATCTTTCCCATAGATAAGGTTTATATCCAATTCTTACGGCTAAACCATGTTGGCCATAGGGACCAGACTCTATAAGATCTTGACGTAAAACATTAACCACTTCACCTCTACGTAGCCCTCCGAATATTTGTAGATAAATTCCAAAAGCAATTTCTGGAGCCACTAAGTCTGCAGTTTCCAATAATAAAATAATTAGTCTTTGATGAGGAAAGTGCTCCAGTTTTAATTCATCTCTTGTAATGTTTCTTGCTGGAAGAGAAAAACCATTTCCAATAAAGATAGAGCTAACCATAAGTTTGTTATTTTTGCCTTTATAGGTATACTCATTAATTAATTTAGCTAAATGACCTTGAATTATGTTTATATCCTTTAAAAATTTATAGAACAGATTGAGGTACAAATCAGCATGCTTCAAAGTACCTCTGGTTCTATAACGTTCCGGTCCGTCTTTTTTCCTTATATATTTATTGGTTTTTAAAAAGTTTAAGTAGTCTATACCGTGTGAAAGGGTTAATTTAGTTAAAGAATCAACTTTATATAAATCGTAGTTTTCGATTACTAACCAATTTAAGAACTGTACTACTACATCTGCTGCTCTCTTTTGAGAATTATAATTATGGTCTGTTTTTCCATATAGCCTTTTGACAAATGATGAAACTGGATGGACCCTAAAAAACTTTGTAACAGTATCTTCAACAACAATTGTTGCATATTCGACTTGATAATTTTGTCCAATATCCACATAAGCTTTCTTAACACTAAACTTAATACCATCATTTTGCTTCATCTTTTTCCTCCTATAAAAAGTCCGATGAATTCTCTTCTTCTCTAATTAAGAATTGAAAAATCTCATATTAACTTAATTAGAGATAAATTAATTTTACTTTCTAAATATTCTCATATCAACGTTTTATAACAACTATTATTACATTTCATTAATTTCCAGAAAATCTATACGTATAATGCCATGGATCACATTCGCAGTAAATATGGTTCAACAGCTTTACTACGGGCAGTGTCCTATACAGATGCTGGAACAGCTCGAGCTCGTGCGAAATTAAT
>Ga0209013_10003045_pt1 | contig 15040 bp, 17 predicted proteins | sample Cruoilmetagenom2_FD_187291 | JGI IMG/M metagenome (GOLD analysis project Ga0209013, IMG submission 187291) | Oil polluted marine microbial communities from Coal Oil Point, Santa Barbara, California, USA - Sample 2 (SPAdes) (version 2) | ecosystem: Environmental > Aquatic > Marine > Oil seeps ... | reverse complement strand
ACAACTGAGATAGCCTTTCCAGATGAGGAGAGGGCGCCTGCGTCGAGCTCAATCGACGCCGCGCCCGGATTTAGCCACGTTGCCGCCGGGTTTGCCGGGTGGGTAGAAAACACCACCGGGGCTATGGCTTCCTCCATCATGCCGGGAAAATTGCAGATCGGGCCAGGGAAGAGCGGTATCGTGAATTTGAGCGGGTTTGATAAGGCGACGAGTGATTTCTTCGATTCGCTGGGTTCCGGTGACGGTGGGGGCGGCGGCGGCGGATGCGCCTGTGCCTGCGCGGGTGGGGGAAGGTAACAGAGTCGAACAATACCACCTGGTGTGCTTGTCCATACGTCTGGTGGATGGACTCAAAGACTTTGTCTTTGAGTTTGTATGTAGAACAATAGTAGCAATTACTACCAGTTAGAAACCATATGTCTTAAAGGAGAGAGGAAATGGAAGAATCAAATAACCAGCCAATGAATGGATCAAATAACCAAATAAATGAGCATATGGAAGATGCAAGAAATGAAAATTTAAAACTTGAGCAAAATTTAGGGCTTGGAATCATTGGGGGAATCGCCGGGGGATTAATTGGAGCAGCATTGTGGGCAGCAATAACTTATTTTACAGAATATCAAATTGGCTTGTTGGCAGTAGGCGTGGGCTTTTTGGTGGGATATGGGGTACGAAAAATGGGAATGGGGATAGACAAAGTATTTGGGGTAGCCGGAGGGATAATTGCGTTAATAAGTGTATTACTTGGGAACTTTTTAGCATCAATAGGATTTTTGGCACAAGTTCTTGAAATCGGATATGTGGAGATGCTAAGTCAATTTAACTATGCGAAGACATTTGAGTTGATGATGGAAACTTTTACCACTATCGATTTTTTGTTTTATGGCATTGCAATATACGAGGGCTATCGATTTAGTTTTCGAAATTATAGCAATCCTTGGAAGGGGCGTAAATAAAGACCGACAAGAGTTGAAGTCATTGGTATTTATTATGCTGGTGTAGAAGCCACAACACATTAGGTTTACCCATCGTTCAGTCGTATGCTGATAACTGGCTTGAGGCATATAATAATAACTACAATAACTCATCAAGATAGATTTTTGCAGGCGAATTCTTCGAAGGTCTTGTTGTCGAAACGAGCATCCCAAAGTTTTCTGATTTCGAGCACTCATCTTTAAGTAACACTATCCGCTATTCCTTCGATAATCCGATTGAGCCTGGTAAAGAGCTAGCAATAATCGTCAAAATGTTCTCTATAAAGGCAGGCGATTCTTCAGGGGGATATAGATTTCTGCATCACTGGTGAGGTAAGCTGCCTCTATTACCAAATACGGACTATCGTAGGGGAGATCCAACCGCGTGATATTCCAGGCACCACTAATAGATTCGGTCGTGTGCATCCATTGACCAAACGGCGGTAGCGCTTTCCGCTTCGGCGGCGAGCCACCCCTTTAGCGCCTCCTGGTATTCCTTCCCCGCGCGGTGGACGTTGAGCGCCAGGACGGCGGCGTGCTGGCTGGTGGGATCGGGGTCGGCGCTTTCCTGGGCGGCCAGCTCCTGGTAAGCGGTCCAGCGCACGAAGAGCACGATCAGCTCCAGATGGCGGTCGAGGACCGTGCACTGGTCGGAGTCGTCGTCCAGGAAGGCGTGCTCGGATGAATAGATGACTTCGATCTCTTCACCGGTGGTTGGCTTTTCAGAGATCCAGATCTCGTCCACGTCGCCGGAGTCGTCGCGGCGCACGATATCGTAATAACCGTTCACTTCCCAGAAATTTGCCCGGGTGTGCTCGCGGCGGAAAATATATTGGGGCGGGTCATGGCCGGCGGGATATTCCACGGAAACGGCGCCCAGGAAGTTAAACGGCAGGTCGTAAGTGCGGTCGTCGTCAGAGCAGGCGATGGTTTCGTTCACCAACCGCGGGAAGTGGATCGAGTGCTCGGCGATGGCGTCGTTGATCCACTGGTTGATCTGCAGGTCGGACCAGTGGGTGGGGGAGGCGCTGTCGCCGAGTCGGCGGCGGCAGAGGGAGCGGAGGGATTGTCGAGTTGTCATGGGGAGTTAGTCCTCAGTGTTCAATGAAGCAGCTTGTAGTCGGTAGCTGGTAGGGAAATCACAAATCTAAAATCTAGCTTCCGGCGCTCGTTACCAGCACAGCGCAATTGCCCGGCTCAACCGTCAGCCCCGCCGTGAAGCGCAGGTAGTAGGGGGCCGGGAACACGATGTGCTTTGGGGAGGCCTCGGGCGAGACCTGGAAGCTGGCCAGCACGGCCCCGGAAGCGACCAGGCTGTCGTACAGGGTGACCGTTTGTGCCGTGGACTCGCTGTGGTTGATGATCAGCGAGATGACGGTTCCCTTTCCGGTATGCACAGTGGTGTTGGTGGTGATGTGGGAGGTGGCGGTTCGGGACATGGGGAGTTCTCGGTTGATAGATAAAGATGTTAGAAGTTAGATATTAGATTTTTTCTAACATCTAAAATCTAATATCTAATTTCTGAATTAATAGTTTGCGTCCACCTGCAAATCATGCGTGCCTGTGATGGCCGGGTTCACTGCCGCGTTGGCGGCGCTGTTGGAGATGTGGACGGTCGGGGTGACGGTGGTGTCCAGGCTGTAGGAGCCGCTGGCCTTGCGGAAAAGGCAGTGGTGGAAGACCGCCGATGTCGGGGCGCTGGTGATCTTGACCGCTGCCCCGCCGCCGGAGCCGCTGTTGAGAAAGCTGCTGCGGTGGGCTTCGACCGTGGCCGCCCCGGCGATCTCGAGCGGCGGTTCGTTTTCGCCACCGTCGCGGGTGAAGGTGGAGTCGCATATTTTCAGCGTGCCGGTGGTGAGGTAGAAGACCCGGCCCTGGCTGGTCAGGTGGCAGCCGGTCACCTGCACTTCCCCGGAGACGAGCTGGAACAGAATCACTTCGTCATGGTCGGTGTCACTGACGCAGTCCACGAAGCGCATGACGCCGGTGAAGGATGCGCCGGTCTGGATGACGGGATCGTTTTCGCCGCCCAGGCGCAGGTTGGAGAGGGTGGCTTCGGCGCCGTTGGTGACGGCGGCCTGGTTGGCGGGGGAATAAAGATGGGACGAGTAACCGGCGCCGAAACCGGCGATGTCGATGTAGTCGTAGAGCGTGAGCGGCTCCTGGTATTCGCCGGGCGCCACGCGCACCAGCCAGCGCGAACCGGCGGCCGGGGTGGCCGATTGGGCGGCATCGATGGCGGCCTGGATCGTGACGTAATCGCCGCTGCCTGAACCGTCGGCGGTGACGGCGCGCGAGCCGTATTGTTCAGTGCCGGTGAGGACGCGGGAGGGGTTTGTCATGGGGGACTCCTGATTTCTGATTTTAGATTTTTGATTTGTGATTGTTGTTGGCAGTTATCAATTGGCAGTAGCTGTTAACCATTAGCTTGTTAGCGTTTAGCTGGTTAGCTTTTAGCCTGTCATTGCGAGCCAAGCTCCCGCTGGGCTCGCAATGACACATTCGCTAGACTGCTCCAGCGTTCTTCGTAAATCGCAGTGGCACTGCGGCCATTGGCAACATGTTTCAACATGTTTTATATATCAGCCTTGGAATTCATTCCTGCCTTTGTGGTGAAAAAATCGCATACATCAATTATGTGAGTGCGCGGCATAACGGTGGATCGATCATCGTTGGTCTGCAGTCGAACTGCAGACCAACTTAACATCTGATGATGGACGCTTACCCCTCAGTGAAGGTGAGCACCAGGGTGAAGTCGGCCGCCGCAGTGCCGCTGCTGCCGTCATAGTCGAGGGCTGCGGACAGGATCGTGCCGTCAGCGATGTGCGGGAACTGGTCACCGACGAAATCGGTGCGCGCCCACTCGGCGGGCGTCCCGCTGTCGCCGATCACGGCTGAGACGACGTACAGATCGGCGTCGGCGCTGGTCCCGACCTCGAGCGTGGCGTCGGAATCGTTGGATGCCACGCCGGAGATGTGGATCAATTGGCAGTCGAACGGGGCTGTCCATTCGATAAGCGCGTTGGCGGATAGGGTGCCTGGAATGTGGAAGGAAGTTTGGAAGATGCGGTTCATAGAGACTCCTATTTTTGATTTGTGATTGTTAGTTGTCAGCTGTTGGCTTTTACCTAAAAGCTAAATGCTAATAACTGCTTGCCACTGTTAGGCCACATTCGCTTTATACAGACCGCGATAATCGATAGGGCCTGTCGCGAAGAAAAAGCGGACTTTGACCGGCATGGTGTCGTTGGTGAACATCAGGCCTGCGGTGGGGGAGGCCACGCTGAACACTTCCGGGACCCGGCCGTAGCGGAAGCCGAGACCGATGGTGGGGTACAGGTTGGGGTCGCCAACGGCCGCCCAGTTGTTGGCATCAGTCCACAGGTCGACCACCACCACGCGCGAGCGGGCGAAGTTCATGCGGGCGTTGAGGTCGTCCCCCTGCGTGACCGCGTTGACCGGCGCGGCGGTGCCGTTGCTCAGCGCGTAGGTGTAATCGTACTCGCTGGCCAGCACCTGCAGAGCCGTGATCTCCAGGTCGGGCGGCACCAGCAGGAACCTGGGCGCGGTCAGGGCTCCCAGGCGTTCGCCGCTGTTGACCTCGGTCATCTTGCGCATGGCGGTGCGAGCTGCGACCCAGCTGGAGACGCTCAGCGCGGAGGTGCCCAGGTTGCCGTGGGTCGAGTGGAACAATGCCAGGCTGTCCTGCATGGTCGGGCCGACGCCGGAATTGACGGTGAATATCTCGGCCACCGATTTGCTCAGCGTGAGCCAGGCAGCCTGCGCCAGCGCGCGCGGTGCAGCCCGCAGCCGGCCGGTGTCGTCCTTGTCGATGGCCTCCAGCGTGATCCCCAGGTAGCCACCTTTCTTCACGAAGGCGTCCGACTCCTTCTGGTCGTCCCAGGAAAGCTCCGTGTAGGCCGCGCCTTCAGCGACCGTCGGCAGCTCGCCCACACCGCCCAGTACGATCCACTTGACGTCCTGCAGGTTGGGGAAGTCCTCGATGTTGACGATCGGCGTCCACCACTGGGGGTAGCTGGCGAACTCAGCCATCACGCGCTTGTTGAGCAGGTCGGCGGTCAGGTTTGCCATGGTGGATGTGGTGACGTTGGCAAACTGGATGCGGTCAGGGTGGAAGACGCCGGTCATCTCGTAGTCGCCGCTGAGCAGCGTGTACAGCTCGCGTACACCGGAGAGCGGCTGGGCGTTAGCCGGACGTACGCCTTCCAACAGCGCTTCGTAGGCCTCGCGGATCTGGTCCAGGGAGCAGCGCACCGCGGAGACCTCGCCGCCGCGCGGCGGGCTGTTCCCCACCTGGATCACGCTGTTCTCCTGCAGAGCGGCCAGGTATTCACGTTCACGCTCGATGGCCCCAGCCACCTCCTCCGGGGAAACGTAATCGTTCCTCAGGAGGTGTGACTGCGACTCGGCCGGAAGCCCGGAGGCCTGGATCATGGCTCGGGTGGTGGATTGACCGAGCGCCGACAGCCATTCAGCCGCCGGCTCGGCGTGGTTGGTTTCGTTTTCCGGAGCAGTTGGTTCGGGTTGGCCTTGAACATTTGCCTTCACAGGGACGGTATTCTCTTCAGTCATTGGGGTTTCTCCTTTGCTGATCTGGTTGGATGGATTGTCGTCGATTCCGCCCGGGGGGTTGCTGTCCGGGCGTGTGTTAATCAAGCGCCTGTCCGTAAAACATTGGTTGGTGGTGTTTTGTGGGGGTATCCTTGCCTCAAATACACCACCTCTCCCATATTTACGGTCAGGTTTTAAATGTTGGGTTGAGAGCGCTTCGAGCACGCGCCCATCGGCGGCCGGCTCGAAGACCATGTCGACTGATTCGACATGCTTGATGCACGTGATGCGGCGGGGGTCGTCAAAATTATCTCTCGGCGCCCACTGGGGGTAGAAGACCATCGAGAGACCCACATCCGGCGGTTGATCGTCTTCCAGGATCTGGTCCAGCAGGTGCGCCATCGATGTCCCCACGTGGTTGTCGTAGAGTTTGATCTCACCATCCACGGAGCATTCGTGTGCGTTCCAGGTGACGCCCCGCGTGACGCCGGCCAAGTTCTGCAGGGACGGGTAATCGAAAAGCCCTGCGTGATCGACGAACACGGGTTTGGCGTCGAACAACCCCTGCACAACGGCGTCCGATAACGCCCCGGTTTCGATGATTATGTTGGATGGGCTGTTTCCGGCGCCGCGCACCGGGCCCGCGCGCACGAAGCGGCAGGCGTAGACCCGCCGTGCGACGCCCAGTACCAGGCTGCCGGTTTGCAGGCGGAGTGAAACTTTGCTTTCAACGGGTTGTTCCATAAGTGCTCCTTTCGGATACGGGTGAGGGTGGGCGATTGTCCGGGTGATCAGGCTTGAGAGTCACCAAACGGAGTTGTTGGGTTTTGACCGGCGTTGGACCGTGCTTCACGGTAGATAGTCTCGATGACATCCTCGGGCTGCGGCTCTCCGGAGAATTTAAAGAACAATCGCAGCGCCTGCCGGGTGAAGGTCTCCGAAGTCCCCGGAAGCTGGCCAGTCAGGGTCTCTAAGCCCAATGTGATATCCCTGGCCGAACGAGCCAGTACTTCGTTATCGGCGCGAGAGATATCGGGCACGGAGACGGTGAACAGCTGCGAATAGTTCTGGTTGGCGATTTTCCCCACCAAACCCAATCCCCTGGCGCGCTGGTAGGCATGGAACAGTATGTCCTGCAGGATGAATGCGAAATACTGCTGCCGGCGCAGCAGGTGGCGTTCGGTGGGCGCCTGCATGGCGGTGGCTGTGGCCAGGTTGGCCTCACCCGGCTCCCCGCGCCAGTGCGGCGGATACCCGGACCCTGCATCGATCATGCCCCGCACCGCCCGCAGGTCGTGAGCTGCATCGGCGCCGCGCAGGGTTGGGGAAGCGACCTCCCAAACTTCGGTCTCGTCTTTGACCATGACAGTGCCGGCTTCGGGCGGATTGCGGTACTGCTCGCGTTTCTCCTGGATCTTGTTGGTTGGCACCGTGACCAGCCACAGGAACGCCCGCACTGCCCAATGGTGGCGCACGCGGTCTTCCAGCATGCGCGAGTAGCGCACCAGCCAGGGGATCATGGTGGTCAGGTCCGACTCGCCCATCAAGGCGCCAATGGGACGGTTGACGGCGTAATGCAGCATGATCGCCGCCTGTTCACCGGCGTCCGGGTGGTCGGGTGAATACCACTTTTTGGGTTCGCCGCCCTCCCCCTGCTCGTAAAAGGCGGTCTCGGTCTCCCAATCGTTCTCGGCGGTCTCGATCTTTACGATGCCGTCCTTGGTCACGAAACGTATGTAGCTCATGCCGTTCTGGTTGTTGCGGAACAACAGCACGAACAGGTCCCCGGCCCTGGACAACTCGTCGCACATGGAGGGCAGCCTCAGGCTGAGGTTGTTTTTGGGGTGGTTCCAGAAGTTCGATATAAACCTGCTCATGATGCGGTTCTGGCTGGAGATTTCGAAGCTGTCGCCGACCACGTAATCCGTGGTGATGCCGATGATGCGCCAGGCGATGGGGTTCTTGCGCCACGCCAGCAGCGAATCCTGGTACAGGTCGTAAACCTGGGATTGGTCGTAGTCGTGCGGTCTGCCGGTCAGCGACGTCCAGCCGGGCGAGTCGTCGATCCGGGCGGTGACTGAGGCCAGGGATTCGGATCGGCTCCCGGGTGAGGAAGGTGAAATCAGGCTGGTGATGTATTGTTTGAAGCGGTCGAAGGTATCCATAGTTTTTAGTTCTCAGTGAAGAAGAAATTAGAAATTGGAAGTTAGATGTTAGCCGGATCGGACTCCAAGTCGGCGTAGCGGCGGCGGGCGACCATAGAAGACCTGGTCGGGTCGCTCCATTCACGCTTGAAGCCCACAGGTGGTCCCCAATCCTCTTTGATGCTGGTGGCAAACCAGCCGGGTCCGTGCGCCCAATCCTTGTCCACAACGTACTGGTAATAGCCGATATGGAGCTCGATAGTTTCGACGTCATAGTCCGCCACGATCTGCCGGGCGGTCTTCCCATACAGGCCAAAGCTGCGCATGGTTTTTAGGACACCAAGTTTAGAAGAGTCAAGTAAAGTAGAGTCAATCGAGGGGGACTCTCTATCTTTACTTAACCTAACCTGGTGGTCTAAAGATTGGACTCGCGGCTCGTAGACGTAGGATCCTCCCAGCTCGCGGCGCTGGATCAGGCCCCGTTCCATCAGGTGGTTGATCCCAATGATCACGGATTGCTTCGCCAGGCCGGTCAGACAGCTCAGATCGCGTATCGAAGTGGGTGTATTTACGTCTGACCGCAGGTAGTTGTAGATGATGACGATCAAAACTTTTAGGTGAGATTTTTCCAGCTCCGGCAGCATATCGATCATCTCGGGCGGCAGCCAGGTGCCGTCAGGGATGGTGAATCCTTTGAAGTTTTTATCTGTTTTCATGCCGTTTTTCTCGATAATTTTGCTGGTCCAATTATTGGACACCCTGGTCTAACCATTGGACTGGGTGGTCTATCTGCTGGACTGGGTGGGCTAAACCCTGGCCTGTCATTCTGAACGCAACGTTGTGGAGTGAAGAATCTCCGTGACAGTGTGGGAGACTCTTCGCTCCGCTCAGAGTGACACACTTTTTTGCTCTAAGGTGATTTGTAATCACCGCTGCCTCCGGTGAGCAGGATTGCAAATCCTGCTCGAGCATTTAGAAAAAAACACCAAGGCTCTAAGGACACCAAGGACACCAAGAAAAACATTTAAAATCTTGGTGTTCTTTGTGTCTCCGTGTCTTGGTGGTGAGAAAAATTACGTGTCCCATAGGCTAGACCCTGCCCAACAGCTTTTGCCCGTTGTACGAGTGCAGCACCCACCGGTCGGGGTGGCTGCCGATCTTGACCCACACCTCGTCCAAACCCATCACGTCGTGGAGCTGGACGACCTGGTCGTGTTGGATTTCTCCGACGATGGGGGCGCTGACACCAGGGTGATCGAAAATGTGAAGCGAAGCGGGCAGCACCTTATACAGCGGCGCTTCCCCTGCCGGCGGGGGCGGTGGCGGCGCTGGTGGCACGGGGATGTCGCCGGGCAGCCTGTAGGCTGCCTTAAATTGGGCGGGGCTCCCGTTGTACCGGTTCAGGCCCACCGACTTGGTGGCGACGCCGTATTCGGGACCCAGACCGTTATTCTTCGAGGAGTGCTGCCAGAACTGCCAGGTCTTCTTGTGGTCCCTCCATTCCCGGGGCAGCGTCGGGTTGGCGCCGGTGGTCCAGCTGGCGATCCAGAGCGGGCAGCGCCAGGCGTAGCCGGTGAGCGGCAGCCGGGCGTTGAAAAAACCGGCGCTGGTGTAGATCGTCAGCTTCCTGGGTGCGATGGCCTCCTCCGCCCACCTGACGAACTTGGCCAGGGCGTTGTTCGTGTCGTTCTTGCTCAGCCCGTCATCGGATTCCACGTCCACCGCGGCGTCCAGTTCGAAATCGTTCCCAACGACAAGGGCGGAGAACAGCTCGACCTGCTTGCGCCAATCCTTACCCGGTTTGAAGAAATGGTAGATGCCGCGCGGGATACCCAGCCTGCCCGTCTCCGCCATGTTCCTCTCGAAATAGGGGTCGACCTGCTTGTTGCCCTCGGAGGCGCGGATGAAGGCGAACGAGATGCCCGCTCCGAGCGCCTTATGCCAGTCGATCTCCCTCTGCCACTTGGAGACGTCGATACCGGTTACTTCGTAGTTCGTCATGTGTGATCTCCTTTGTTTCGTGTGTCACTCCGTTCAGAATGACATGTATGTGCGAGATTTTTCACTTCACAGGTTCTGCCATCAAAATACCTCGGGAAGACCGACCAATGGGTCTACGGGCAGGATGATGGCGCTTTCGGTGGTGCCCCATGTGCATTCGTCGAGCTGGGCGCACAGCGCGGCTGAGATCAGCAGGTCGTCGTGCACAAGTTCTCCGGTGGACGGATCTCGCGCGCTTTCCGGCACTGACCATTTCATTCTGCGGTTCGGTCCCGGCGCAATCTCCATCTGCACGTGACGCACCTGCAGCCAGAAGGCCTCCTGATCTGGGTACGCGCCTGCCTCCGCCCGGATGTGGTCTTTGAAGCGCCCGGTCTCGATCACAGCCAGGAAATCCCATCCCAATTTGGATTTGGTGGCCGCGTTGAACGTGTAGGGCAGCACTTTGGAGGGATAGGCGTTGGCGAAGAAGGAGCTTATCCCGGCGCCCACCCCGGTGGCATCGATCACCATGTAGCGCGGCTCCCACAGCTCCACCAAAGCCTTGATGCGGGCGTACAGCATGGTGTGGCGGACGCCGGTCCACAGCGCTCGCTGCCGGACGAAGTAGGTGGGCGCCGCGATGAGGTCGTCGGAGAGGGTGGCGAGGTCGATTTCTACAATGGTGAGAGCAGTGGAATCCCTGGCGGGATTGGTCAGGAAGTCGAATGACAGCTGCAAGGCATCCTGGATATGCATCGCACCCTCGTCTTCACCGGCGACGTCGATCAAGAATGCATAAAGCGATCCTGGCTCAGGAGCGTCTAGGGGCGGGTGATCGCCCTGCATCAGCGCCTGTCGTACGGGCGGGAACATGCCGCTTTCGCTTTCGATCTCCTGGCTGAAGTACTGTGTCTTGATGAAGGGGTGGTTGCGGCCCAATTTAGCGATCTCAGACTCCACGAACACCCCGTATTCGGGCAGTTCTTCGGTCACACGGTTGGCGTCGATGTGGAACACCCGCTTGAGGCCGTCCAACTTCTCGCTCTCGAGGGCGGCGCGCTTCTCGCGGGCCAGGAGCGTGGTGGAGGTCCAGGCGGTGCCCCAGAAGACGCGCGTGGCATTGGTGGAAGCCGCCATGGGGCTTATTTCCTTGTCCCACTTGGAGACCAGCACGTCCTGCGCTTCGTCGCACTGCAGCAGCGTGGAGGCGGTCGCCCCGACGATGTTGGCGGAGGGCTGCCCGGAGAGGAAGTAGATGCGCGCACCCCCGACCCGGTAGATGTAGCCGGATTCTTTGCTCCAACCTGGGTCGGTGTCGCCGGTGACCAGGCAGCGCTCCAGCACGCGTTCCAGGCGCCGCATGGCGTTGAGCGACTGCGGTTTCCATGTGGGTGATACCTTTACAATTTCGGCATCGAGCGTGCAGAAAAGAGACAGCAGGTAGGCCTCAATTTGAGCCTGCAGTTCGTTCTTCCCCGACTGGCGGGGGTAGATGACCACAAAAGTGAGCCCCTGGCGCTTGATGATCGAGTTGACGATCGCCAGCGCCACCTCCTCCTGGTAGTAGCGGAGCCGGGTCCCGGTCCCGTATTCGGCGAACAGCAGCACGTTCTGCAGCATGCTGCGGATTAACGGCTTCAGGGTAGCGTGTAATATTTTGCTACTTTCCATAAGGTCGTCTGTACATTTGTCTACCACCAATGCTCCAAGGCACCAAGAAACACGAAGAAAAACTAAGAAATATTTTTAAAAACTTGGTGTTCTTTGTGTCTCCGTGTCTTTGTGGTGAGAGCATGTCTCATACATCATAGATGTCATTGCGAGGGACGAAGCAATCTCCTCATTGCTGTGCAGGGGACTGCTTCGAATAAGGCGCTCGCAGTGACATTCATCCATCCGCTCGTTTTAATCTTCTGCAGTAACCGGCCATCTTTTCTGCGCTTGCGCGGCGGGTTTGTAGATTGCTGCGATTGCCCAGGATGTGGTCAATGTCCTGCTGCCTGACACCCAGGCGGGCTAGGTGCGCCCGGCGCTGCCCCCATTCGGCCTGGGGAGGGTGTCTGGCCGGGTCGTACCAGACGGGCTCCTGGAGGGCGAGGAACGGCGGGCGGACGACCAGGCGCAGCCGGCTGGCTGTGAGTCGTGCGCTGCGCCAGCGGCGGGGATCGCGCAGGATGTAAGCCGCGCCACAGGCGGCGCCGAGGGCGATGCTGATGGCGGCCAGGACTACCAGCAGGGCCAGGAAAGCCCAGCCGCCGGTGCTGGCTTCGACCGACAGCATCGCCGATATCATCACCGATATCATCGGCGATATCATCGGCGATATCATCGGCCCTATCATGGCGCTGCCTCCTGGCTGAAGAAAACAGAGCCGGTCCCGTAATCCGGGTGGTCCAGGATGGCCTGGTAGGTGTTGGAGAACAGGGTGCACTGGACCAGGACCAGGTTTGGATTTGGCGACAGGTTTTCTGCCGGCGTGTGCGAGATGTCGATCACCCGCTCGCCCGGACGCAGCAGCAGGTCGACAAGATGGGGGCAGCGAGCGCTTGTCCTGGTCTCCGGGGTAGGGACCTCGCGCCACCAGGTCAGGATCTGGGCCTCGATCATGGAGCCTCCACCTTGAACTCGTCCACGTACGCGCCGTCGCCGTACCTGCGGAAGCACCTCACGCCATGCTCGGTTTTTGCCTGGTTGAACGTGGCGCTGGAATAGGCGATGTCATTAACTCCGTCGTAGGTGGCCTGGATGGTGGCGCCGTTGGCAGCGGCTTCTACGGTATGTTCGGCTGTGTCTCCGGATATCACGGAGCTGGCGCGCACGGTTTCTGTCCCGTTTACGCGTTCAGATATTCTGAATAAATTTGCATATTGATTCCAGCCAACGACCCAATAATTCAACCAGTCGCTGTAACGCAGAACGACCCCGGTCTCGCGTGCGGTGGGGTTGGTGGCGGTGTTGGCGCCGCCCATTGAAATTTTGACATCAGCGGCGGCGGCGTCGATCACTGCACACGAGATAGCGGAGTTGTCCTGGTGGCCGCGGTTATCCGTGATGGCCCAGTCGGCCAGCGCCTCGCTCCAGCCGCCGCCTGCGAGGTCGATATCGGGCGTGTGGGCGTCCAGGCTGGCGCCGTCCGCGTCAGTAAAAGTGTCATAAACGTACACCGCAACCTTCGCTTCTCCCCGGAGAAGCGAAGGCGTGAACTTGGCCAGCGCGGGTGCCACCGTGTAGCCAATGCGCCGAAATCCGGCGCGCCTGAATGCGGAATAAGATAATATATCAATCATCAGCGTTGGTTAGGCACCCACCCGTAGGGATGGGCACTACCCATGGGGGTGTTAAACATTAAGTGCCAGCCACGCCACACCTTCACCGTCCGTGGTGGCGTCAACCCGGACGCTGTCCAGGCTGCCGATGAAATCGAACACCACTACGTCTCCCGCGGCGAGCTGCAGGCCGTTGGAGAGTGTCACGTCGCCGCCCCCGTCGTTACCGATGGCGACGGGGGCGGTGTTGGCTTCGAGCGCCCTGACCATCAAGGGGCCGTTGATAAGCTGGCTACCGAGCGCTTCGGCGGCGCCGGCTGTGGTGACAGTTTTTTGACCGGATATTGCGGGCATGGGTAAGAGCTCCTTGTTTTTATCGTAAGAAGATGACGGATTGTTTTTCTGAGCCTGATCGAAGGATCTTCACAGTTCGACGGAGGGCGAAGAATCTCGGGTACTGCTGGTGGAGATTCTTCGCTAGGTCCTTCGCACGCTCAGAATGACCGGCCACCGAACGTGCTCGACAGGTTCCATTCTTCGGCCACCTCATCGATGGCGGAGTTGACCGTGGCTTTGAAGTTGTCCAGGTATGTGCAGCCGGTGAAATGCTGGCACTGAACGCAGTGGTTCAGGTCGCGGCGCAGGTTGCGCATAGCGATAACCAGCTCCCGGCTGCGTTCGTTTATCTCGTGCAGGTCTTCCCGCAGCGGGCATGGATAGCGTTCGATGGTTTTATTCATGTCCCCCGGCCTCTCACTGCAGATCGAACTTACGTATAACCTCGGTCAGTGCCTCGGAAAATGCCGTGCTGACCTCGTCACGTTTATCACCGGCCAGCGTTTGCTGCACCCTGCGCAGGCCCATGATGCGCTGGCTGGCGGCGCCCAACGCGCTCAGGACCTTGATCGCCAGCGCCAGGTCGTCGACCTCCTGGGCGAGGTCCAGCACTCGCCGCATGAGAAGGCGCAGCATCTGTATTTCGTCCTCCAGGGACGGGCTCTCGATCTGCGACAGGTAGGTTTTTTCGATGGCCTTGAACAGGTCGCCGTAGACGCCGTTGTGGGGCGCATCGCTGCCGTTGGGGGGATTGATATTTCTTTCAGTCACAGTGCTTTTCCTTGGTCCCGCCTGGGCGTGATGAGGTAGGTGGACTGGTTAGCGGCCAACGCCAGCACCAGCGACTGAAGCAGAACCACCGCTCCCGGCTGGTCGCAGGTGAGCGTCAGGCCGAAGTAAGCGCTCCATTCCGAGCAGGCCAGGGCGAAGGCGCCCCCGGCGACGAGGGCAAGCAGCGCCAACATGATCAGGCGTTTGCGGGTGGCATCCAGCGCGGCGTACCAACCGGACAGGCCGGGTACGTACGAAAAGAGCAGCGACAGCAGGACGGCGGCGGTGGTGGACAGGGTTTGTGATGTCATGTGGGTTTCCTTTGGGTGTGTGGGTGGGTGGTGGATTGCAGAAGGCAGCAGAACCGCGTGGAGCCTGGTTGTTTTGGTTGTATTGCCTCGCTGCGACTGAACGCCGGGCATCTCTGGGAGTGGTTTGCTCTTGCGGCTCTGCTGCCCTTCATGCTGTCTATAATATAGAACATATTTTCTATTAATCAATCCCCTAAGCGAAAAAATACCCCTTTGGGGTAGGGTTTTGGCAAAAAAATACCCCAACGAGGTATATCCGCCTACCCCAACGGGGTATACGCGTTGCTGCATAGGCTCTGGATTCTCTCACCACAAAGACACGGAGACACAAAGGACACCAAGGATTTTTATATTTTTTTCTTCGTGTTTCTTGGTGCCTTGGTGGTGGAACACTCACAAGATTATGTGGAAATCGCTTCTCACCACAAAGACACGGAGACACAAAGGACACCAAGGATTTCTATTTTTTCTTCGTGTTTCTTGGTGCCTTGGAGCCTTGGTGGTGGAACACTCACAAGATTATGTGGAAATCACCTCTCACCACAAAGACACAGAGACACAAAGGACACCAAGGATTTTTATATTTTTTTTCTTCGTGTTTCTTGGTGGCTTGGCGCCTTGGTGGTGGAACACTCACAAGATTATGTGGAATTCGCCTCTCACCACAAAGACACGGAGACACA
>Ga0209013_10003044_pt1 | contig 15041 bp, 11 predicted proteins | sample Cruoilmetagenom2_FD_187291 | JGI IMG/M metagenome (GOLD analysis project Ga0209013, IMG submission 187291) | Oil polluted marine microbial communities from Coal Oil Point, Santa Barbara, California, USA - Sample 2 (SPAdes) (version 2) | ecosystem: Environmental > Aquatic > Marine > Oil seeps ... | reverse complement strand
GATCCCGACACCGCGATCGGGGCCTGCATGGTTTCCTCCGAGGGGACCTGTGCCGCCTGGTTCCGCCACGAACGGTGGGCGGAAGGTGCCGGATCGTGAAGGGCCCGGAACGGGTGTTGTTGGCGCACGGCGGTGGCGGGAATCTGACCCGCCGGCTCGTCGAGGAGCTATTCCTACCGGCACTTCAGAATCCGCATCTCGCAACCCTGACCGACGCTGCGGTGCTGCCTGAGATGCCGCCAGGGCGGCCGGCACTTTCCACGGATGCCTTTGTGGTCGATCCGCCAATCTTCTCCGGTGGCGATCTCGGCTGCCTTAGTATCTGTGGCACCGTCAACGATCTTGCGATGTCCGGGGCGCGTCCCCTGTGGTTGACCTGGGCGTTGATTCTGGAAGAAGGTGCCGACGGCGATCTTCTCGAGACCTGTGTTCGCGGAGCGGCGAGTGCCGCCAGGGATGCAGGGGTGCAGGTTGTGGCCGGTGACACCAAGGTCGTGCCTCGCGGCAAGGGTGACGGTCTCTTTGCGGTCACAGCAGGTCTCGGTGTTGTTCCGCCCGGACGAGATCTCTCGGACACCCACATTGAACCGGGTGACGCGATCCTGGTTTCGGGCCCGATCGGTGATCACGGGGCCACCGTGCTGGCCCACCGCCACGATCTTCTGGCCGCAGGTCTGCAATCCGATTGTGCGCCACTGGCGGGTATGGTCGAGACACTGTTGGAGAGCGGCGCGACGGTGAGGGCTCTGCATGATCCAACTCGAGGCGGCGTTGTGACTGTCTGTCACGAGGTGGCCGGCAGGAGCGGCGCAAAGGTGGTCCTCGAGGAAAAAGCCCTGCCCGTTCGGCGGGAGGTTGCGGGCGTTTGCGATCTGCTCGGCCTCGATCCACTCGCACTGGCCTGCGAGGGCCGGGCGCTGGCCTGGGTCGCCGCCAAGGATGCGGATCGGGCCTTAACAGCAATGCGGTCTCATCCCCTCGGGGCGGAATCTGAGATCATCGGTCGCATGGAAACTGCCGTTTCCGGTGCGCCGCCGGTTGTGATGAAGACGAGCGTCGGTGGCGAGCGGCCGCTCGACTTGCTCTCGGGCCTTGACCTGCCGAGGATCTGCTGATGGATGTGAGTACTTTTTCGCCAAGCCTTCTGGCCGCCGCGTTCGGTGTCGGGGTGGTTCATACCCTGCTCGGTCCGGATCACTACCTGCCCTTCATCATGCTTGCCAAAGCCCGTGGTTGGTCCCGCCTGCGAACGATCGCGGTGACCTCGATCTGCGGCCTCGGACATGTCGCGTCTTCCGTGATCCTCGGTGGCTTCGGGATCGCTTTCGGTGTCGCTGTCGGCCAGTTGGAATGGGCGGAATCGAGCCGTGGACCATTGGCTGCATGGGCCCTTGTCGCATTCGGTGTGGCGTATGCGTTCTGGGGCCTGCGCCATGCTCTTCGCAGGCGGAAGGGGATCGAGGCCCATGTCCATGGGGACGACGTCCATATCCATAGCCACGGCCTCAAACCCCACGGTGATGAACACCACAAGATCGGTGCCAACACAACGTTCTGGACCCTCTTCATTGTCTTTGTTCTTGGACCGTGCGAACCCCTGATCCCACTTTTCGCTCTGCCGGCCAGTCAGGGCAGGTGGGACGTGGCGTTGGCTGCGGCTGCAGTCTTTGCCATCGCGACGCTGGTCTCCATGGTGGGTGCGACGCTTGTAGGGCTGAAGGGACTGAAGATGTTGAATCTGGGCCCGCTCGAGCGTTGGTCCCATGTTTTGGCTGGTTGCGTCATAGCGGCGGCCGGGCTGTCGGTGATCTATCTAGGACTATAAGGCCAAAACGATGGTTCGCTTCGTTCACGCCTCGGATCTTCACCTCGACGCCACCTTCGGTGGTGTCGACGCCTCTGATGAAAAGGTGGCGGGTGCCCTGGAGCGGTCAACTTTGGAGGCCCTCGATCGAGTGGTTCAGTTGTGTATCGATCGCCAGGTGGATTTCCTGGTCATCGCAGGCGATCTTTACAACAGTGCCGATCACAGCCTCCGTGCCGAACTCGCCTTCCAGAGGGCGATGCGGCGACTGGCGGATACTGGCATCGAGGCCTTCGTCGTGCGAGGCAACCACGATCCGGCCGACGGCTGGTCGGCGGGGCTCGAGCTTCCGGACTCTGTTTTCGTTTTCCCGACGGACAGGGTCGAGCGGCGTGAGGTCATCCGCGACGGAGAGGTCGTATGTGCGGTGTACGGCCGGAGCTTTGGTACTCGCCAGGTGACGGAAAACCTCGCTCTCGGATTTGCTCGCGAGGAAGGCGATCCGTATGCGGTCGCGGTGCTGCATGCCAATGTGGGACAACGAGAGGGTTGGGACAACTACGCACCTTGTACGGTCGATGATCTTCGTGCTGCCGGAATGGATTATTGGGCCCTCGGCCATATCCACGTTGCAGGCAGGGTTTCGGATATCCCGCCAGCGGTGTATCCAGGCTCAACACAGGGCCTCAATCCGACCGAGAAGGGACCACGAGGCTGCTACGTCGTGCAGCTTGGCGAAGATGGCGCGACCGAGGAGTTTGTTGAAACTGCGTCGGTTCGATGGCAGGGGCTAGAGGTCGACACAACGGACTTGCAGGGCATCGATGGATTGAGATTGGCGCTCGAAGAGGCTTGCGCAGAAATCAGGGAGTTAAGTTCTGGCCGGCCGACAATTGTCAGGCTCGGGCTGATGGGCAGGTCAACCGTGCACGCTGACCTGAGTCGCCCGGGAATTTTTGCAGATCTGGCCGCCGATCTTCGCAACGAGCAGCTCGAACTCGAACCCTGGATTTGGGTGGATCGGGTTCGCGACCGAACGAGACCCGCACTCGACCTCGACGAAATCCTGGCCGAGGAGGGTCTTCGCGGTGATTTGGCGCGGCTCGCCCGGCATCTCACCGAGGATCCGGTTGAGGCGGAGAGGGTGGTCGAGGAAGTTTTGGTGCCCGTACAGTTTTCACTTGCGGTCCGGTCGGAGCTCGAGATCAGCTCCGAGGAGGTGGTTGCCCGCGCGCTAGACCTCTGCCTAGACCTGCTTTCACTCGAGAGATCGTGATGTACCTCCAAAGGGTTGAGGCCGTCCGCTACGGAGAGCTTTCAGAGGTCGGTCTCGGCCCCTTCGGGGCAGGGCTCAATATTGTGGTCGGGCGCAACGAGGCCGGCAAGAGCAGCTTCACCTCGCTGATCCGGCACGTGCTCTTCGGATTTCCGCGAGGACGCACTAACGAGAGGCTCTATCAGCCCTCCTCGGGGGATCAGCGGATCGGCCGTCTGGTCTTTTCGGAGGACGGGACCGAGTGGGTGGTTGAACGCACGGAGGGTGTCCACGGCGGAGATGCAATCGTCCACGGGCCTCGAGGCGAGGAGACCCCGGAAGCGTTTCTCGAACCGCTGACCAGCTCCGTGAGCGCTGCCGTCTACCGGACCGTCTTTGGTTTCTCACTCGAGGAGCTTTCCGACCTCGGCTCGCTCGCGGGGATTCAATCCCGGCTCTACGCCAGTACCACCGGGCTTGGCGTGAACCCGCACGATGTATTGGGACAGCTGCAATCCGTTTCCGATGAACTGTGGGCGCCGCGCGCGAGAACCCGGAAGATCCACACTCTCAACAAAGATCTACGGTCGATTCGGGACGAGAGACGGCGACTTCAGGAAATGGCGGAGCGCTATCGAACCGATCGTGAATACAGGGCGGTTGTGGGTCTGGAGCTGGATGAGGCCAATACAGCGCTTGCCGCCGCCAGAAAGGACGAGGAAAAACTGGCTGCGCTTCTGGCTGAAGGACGCCGGCTCGAGGAGAGGGCTCGCGTTGATGAGCAATCAGCGGACGAACACAGGCTCGTCGCCGAACGCACCAGACGAGAGGCGGATGCGCTCGAGGTAGACGAGGCGTTGCTGGCTCGTGCGGAGGCCATCGAGCGCCTCGGAGCGAGGTGCGAGTGGTTCCGGGCCGAGGCCGAACAGTTCCACCGGGACGAGGTGCTGCTCGGGGAAATTGAAGCGGACCTGCGAAGGCAAGGCGCCGAAATGGGCGAGGGCTGGACCGTCGAAACCGCGGCTGAAATCAAAATCGACCTCGAAATGGAAAATCATTTCGATTCGGAGAAGGAGCGCATTCGCGAGGCGAAGTTCAAAAGAGATGAGGCTGTGCGGAGAGCGTCCGAAGCGAACGCCGTCCATGAGGAGGCGATCCGCGTTGCGAGGGAGAGTTCTGTTGGGCTTGGTCTCGGCGATGACGAGATGATCCCGAAGGTGATCGGAGTGCGACTGCAGACCGTGGATAGGCTCCTCGCGCTCGGATCGGTCTCCCGCACGCCCGAGGCGTCTCTCTTGCCGGCAGTCGCAGCGGCTTTGGTTGCAGTAGCGCTGATGGTGGTGGGCGTTGTGGTTGGGGATCGGCTATTGGCCCTGGCGGGTATCTTGCCTGCAGCGCTCGCCGTAGGTCTTCTAGTGAGACCCATCCTCCTTCGTCGACAGGTTCCTTCCGAGATTGCCACACTGCTGCCGATTGTCGGCCTCGACCACCCGCCGACCGCCCCTGAACTCATGGAGATTCGAAACAGTTTCGAGGCATGCCGAAGATTGTGGACAACCGAGGCCCAACTCGGTCAGGTCGCTGCGGCACGAGAAGCCGTTGCGCGCGAAGACACCCAGAAATTCGACCGGGTGTGGCGGATTTGGCTCGTGTGGCTCGATCAGAACGGCTTGAGAACTCCCTCAAATCAACCCGAGAGCGTGCATAGGATTTTGGGGCTGCTGCGTGATCTCCGTTCAAAGACCGAGGGACGTGGTGAGCTTGCAAAGCAGATTGAACGACGGCGTTCGACGGCGAAGGAGTTTGTTGCCGACGTCGTAGCGATTGGCGCCATCGAGGAGGCTGATGCGGCCAGCGCGAGCTTCGAAGAGGTGGTTCACGCGGTGCGGTCGCTGCAATCACGTCTGGTTGCCATGCGGCGGGTCGATGATCAACGGAGAGATGCCGAGGCAGAGGCCATCGCTTCCGAGGAACGCTCGGCGACCGAGAGCCGTCGTGCTGCCGAAACCAGGAAGGCTCTCGATCAATTGCTCGAGAAATCCGGCTTTGGCAGTGACGCAGTATTGGCTGATCTCGAAGGAGCGTTGGCGGTTGCGAAAAGCCAGACTCGCGAAATCGAATCCGAGCGCGGCGAGTTGTTGGAAACTCGAGGCACTCTCGAAGGGAAAATGCAACGCGGTGCCGAGGAGAGTGCGTCTGCAAGGCTGCGTCTGGAGGAAGCTGGAATAACGGAACGGATTGGCCAGGGCCTTGAATCTTTCGCGGTGTCATCGGTGGCTGCCAGGCTCCTCGAGGATGCCCTGCAAGCGTACGAAGCGGAGCGTCAGCCCTCAGTCATTCAGAATGCGCAGGACATCTTCACTCGACTCACCGGTGGCGGCTATACGCGTGTCGCGACGCCCCTCGGTCGATTTGAGCCACTGGTGAGTGGAGCTACATCTTCCGGAAAAGCGCCTGAACGTCTGTCGCGGGCAACCGCAGAACAGCTGTTTCTGGCCCTTCGGTTGAGCTACATCGACAACCTCGCCGGTGCCCACCCGTCTCTGCCGGTATTGATGGATGACGTTCTCGTGAATTTCGATGACGAGCGCCGCCTGGCCGCAGCAAGCGTAATTGCCGAGTTTGCTGCTCGTCGCCAGGTCATCTTTTTCACCTGTCACCCGGCAACCGCGGAGATCTTCGCGGAGGCAGCTGGGGAGTACACAAGGCTCGAGCTGGTCTGAGGCCTTCGTGGCGGTGCCTGGCGGTGCCAGGTCAGACAAAGTTAACAAAGTGGAGGCTCGGTCGCCTCCGGTGTGTCAATGAACTGATCTACTTTGTTAACTTTGTCTGACCTGGCACCGTCCTTCGCAGCCTTTTCCAAGCACTCCACAGATCGACGAGCCCGTGTACATACCGTGGCGGTTTAGCCTGACCCTTGCGTGGATCGCCACCCGGGGCGAGCATGGTTTCCCATTTAATGATGTTGGCCTCGTAGTAAAGAGAGATGAAACGTTGCAAGAACCGGTGACCGAGCCTTCCGGGCGGAATCCAGAAGGCTCCCGCGAGATCGATGAAAACCACACGGCCATCAGGGCGACGGAGGACATTTCGATAGGCTCGCGCGTCGAGATGGAGAAAACCGAGCTCAGTGAGCCGTTCCATCGCGGTGCGGAGCTGATCGAGGTAGTCCTCGCGCTTTTCGTCGATGTCCTCGGCAAACCGGAGGGTTTTGCCTTCGACCTTTTCCACCGCCAGCGCATCTTTGTCGATGCGGCCTATGAATTTTGGGAACCAGGGCATGGGACCGAGATAGGTGTAGGCGCGGCATTCACGATCGACCTCGAGCCGTCCAATAAGACGCCGCCACCACGAGCGTTTGGCGAAGTCCTTGACCACCATCCCCCCTTCACCAACGTCGACCACTGTGACGTCTGCTTTGAAGGGCGCACCTCTCGTAAGGTACTCCCTGGACGCCTGGTCCAGCTCTGGCCTGGTTGGAAGGCCGGGTATGGGGTTTTTTCCAGAAGGCATGGATTACACTCTCACCGTGGTCGACATTATTTCACACGCCGAGGGTCGCATGGCCTTCGATCCCAGTTGCCTCTCAGGAGTCGAGCCGGTTCGCCGGATCGTTGGCCGCAACGGCACCAAGGCAGATGTTCTTTTTTATGAGCTGGATGGCGAGCGGGTGGCGGTCAAGACGTATGCGCCGCGAAGCGCGTTGGTTCGGAACAGCCTCGGTCGCTGGTTGATCCGCCGCGAGGCGGCTGCGTACAAGGCGGCTGGAAACATCGACGCCCTTCCAGCGTTCCTCGGTCGCTTCGGACCGTACGCCCTGGCCACTCACTGGGTCGCGGCCGAGCCACTGCGGGAACGCACAGGGGCCCAACTCGATGATGGGCTCTTTGATCGACTCGGTGCGGTCCTCGATGAACTCCACGGTCGCGGAGTGGCTCTGGCCGACCTCCATCACCGCGATGTACTGCTTGGCGCTGACGATAGCCTGTACATCGTCGACCTCGCCACGGCCTGGGTCCTCGGACAACGGCCCGGACCCATTAGAAAAATACTTTTCAAGCGATTCTGCGAATCCGACCGGGTCAATCTGGCTCGAATGCACGCTCGTTTTACGGGCGGCGATGTGGACGCGGCGGTCGCCTCGGTGAGCCCTGCGGCGGCAGCCTGGCACCGCCGGGGTCGGCGGATGAAGAGCTTTTTGGATCGTCTTCGCGGCAAGAGCTGACCGATAGATCCCGGGGAATGCGGTATCCTTCCCGACGATCGACAACCCGCATTGTTCACGGGATCTCGTAGTAGAGATCTCGTGGACAGTGCGGGATAGGGAGCAATCAATGAGCGAACGTGAATACAACAGAATCCTCGGCGTGCTGCGCCTGGCCGCGTTGTTCGCGGTCCTTCTCGTTCTCATCTACTACGCACGGCCGACGGTGCTCAGCGTCGCCATCGGCTTCGTTTTCGTAGTCCTGGGGGAGACCGTCCGTTTCTGGTCGTCGGGTCTTTTGCTGAAAACGAGGGAGCTGATGACGGCGGGTCCGTACCGTTTTACTCGTAACCCGCTATACCTCGGTCGGTTCTTAATCCTGACCGGGCTGATCATCATGGTCAACCTGCCGAACTACCTCAGTCTCATCGGACTGGTCTTCGGTTGGGCCTGGTTCATCGGTGTCTACATGCGTCGCAAAGAGCGTGTCGAACCGGCGCGGCTTCGCGAGGAGCACGGAGAGGCCTACGACCGCTACTTCGAGGCGGTCCCAGCGCTCTTTCCAACATTGCGCCCCTATCAGGAATTCACCCCGGCGAAATGGTCGGTGGAACGCATGATACGGAACCGGGAGTACTGGATGGTGATCGGGCTACTCGGTGTTTCCGCCTACCTGTTGTGGAGAGCGCTCAACGTTTGAAGCGCCGGATACTCGCCGTCTCCGTGTCCGCGATCCGGCCAGGAGCTACCGACTTCCACGCGGCCCGTTTCTCAGCGCCCTTCCCGTGAGGATGCCAGGCACCTCCGCCGCACGCGGGCCGTGTCCGAAGACGCTTCTCGATCGTGAGGTTGCACATGCACGGGGGAGGGTGAGTGGCAAATCCGAAATCCGGTTTCGCCCTACGGGCTACGCCGAGACAAGTCCGAAATGGGTGGGCGAAAGGAAAATCCGAAATTCGAAATCCGAAATTCGAAATTGCAGTTCTCGTCAACCTTCCTGAAACTGAAGCTGGTGAAGGTGGGCGTAGAGTCCGCCCAGCTCGAGTAGGGCCTGGTGATTGCCTTCCTCGACGATGCGTCCGTCTTCGAGAACGACAATGCGGTCCGCCTCTCGGATGGTTGCCAGGCGGTGGGCGATGACGAGGCTACCGCGACCTTTGAGGAGCACTTTCATCGCCTGCTGGACCTTGTCCTCCGACTCGGCGTCGAGGGCCGAGGTGGCCTCGTCGAGGACCAGGAACGGCGGGTTCTTGAAGAAGGCGCGCGCGATGGTGAGCCGCTGGCGCTGACCCATGGAAAGTCGGGCGCCATCTTCGCCCAGCATTGTGTCGTAGCCATCAGGGAGCTCGTTTACGAACCCGTCCGCCTGGGCTGCGGCCGCAGCCTCGCGGACGTCTTCCGGCGATGAGCTTTCTTGACCGGCGGCGATATTGAGCCGAACTGTGTCGTCAAAGAGGATTGTTTCCTGGGTGACGAGGCCGATATTGCCTCGAACCGAGGCAACGGTCAGCTCTCGCAGGTCGTTTCCATCCATTGTGACGCTGCCCGAAGTTGGGTCTGCGAAGCGCAGCATGAGGTTGGCAAGGGTAGTTTTTCCTCCGCCCGAGGGACCGACCAGCGCCACCATCTCTCCGCGTCGGAGATGGAGGTCGATACCCTTGAGGGCGGGTTCGTCAGACCCCGGATACGAGTAGACGACGTTCTCGAAGTGGATCTCTTTTGGTTCGGTCTCGAGGGCCCGAGCATCGGGGCGGTCGGCAATCTCGAGCGGCCAATCCATCATCGTGAAGACCCTGGCGGCGGCCGCAAGGGCCTGCTGGGCCTCGACGTTAATCTGGTTGAGGCGACGGGCGGACATGAAGAGGAAGGCCAGACCTCCGAGAACGACGATGAAACTGCCGGGATTCACAGATCCGGAGACGATCCCCAGGCCGGCGACGTAAAAGAGGACACCACCTGCCATCGCTCCCACCAGCTCGACTATTGGCCCTGATGCTGAGGCGGCGCGACTCGCCTGGAGGTCGACCTGGAAAAGGCTGGCCAACGTTTCGCGGAAACGGTGGACAGATATTTCTTCCATCGAGAAGGCCTGGATGACCTTGGCGCCGGCGACTGACTCTTTGAGCTGGTTGGCTGCAGTCGCGGTCTGTTCCTGCGAGCGGGTTGCGGCCTTGCGCAACCTTTTTCCGAGACGCAGGACCGGGTATCCCATCACCGGCAGTACGATCAGGGCGAAGAGGGTCATACGCCAGTCGTAGATCAACACCAGGATAAGCATTGCCGGTCCCATTGCGCCGACCCGTACTGCATCGGCGAGTAGACGGGTTGACATCAACTTGATGAGATGAACGTCGTTGAGCAAACGAGACAGGACCTCGCCCGTCTGGTGGGCGCGGAAGAAGCTCGGCGCTTGATAGACCAAGGTGTCGTGCAGGTCTGCGCGGAGATCGCGAATCACCGCGGATCCCGTTTTTCGAGCCAGATACTCGCCAAAATAGAGCAGGATGCCGCGGATGAGAAACACCAGTACGAGCAGGACAGGTACTTTGATCATCGGCCGCTCGCGCAGCCACATCTTCGCCTTTTCGATTGGCAGTCCCTCGACCAGGTCGTCGAGGAAATCAGGCTCTTCATCTCCGCCGGATGCCGAGTCTTGTGCGGGCCTCAAGAGCAGCACCTCGTTGACCATCGGCTCGAGGGTCGCCACAACCAGGGTCATCATTGCTCCGGCGAAGGCCAGCATCACCGCCGCGGCCATCATTTGCCCCAGATAGGGGCGCATGTATCCGACAATTCTCCGAAGCTCGGTCACGCGCCGATGGTAGCAGAGAGATTCCGTTAGTTTGTGCGAACACTGAATCGCTATCGGGATCGCAATCGCTATCGCTCTTGAATTTATTAGCAGATTTCAAGCTCATCGATAGAGATACCGATAGCGATAGCGACCGAACTCCCCAAGCCCCATTGGCCGGGTGGCCGGGGTACAATCCCCGCCATGCTGGTACCTATCACCCGTCGTGTGTCGTTTGTGTTCATCGTGGCCCTCGCGGTCGGCGCCGTGTTTGTGGCGTTGCCGGCAGTCGCCGATGGCGAAGAGGTTTCGGCTCAAGGCCTGGTCGAGCGCGACCTGCCCTCCGGGGCTAAGGCTTTGCTGTGGCCGCGACCGGGTTCAGGAACGGTCCTGATTACGGTGGCCGTTCCTGCCGGTTCGCAGGATGAACCGGCTGGGATGGGCGGCCTCTCGCACTACCTCGAGCACCTCCTATTTGACGGTTTTGACAATCTCGATGAACGCGGTGTCACCGAAGCGTTCGAGCGTCTCTCGGCCTACATGAACGCCTTCACCCGCGAGCAGGCAACGGTCTACTTTGCCCTGGTACCGCGGACCGATGCGGTGGCCGCAGCCGAGCTGATGGCGGGCATGCTCACCCGTTCCACCATCGGATCGGCGGTGTACGAGAAGGAAAAGAAAGTCATCCTCGAAGAGCTCGCCAAAGATCACGCGTCACCTGATGGGCTTAAGGAAGAGAAGCTTCGCGGCGTGTTGTGGGGTGGCACACCTCTCGAACATCCGGTCGGCGGCACGGTGGAATCGGTTAGCGCCACACCTCGTCACGAAGTTGTGGCTTACTGGAAAGCCCGTTACGTGCCCTCCGGCTATCGTCTCTTGATCACGGGCGATCTCCCGATCGATGGCCTCGCGGCAGCGATGGAACCGTTCAGCAAACTGGAAGGTGCCTCGCTGCCGCCGAGCCGGCCCGATCCGACGAGTTGGTCCGGATGGGGCGAATGGGATGCCGCAGTTGCACCCGAGGCGCCGGCGAGTTCGGGCGGAATGCCGGCGATGGGCATGGGTCACGGTATGCCCGGCAAGGCCCAAGGGCCCGCGGGTGGGACTCTGGCGGTAGTGATCGCCGTACCGGATACTCTGGCCACATCAGCTACTTCGCTCGAGGTCCTTTCGCGGTGGTTGGCGGATCCCTCTGGTCCTCTCGTTCCCTTCCTCGTTCCGGAGCTGGCCCGCGATCTCAGCGTTGTTCGCCTGCCTCGCGAGCCCCGTGACCTCGTCGAAATTCGGGTCGAAGCCGAAATCGGGGTGGATCCGGAGGAGCTTCTGAGTCGACTCCTCGGGGCGCTTGCTGGTGCTGCCGAAGGTCCGGATGACGCCGCGGCGTCCGCTATCCAACGAGGCTGGGTGGGTGAGCGGGCGCTCAACGACCAGCGTCTCCATTACGCAGCTGTTTTTTATGGCGAGGCGCTGGCTTCGGGTCGTGGGGACCTGGCAGAGTCGGTGGCGCCATCGCAGCTGACCTCCGCTGAGGTCCGCGCAGCGACATTGGGCCTCCTCAGTGACGCTACGGCTCGGACACGAGCCGCGTGGCTCGGCGATGGAGGACCAGAAGAGAGATCGGCTCTGCCGGCCGCGGTGGCACAGGCCGCGCGTGAGGACCTGATTGTTCTCGGTCAAGGGCCCCTGGGAAGTCTGACGGCCACTCTCGGCAATGGTGTGGTGGTCGGCATCCTTCCAGAAGAGGGGAGCGAGGTCTTTGGCATTCACCTTCTGGTCGCTGACCGCACCCTGCGCGAGCCAGCCGATGCGCCAGGTGTGGCGGATTTCATACATCGCCTGCTCCCGGGCGGCACAGTGCTCGGCGGGAGTCGGGAGCTGGCCCGGCGGATTGACTGGGCGGGCATCGATGTCAAGACGGCGGACTCGCCGGCAATTCCCTTCGACAACCGTTACCACGTGCCTGACTTCTCCTATGTTCGTATCGAGGGCCCGGCGCAGAGTCTCACGGTGGCTCTCATGATGTTGGCCGAGATGGTGCGGCAACCGGCCTGGGACGATGCTGGATGGCGGTTGGCCGCAGACGGGCACAGCTCGGAACGAAGATCGGACAATCGGGGGTCGGAAAAGGCCAAGCAGCTCTTCCTGGGGTTGCTGCTGGGTCCAGACCATCCTCTGGCGCGTCCGGTTTCCGGGCCACTTGGCGACACAGCGGCAAGCCCGGAGAAGGTGCGAGAAGTGTGGCAAGGCTGGCCAGGCGGTTACTTTGCCCCAAACAGGCTCGTGGTGACGGTGGCGTCGCCGCTCGCGGCGCAAGAGACGCTCGATCTTGTGACGGATGCATTCTCGGGCGGACCGGATGGACGACCGACACGTGGGCCGTATCCCAAACCGATGCCGCCCGAGGTAGCGCCAGCGGTCGAGATCGGTGAGGCGCCGCAGGTGACCCTGCTGTGGGGCCGTATCGCCGAGGTCGTGCCCGGGGATAGGGCGGCGCTTTTGGTCGCCATGGATGCGCTGTCGGACCGGATGACGGCGGTAATTCGCGAGCGAGAGGGCCTGGCCTATCGACTCGGTGCCGGAGTCCGACCGATTCCTGGTGGGGCCTGGATCTTGTCGGCGACGGTGGGCACGCGGCCGGATAACGCTGGCCGGGTCGCCGAGCTGCTCGAGGAGCTGGTTATGGAACTTTCGGCCGAACCGATATCGGCTGGTGATCTCGAGCGACTCAACGCCCGAGCGCGCCGCACGCGGATGTTGAGGGGTCTGTCGGCCGCCTCACGGGCCTACCGAGTTGGCCGCGCACTCTTCGAGGGCCCTGGCTCGCCCCTGGCAGTGGATGACGCGGCATACGCTGCTGTCACCCCGGAGCAGGTCCTCTTGGTCACCCAAAGGTATCTCGTGCCGGAGAAAATGCTTCTGGTGGTTACGCCGTAAATCGCTATCGCAGTCGGTATCTCTATCGGACGATCGCCTCGGCGTATTCCCCATCGATAGCGATCCCTATGGCGATAGCGACCTGATTCCGTACCCGTACCCGAAAAATCGATGCGCTACTGTGCGAGGATGCATCGGAGGAGGCATAACACTGTCAAATCAACTCTCCCGCATCAACCCGGTCGACATCGCGCTCTTTTTGAGTGCCATGCGGCTTGCGCGGCGAGCGCAACGGGTGCGGTGGGTGCCGGTACCAGACGTTGTCGAGGACGTTGCTTCTCGGGGTGGTGGAGGAAAGGACCATCCGGTACCACGGGTCGAACTGGCTGTTGTGCGAGCGGCGAACAGATGGCGTCGATGGTTTGGTGGATTTGAAACCTGCCTGATCCGCTCACTGGTCCTGGGTGGCTTGCTGGCCGGTCGAGGTGAGGTGATGCTTAATATCGGATTTCGCCCCGGTGAAGCGGAACCCTCTGTCGATGGACATGCCTGGGTGACTGTCGACGGAAACCCGGTCGGGGCTGACGGCGATCTCGCAAGGGAACGCTATACTCGGGTCCTCACAGTGCCATTCTTGCGTCGTTCGGGAGTGTAATGACTGGCTGCATGGTTGAAGGAACCGGGATGATTCGCTTCGCTGATGGGTTAGATATCCGGGTTGTGGTATCGCTGCGATGAGGCGTGCTGTCGACCTTTCGCGGCTCCTGTCGTCCGAGGGCATCTCGCACACTCGATTGGCGGACCATAGTGGTGTCATCCTCGACATCGATTCATTGCAGGTTTTTTCGGTAAACGATACCGGAATGTGCCTCGTAGAAGCGCTTCGCGACGGGATTGATGATCACGAGGGTCTGGTTCGAAGGATTGTCGAAGAGTTCGAGGTTGACCGGAAAACTGCTGCACGCGATGTCGACGCGTTCGTCGAGGAGCTCGCTCAATACCTGGTCGATCGGCGAGCGTGATGATGGCATCTTCTCCCGACCCCGGATCAGGTCAGGGCGTGCAACCGCCGTATCCACCCCAGCGCGCGGCCTGGATAGGTCTCCTCTTCGCACTGACCGTTTGCGGGATCGTGGTTCTGATGATCCTGGCGCCATTCTTTTCGGTCATTCTGCTGGCCGTTGTCGCCTCGGGCCTGATCCGTCCCTCGTATCGACGACTCGTGATGACCCTCAATGATCGCCGGCGCGCGGCGGCAATCCTGATCTGTCTTATTCTTTTGGTGGTTCTCTTGGTGCCTCTTTACCTCATCGCCCAGGAGGTCTCCCAAGAAGCGCTCGGCATTTACGAAATGAGCACGACCCAGCTCACCGAGGGACGGCTCCGCGAGATGCTGGAGCAACGTCAGGACCGGATCGAGCAGGCCAATCGATTGTTGGAGCCATTTGGTCTGACCCTCACGATTGACCGGGTCTACGATCTCCTGGCGACCCTGGGAGTCCAAATTGGCGGTTTCTTTTACAAGTCCGGTGTCTCTCTGGCGAAGGACCTGGTTCGATTCGTTTTCGGATTCATCTTCTGGGTTTTGATTCTTTACTATCTGCTTGTCGACGGACGTGAGTTCCGGATCTGGATCGAAGATACAATGCCGCTTCCTGTCGACGAACAACACCTGGTAGCCCACCGTTTCATGGATATGGCCTCGTCACTTGTGGTCGGCAACGGTGTTGCAGCTGTCATCCAGGGTTTAATTGGAGGGTTCATCTTCTTTGCCCTCGGTCTCCACGGCGCCGTCCTGTGGGGCGTCGTCATGGCAATCTTCGCCTTCATCCCGGTGGTCGGTATCTCCCTGGTCTTCGTACCGTTCACTGTCATTCTCCTATTTGCAGGTGAAACCACCCGTGCCGTGATGCTGTTTCTGCCGTTGGCCGTCGTTGCGACGGTTGTGGAGTATTGGCTGAAACCCCTGCTTGTAGGCAGGAGGGCGCAGATGCACACCCTACTGGTCTTTCTATCGCTGATCGGTGGGGCAGTTGTCTTCGGACCGGTAGGCCTGCTCCTCGGACCGTTGATGATGACGCTGTTCTTGACGCTTGCGGGGATTTACCGGGAG
>Ga0209013_10003043_pt1 | contig 15043 bp, 14 predicted proteins | sample Cruoilmetagenom2_FD_187291 | JGI IMG/M metagenome (GOLD analysis project Ga0209013, IMG submission 187291) | Oil polluted marine microbial communities from Coal Oil Point, Santa Barbara, California, USA - Sample 2 (SPAdes) (version 2) | ecosystem: Environmental > Aquatic > Marine > Oil seeps ... | reverse complement strand
ATCTGGTTCGACCAAAAAGGCCGTAAAAGCCTTTAAGACGCTCTGCACAAAGACGACGCTCGCCAGAGTCAGGTGGAAACCCACAAAAGATCTTCTCAATGATTGATTCATCTCATCCTTTCAAACACTATGCTGCGCTTGAAAAACAGCGCGGCTGTCTTACCAAACGTATTTGTCGATATTCTTGTTCGGAAGCTTGAAACGAATGTTAGCCCTTTGATTCGAAGTACGTTAACAGCGATTTTTTCCACTCACCTATGAATTCTGTATATTCTTCTGAAGTGAAATGTTTGATAAATTCATTTCCTTTTTCACTTATACTTATATAGTGATATGTTACCTCTACTTCCGTTTTCGACTCATCGATTTGTGAGCACTGAACAGAAATAATACCCACTTTATCATCTGGTTCTACCTTGTAGAATTGTAAAAAATGTGCACTTGGATCATGCCTTTTTACCAACCAAATGGCATCATTTGCTGCATGAGCATGCGTCTTGGTTAGGAATATGTAATCTTCATGCAGATCAGTTGATCCCATGACATTTTCATAGTCCCAACCTGGCACCCACAATTTTTCACCTTCTGCGCTAAACAGAGGAAATAAAATTTCAATTGGCTGGTTGATGCTGAATTTTTTGGAATGTTTTACAGAACTCATTGTATCTCCTTTCATTGTATAATGGTGATAACACAGCTAATCAGATGCGTAGCATTTTCTATTCCTCAGATAGTTTATGGCTGTCTGCGGCTGTTAGATCCAGCCCATAAATTTCCTTCATCTTTTCAATCATGGTAATAAAATCTGGGCCAAACGGAGGCTTACCTTCGAAACTGTGCAGCACGATGCCTTCTATCAGATCGCCAAGCGTCATCTCGTATTGCGTTGCGATGGCCTTCAGGACCTTCAAGATACGTTTCTCAATTCGCACCCCGGTCTGAACGCGCTCGATCTTTTTTTCTGCCATGTTGGACCCCCTTCTATTTATTCATAATTTAACAGTGAGGTACATTGGTACCAAGTTACCTTTTCTTAGTCAAGCTTTTTTTCGCCATATTCAACAAAGCAATTAGGCAGTGCTTTGGGTGCTTATTGCGTCCAATTTGTTTTCGGGGGTGTCTGCCATGACCAGGCTGACGATGTTGGGGTTCATCTCAATTCAGTCGCGAATATAAACGTCAATTCGGATTCGCACAAAGCAAAATAAGGAGGGCTTGTTACAATAGGATCGACTGAGGATAGTTGCCAATAGGCTTGTATCAGGATCAGTCCCTTAGCACCAAACAATTCTTGATGTATTCCACACTTTCTAAGCATCGTAGATTAACACTGCTTTAATGTTTATATCCACTTGCTTCGACGTGTGGCACCCTCAGGCATAATTACAGCTTGCAGATTTTTCTGGGATCAGTTTATTGATCTGAATCCATAAAGAATAAAATTAACGTTGTATAGAAAAATTTTCTATGATAGAAACATTATCCATCGCGCAGGCAAGGTGTACGCATGTTAGAAAAATGGGATCAATACAATGAAATAGCCAAAGGGATCGCTGCTCTGCTGCATCCCTTCGCCGAAGTGGTGGTACATGATCTTAAAAAACAACGCATTGCCATCCTGGTCAACAACTTTTCAAAAAGAAAAATCGGTTCCCCCACTCTGCTTGAATACATGGAATTTACCCCGGGTCAGTGGGTCATCGGCCCTTATGAGAAAATCAACTGGGACGGCCGAAAACTGAAGTCAATCAGTGTTATATTGAGAAATTCACAGGGCACGCCAGAAGCAATCATGTGCATCAATCTTGACGTATCTGCAGCCATGGATATCCATCAGCGTCTGGAATTGTTTATTCAGCCCAACGGCATGATCGAACAACCCGAAGCCCTGTTCAAGGATGACTGGCACGAAAAAATCAATCAGTTTGTCAACAACCGGTTAAGTGAAAACAACCGAACCATCGCAGCCCTCAACATAAACGAAAAGCGAAAACTTGTGGAACTTCTATATGAACAAGGCGCATTCAGGGGCAAACAAGCAGCCCGCTACGTTGCCAGTGTTCTTGGCCTCGGAAGTTCCACAGTTTACAAATACCTGAAGGAGATGCGAAAATGAAATCGCACTGATTCGGACCTGCAGTGCCGAAACCCTTGCGGTAACCCTGAACGGCACTGGCGGTACGCTTGCAGAATTGGCAGACTATCGCGATCAGCTTTCAGCCAAGTTTTGCATACCTGTGCTCCTGCCGCTGCAACATGGTGTGGAAGAACTAGCGCCGGTTATCCGGAATTATATTGGGAGTAGGCCATGAACCATCACAACCCCATATCGATGAATATTTATAAAGAAGTTCTCTCTGCCGAGAAACGCATACGGCCTCACATCAGAAAAACCTATCTGGAATATTCACCCTATCTGAGCAGCAGAGTGGATGGCCGTGTTTACCTCAAACTCGAATGTTTGCAGCATACCGGATCCTTTAAATATAGGGGTGCGCTGAATAAATTTTTGTCCCTGTCACCAAAGAATCGTCAAGGTCCGGTTATCACCGCGTCGTCCGGAAATCATGGTACTGCCTTCGCGGCTATCCTTCAGAAATTCGGTGGCCAGGGCGTTGTTTACCTGCCCCAAAATGCGTCTCAGGCAAAAGTAAACAACCTCCGACAATACGGTGTGGATCTTGAGTTCTTCGGAACCGACTGTATCATGAGCGAAACCCTGGCCAAGGAGACCGCTGAAAAAAACCAGCAGGTGTTCGTTTCTCCCTACAATGATTCCCAGATTATCGGCGGTCAGGGAACCATTGCCGTGGAGCTGTTGGAGCAACTCGACACCATTGATTCGGTCCTGGTCCCGGTGGGCGGTGGCGGATTGATATCCGGCATCGCAGGATACCTGAAAACGGTTGATGAACATATTGATATCATCGGTTGTCAGCCGGAAAACTCTGCCGTCATGTATGCGTCCATCAAGGCTGGAAAAATCATCGAAATGGCATCCAAGCCGACCATTGCCGATGGTACTGCCGGTGGTATAGAGCCGGGGTCTACAACTTTTGACATTTGTCAAGAAACCGTTAGTGACTACATACTGGTCAGTGAAAGTGATATCAAGGCGGCCATCTGGCACATTGCCGAAAAGCACCAGATGCTCATCGAAGGGGCGGCAGCTCTTTCCGTTGCATGCCTGTTGAAAGAAAAAGATCTGTTTAAAGGGAAACAGGTGGTTTTGATCATCAGCGGAAAAAAAATTACAATGGCATTGCTGAAGGAGATTATGAATGAACGCGCTTAAACAAACGGTCCGCACCATCCCCCTCGATCAAATCGAGAATATATTGAAGGCCATACAGTTCACCGATATTATAGACGCCATTCAGGAAGGTTTTGTGGCCTATTCCGACGGTAGCGTCGTGGTGCCGCCGGTGGGAGAAATGCTCTTTGAAAACCCACCCGGGGAAACCCATATCAAATACGGCTACATCATCGGGGATGACGCCTATGTGATAAAAATCGCTTCAGGATTCTATGAAAACAGTGCTCTCGGCATCTCGCCGAATGCAGGTCTCATGTTGATGTTCAGCCAGAAGACCGGTCGGCTCGAAACCATTTTACTCGATGAAGGCTGTCTCACAAATGTCCGAACGGCTGCTGCGGGTGCTGTCGCAGCCCGCCATCTGGCACCCAAGACCGTTCAACGCATCGGCATTATAGGTGCCGGCTACCAGGGTAGAATGCAGCTAGAATATCTGAAACCGGTTGTGCCTTGTCAAGACGTCTTGGTGTGGGGACTCAGCCAGGAAGAGCTCGATGCTTACACAAAAGAGATGACACTCAAAGGCTATAACATCCAAACAACCCTCAACGTCGCTGATGTTGCCAATGCCTGTAATTTGATTGTAACGGCAACCCCTTCCAAAAAAGTGCTCCTCACGGCAGATGTAATCAAACCCGGAACACACATTACTGCCATGGGTTCGGATACGCCCGATAAAATCGAACTGGATCCGGCTATCCTGCAGAAAGCAGACGTCATCGTTGCCGACAGCATCGAGCAGAGTCTCTCCCGGGGTGAGATATTCCAGGCCCGACAAACCGGCACCCTTGATGAAAAGAGGGTTGTTGAGCTGGGTCATGTTATTACCGGCAAATCACCTGGGAGAACGTCTGATAATCAGATCAGCGTGGCAGACCTGACAGGTGTCGCCATACAGGACATCCAGATATGCAAACTGGTGTCACGGGCCATTCAGCCATAAGCTGTAAGCACTAAGCGGCTTATAGCTTTAAGCTTAGAGCTCACAAGAAAGGAGCACCCCATGAATTTTGAAACTTTTGAACTGGAAAGAATCCAATCCCTTTATGAAAACACCGTTCAATACAACCTGACGGAAAGCGGCATCCATCCTTACACGCCCAAGGAACTTCTCAGCGAGGCGGAAATAGAAACCATGCTGAACCTGAGACTGGGATACGGCCAAACCAACGGATCCATCGAACTGAGAAATGCCATCCGTCAACACTACCAGGGGGCGGACACCGAGAACATCCTGGTGACCAACGGGTCCGCCGAAGCGAATTTCACGTTTGCCTGGAGTAATATTCAGGCGGGTGATGAAGTTGTCGTCATGCTGCCCAATTATATGCAGATCTGGGGCATCGCTCGGTATCTGGATGCTGATGTAAAGCCTTTCTATCTAAAAGAAAATCTGAACTGGGCACCGGATATGGACGAATTGAAGCAGCTGGTTACACCCAGAACAAAAATGATCTGTCTGTGCAACCCGAACAATCCAACGGGGGCCATCCTGGACGCGAATGCCATGGATGCGATCATCGAAATTGCCAAGAAAAACGATACCCTACTCCATGTGGATGAAATTTACCGCGGGGCCGAACTCGAGGGTGACGAAACGGCCACTTTTTATGGAAAATATGGTAAAGTCATTGTCACCATGAGTTTATCCAAGTCCTATTCCTTGCCTGGCCTGCGTATGGGCTGGTTGGTAGGCCCTACAGAACTCATGGAAAAGGGATGGGCGTATCACGACTACACCTCCATCTCCACCACCATTATTAGCCAGTACGTGGCGACCCTGATCATGCAGCCTGAACGTCGGGAGAAGGTATTGTCCCGGGGGCGTAAAATGTTAAGAGAAAACCTGGATGCATTTCAGAAATGGGTCGATACCCATGCCAAACTTTTCCATTTCACTCCTCCACGTGCAGGAGGCATGGCCTTCATGCGTTATAACATGCCGATCAATTCAACTGAATTGTCAGACAAGCTCAGACTGGAAAAAAGCGTATTCATCATACCCGGTGATTGTTTTGGCATGGACCACTACCTGCGGATTGGCATTGGAGGTGAAAAAGAGCACCTGTTGGCCGGTCTGGATCTTATTGATGAGATATTAAATGAACTATAGCAGCAATAAGCCCTTATAGGCATTAACCATGAATACAATACAAACCACCCAACCGGGCCCGGACAATTCAACGTTCATGAATTTTCCCATGTGTCTTGATTTGGACAGGCTGGATGCTGATTTTGCCATATTGGGCATCCCCTATGGCGCCCCGTATGGAGATGATGACATTCCCAATGATCAGTCAACCGCACCCGCTGCTGTTCGCCGCGAATCCAAACGGTTGTGCCTGGGACTGGATCACTGGGATTTCGATCTGGATGGTCCCCTCTTTGACGGCCATGCAATCCGGGTTGTCGACTGCGGGGACATCCCAGGCAATCCTGCCGACACAAAACAACATTATCAGATGGCGGAAGATGCCGTACGAAAAATAGTGGAACAGGATGCCTGCCCCATCATTCTTGGTGGAGACCACGGGGTGCCGATTCCTGTGTTTCAGGCCCTCGATAATAAGGATCCTCTTAACATTGTGCAAATCGATGCACACATCGACTGGCGGGATGAAAGAAACGGCGTACACAATGGCTACAGCAGCCCCATGCGACGGGCATCCGAGATGTCACATGTTAGGCGTATCATCCAAATAGGCATGCGGGCCCAGGGTAGTGCCAGAAAGCAAGAGGTAGAGGATGCACTTACCTACGGTGCTGAATTGATCAATGTTTACCAGGTCCACAAAAATGGTATGGCGCAAGTATTGGAGCACATTCCCAAGGGTGAGCATTGTTATCTTACGATCGATGCAGATGGACTTGATCCTTCCGTCATGCCTGCTGTTGCAGGACCAGCTCCAGGTGGATTGTTATATCACCACGTGAGAGAATTGATCCACGGTTTAAGTCGTACGGGCAAACTTATAGGAATGGATATTGTCGAGATAACGCCCTCATCTGATATTAATGGAATAACGTCCCTGACTGCTGGCCAACTCATTCTCAATTTTATCGGCGCATGTATACGGGCAAATTCTCTTCAAATCTAATAAATGATATTCTAATAAGTTTAACTCTGATCTTTGGTTTTTAAACAAATGGAGATGATTACAAATAATCAAAGCGCTACAGCGAACTTCCGACGAATAATACACTGTAGCGGACTTAGCCAGTGTGGCTGTTCAGGATATCCGAATCTGTAAATTCGTCTCTATAGCTCCTGGATGATAATTCGCGCTCGACTGATTTATCACTATATCAAGAGAGGGGAGAATTGCCTATGGAGCAAAAATGGGCAGATAGCCAAAACGTGGAACATAAATTCAAGCACGACTTCAAAAAGGAGGAACAAGGAAATGAAGAACCAAAAAGTTATGCACTTAATTTTCGTTCTGAGCGTGGTGTTGGCTTTGACGCTAACTGGCGTTGGCGCCGGCACGGCCCAAGCCCTTTCAAAAAACATTTTATCCGTTGCTATCACGACAGATCCTGATGATACTGATCCCCGCTCCGGCTATGATAGTTTTGCGCAATCGGTTTTATATCATATGTATGAGGCGCTTACCTATTACAACCGACCGGGAAGCAAGGAAGAAATAGGCCCGTGGCTTGCAACTTCATGGGAATTTAATAACGACAAGACACAATGGACCTTTCATCTTCGCAAAGGTGTTAAATTTCATGACGGAACCGATTTCAATGCGGCGGCCGTAAAATACACAATTGATAATACAGTAGCGGAAAAAATGGCTCCCGCATGGATATATTCACCGATCAAATCCATTGAAGTGGTTGATACACACACCATTAAATTCACCTGCAAAGCACCGGCTCAACTAGACCTGATTCTCTCGAGCGGATTCGGTGCATGGATGATCAGCCCCTCGGCCACGAATACCGTGAAATGGTTCAACGCAGGTAATTCTTCCGGGACTGGCCCATACAAGTTTGTGAGCCGAGTCCCCGGGACTCGTATAATAATGGAACACCATAAAGAGTATTGGGGGGGCTGGGAAGAAGGCCAATTTACCTCGATTATTTTCGATATTATCCCCGACGCCACTGTTCGTGAGCAGATGCTCCGATCTGGTGAAATTGATGTGGCTTATGAACTCAACCATGACAGTATCGATAGTCTTAAGAAGACACCGGGCGTTGCCGTGCACGTTGAGCCGGTATTCCAGACCTATTTCCTGGAAATTAATTTTAAAAAACCGCCTCTGGATAAGCTGAAAGTACGCCAGGCACTCGCCCATAGTTTTCCGTATAAATCGGTACTCGCGGGCGTTTTTGGCGGACTCGGTACAAGGGCAAGTGGTTTGATTCCCCAAAATATGTGGGGAGCCAACGCCGACCTTGCTGTTGAGCAAAACATGCAAAAGGCCAAAAAACTGCTTGCCGAGGCCGGTCACCCTAATGGCGGCTTTACGCTTGAACTCTGGGCGTCTGAAGGAAACACACTGTACAAGAATGTCGGAGAAATCTGGCAACCGGAGCTGGCAAAACTGGGGATCAAACTGGACATACGTGTGCTGAGCTTTAACGTAATAACGACAAAAGCCGAGACCGATCCGGAACACGCTTTCGATTTTATGGGCCAGGACTGGTATCCCACCTATGTAACCCCCACTGATTTTTTTTATAGCGTATTCCATACCGGAGAATTTTTTAATTTCGGTCACTATTCCAATACAGCCTTCGACGATATGGTTCTCAAAGCAGATGACCTGACTGCTTCAGACAGGACAAGCGCAATCAAATTCTTCAAGCAGGCCGGGAAAATGCTTGCAGACGATGTGGGAGCCATCTTCATGTTTGATGCCCCGCAAATTTATACAATCCGCAACGACCTGAAGGGCTTTGAGTTCTCGCCCGGCTATACAGCTGTCTTTTCATATTATAAACTGAAAAGATAAAAACAAGAAATGAGTATTGGGGCAGTCACCTTGAGTCCTGAAGGGGCGAGGTGACTGCCACCTAATATTGAGTGCGATAGCAATGAGCAGATTAGCCTATTTGATCCGTCGCCTGACCCTGGCAATCTTCGTCGTCATCGGCGTTCTAACAATCACTTTTATTGTCTCTCGACTTGTACCGGCCGACCCGGCCCGCCTATTCACGGGGCCGCGCGCAAGCAAGGAGAAAATAGAAGAAACCCGTGAGAAATTCGGGTTAAACAAGCCCATACCTACACAGTTCGTCAGTTATATCAAAAATACCATACAAGGGGATTTCGGAATATCTTTCAAGACCAAGACCGCGATTCTGACTGATCTGAAAATATTTTTGCCGGCCACCCTCGAACTGGTCATCTTATCCCTGCTGCTGGCAGTGGTGATAGGAATACCCATCGGCGTATACTCAGGTGCTCATTGGGGCAAGGGACTCGATATAATAGGGCGGGTACTGACCATTTCAGGCGTATCCATTCCCAGCTTCTGGCTTGCGTTAATTCTGCAGTTGATTTTCTTTTCCTGGCTGGGATGGCTCCCCCTAGGAGGGCGCCTGAGTAGGGAATTTTTAATTTTTGAGCCTATTCAACATATTACAGGCTTTAACTTGATTGACGCAGCCATAACAGGCCACTGGAAAGCCTGGACGGACGCATTGATCCACATCATCATGCCAGCCATCGTACTGGCAGTCTATCCCATCTGTTTGATCTCCAGGATGTTGCGGGGGGCCATAATAGAGGTCTTGACACAGGACTATGTGACGGCTGCACGTGCCAGCGGTATGCCTGAACATATTGTCCTGTTCCGGTTTGCCCTTAAAAATGCCATTGCCCCTACATTGACTGTGATAAGCCTGGTTTTTGCCTATTCCATTTCCGGATCCGTCTTAGTCGAAATTGTTTTTAACTGGCCGGGATTAGGTAAATATATAACCGACGCCATAATCAACGCTGACTTTCCCGTGGTATTGGCGGTAACGTTGATCGTGACCGTCATTTATGTCCTGATTAACCTGTTTGTGGACCTGCTACAGGCCGTTATTGATCCTCGAATTCAACTGGACTGACGGATATTGGGATTGCCATACCGTCAGGTGGCATAAGGCCCGAGACATATAGCAAATACTATTTACATTGATTAAAGTGCATTCTGTGATGACTGAAAAAAATAGCATTAACACTAAGAACAAGCCCCTCACGGCAGGCGGCCGGTTGATAGGAAATCTATTTCAACGCATAGAACCCGGCGCGGCGGTATGGTTTTTCAGAAAAGACAGGGTAGCGATGGTCTCACTTATTTTTTTGATCATGGTTGTCCTGTTGGCCGTTTTTGCCCCCTTGCTGACACCATACCCGGAGCAGGGAGCGGGGAAGCCGAATATCACAGAAAAGCTCAATGCCCCAAACCGCCAGCATCCGCTTGGTACGGACAATTTGGGACGCGACCTGTGGGCCCGTATTCTTTTCGGCGCGCGTACTTCGCTCATGATCGGATTCACCGTAACTGCACTCGGCGCGTTTATAGGTACAATTTTAGGAGCCATGGCCGGGTATTTCGGTGGCTGGGTAGATGAGATCATCATGCGGATTACCGATGTCTTCCTCGCTTTTCCCCCGTTGCTGCTGGCAATTATTATGGCTGCTGTCCTGGGCCCGAGTATAACCAATACGATCATCGCCATCACCGTTACCTGGTGGCCCTGGTACGCCAGGATTATCAGAGGCCAGGCCATTTCGGTCAGGGAGCGTAATTATATTAAGGCCGCGATTGTGATTGGTGAAACGGACTACACCATAATAAAAAGACATCTTCTTCCCAATATCATGACACCCGTGCTGGTTCAGGCAACCCTTGATCTGGGGTCTGCTATTCTTGTGGCCGCAGCCTTGAGCTTTATCGGTCTTGGAACACAGCCCCCCACAGCTGACTGGGGTGTACTTGTGAGCGACGGGCGAGAACTGCTCTTGAGCGGCAGATGGTGGTTGTCCGTATACCCCGGCTTGGCCATATTCCTGACCGTGACCGCCCTCAATCTCATGGGTGACGGAGTACGGGATGCTGCTGATCCCAAGACAAGGGGTGGCAAATAATGGGCCGTCCATTATTGCAGATCCAGGACCTGCGGATGGTTTTCCATACACCTGTCGGAAAATTAAAGGCATTGCGGGGGATCAGTTTGACCGTAGACCGTGGCCAGATATTCGGTATTGTCGGCGAATCAGGCTGCGGAAAAACCATGACGGCGCGAGCGATCCTGGGACTGGTGCCCCATCCTGGAGAGGTGACGGAAGGACACATCCTTTATAACGGAGAGGATTTACTCCGGCTCAATCAGCATGAGATCCGGAAATTTCGTGGCAAGCGTATTGCCATGATCTTTCAAAATCCCCAGGCTGCTCTTAATCCCCTCTTTACAATAGGGGAGCAGATATCCGCTGTAATGAAGCAGAACAGAGGTGTGGCGGATATTGACGAGATTATTGACCTAATCAAAGATACGGGATTGCCAAACCCGGAAAAGATTATTAAAAGCTATCCCCATAGATTGTCAGGGGGCATGCAGCAACGGGCCATGATTGCAATGGCGCTGTCTTCTGAGCCGGAATTACTGATCGCGGATGAACCAACGACAGCCCTGGATGTCACTATTCAGGCCCAAATTCTTGAATTATTGACCAAATTAAAAGAGGAAAAAGGACTCACCATTCTTTTCGTCACGCATAACATGGGCGTAGTGGCTGAAACGTGTGATAGTGTGGCGGTATTTTATGCTGGAAAAGTCGTGGAACAAGGCACCGTACGAGATATCTTTCACAGCCCGAAGCATCCGTACACCCAGGGGCTGTTGGCCACACTGCCTCACCCCGGCAGCAGGGGAAAGGACCTTGCCACGATCCCGGGTGTTGTTCCCAGCGGATTCGCGGACATACCCGGATGCCCATTCGCATCCCGATGCCGGTATGTTATGGAGATCTGCCGCGAACAGCAGCCCATATGGACTGAAACTAGAAATGGATCAACCGGTTTCAGTCATAAGGTCGTATGCTTTTTACATGAATAATGTAAGTTCTCATTAAATGCATGCCGGAAAGCGCGCTATTATCATTTTCAAGAAGACATCAAACGACAGATAAAAGAGAAGCCGTAATGAGCTTTACAAGCAATCCGATAATTAGCCTTAAAGGTTTAACAATAGAATACCATATGCAAGGGGGTTTTTTTTCTCGTAAAAAACAATCCATACGTGTCATTAACAACCTTGACCTGCAGATATTTACCGGCGAAACCATAGGCATCGTTGGTGAATCAGGGTGCGGTAAATCCACATTGGCCCATGGGATTTGCCGACTGGTCGAACCGACCGGCGGAGAGGTCGTTTTTAAGGGAACGGATATTTTAAAGCTCAATAAATCAGAGCTTAGGGGCATACGGCCAAACATACAATTGGTTTTTCAAGACCCATTTTCATCCCTTAATCCGCGTATGAATATCCTTGAACTGGTGGCCGAACCCCTGCGTACCCACTCAAAATTTAGCTCCAATGAAATAGAGGGGCAGATTGAGAACTTGCTAAATAAGGTTGGTGTGGGTTCGGAACTGATGAATCGCTACCCTCATCAATTAAGCGGTGGTCAGGCGCAGCGGGTTATTCTTGCAAGAGCCCTGTCATTAAACCCATCTTTCATTATCCTGGATGAACCAACCTCGGCCCTGGATGTATCTGTGCAAGCTCAAATCATCAATCTGCTTATCCAATTACAGAAGGAGTATAGTCTCTCCTATTTGTTCATCTCCCATGATTTGACACTTGTACAGCATATAGCAACTCGTATTGGCGTTATCTATCTTGGAGAGATCGTTGAACTTTCAGCAAACGAAACGCTTTTTGAAGCCCCTCAACACCCATATACACAAGCCCTATTATCGGCGACTCCCCTTCCCGATCCGGACCAAAAGGGAAAGCGAATCGTGTTAGAGGGTAATGTACCAAGCCCTGCCAACCCGCCTCCTGGTTGTCGTTTCCATGTACGCTGCCCCCACGTAATGGATATCTGTCGCGTACAGCCTCCGGGCCTTCACCAAACGCATGCAGGCTGGGCAAAATGTTATCTATTGGAAATATGAGTAACAAGCTTTATTAACAGTACTTTTTGAGAAGTGGGAAGGCTTTAATATGAGTGAATGGGAAAAATATCTGATAAAACATCGAGATCAATTTATTAACGAATTACTTGGGTTTCTTCGCATCCCAAGTGTTTCCGGGTTGTCCGATCATAAACCTTACGTCATGAAGGCGGCCGAATGGGTTGAGAATCGTATGAAAGCAGCCGGAATTGAATCCGTCCAGATCATGCCCACAGATGGACATCCGGTGGTTTATGGTGAATGGCTTCACGCTGCGGACAAACCGACTGTATTGATATATGGTCACTTTGATACCATGCCGGCCGAGCCATTTGAGCTTTGGGACACCCCTCCCTTTGAACCCGAGATAAGAGATGGCCGCATTTATGCGCGTGGAGCGACCGATGACAAGGGAAATATGTTCATACCGCTTTTGGTAGCGGAAGCCATGCTGAAGACAAGCGGAACTCTACCCGTCAACCTGAAGTTTCTTTTTGAGGGCCAGGAAGAGATCGGCAGCCCGCAGTTGCCTGACTTCATCATGACCAACAAGGACTTGCTGAACTGCGATATCGTTCTATGTGCTGACGGTGGACAGTGGGAAGAGGACCAACCTGCTTTGATACTCGGTACCAAGGGATTGGCAGAAATTCAAATCGACGTTCATGGGCCGAGTCATGATTTGCATTCAGGAATTTACGGCGGTACTATCGCCAATCCTATTCACGCGCTTGTCAAAATTGTGGATTCTATGCATAATGAAGACGGGCGGGTCACCATTGACGGGTTCTATGACAAGGTTAGACCCCTGACGGATGTAGAGCGCGAACAAATGGCACGGATACCCTTCAATGAGATCGACTATTTAAACAAGACTGGTGCAAATAGCCTTTATGGAGAGATCGGGTTTAATACCTACGAGCGTTCCGGGGCCAGACCAACCTTAGAGATAAATGGTATAATTGGAGGATTCAATGGAGAAGGTATAAAAACCATCTTGCCAAGCTCGGCCCACGCGAAAATTTCATGTAGGCTAGTGCCGGATCAACATCCTTCAGAAATTGCAGATCTGGTTTTGACCCATGTAAATAAAGTTGCCCCAGCAGGAGTTAATGTAGAAGCTTATAAGGGCGATGGAGGACCGGCGAATCCGTATTTAATACCTGCCTCTGAAGCTGGTATGTCCATCGCAGCTTCTGTTCTCGAATATGTTTACAACAAAAAACCTTATCATATTCGTGAGGGGGGAACGATTCCTGTAAATGCTCTTTTCCTGGAATACCTAGATGCCTATACTATTGTATTCAGCTTCGGCCTTCCGGATGAACGGCAGCACTCACCCAATGAATTTTTCAGGCTGTCCAGTTTTGATCTCGGTCAAAAAGCATATGGAAGACTATTGAATAGACTGGGCAAGGAGTTCACAAAAAAGGAAGTGAGATAAAAAATGATTCCAGATTTAACAGAAGTTCAAATTAAGACCAAGTATATATCAAAGAATATCTATATGCTGGAGGCCACAGGCGATGTTGCAGGCAATATAGGAGCGTCTGTTGGACCGGATGGCATTCTGCTGGTGGACACACAGTTTGCCCCATTAGCAAAACAAATTTGCAATGCATTGAAAGATATTGGCGGGAAAGAAATCCAGTATATCGTCAATACCCATTCTCATGACGACCACACCCATGGCAACGCTGCATTGGGAGAGAATTCCACCCTAATTGTGCATAGTCAAGTCTGGAAACAAATACAAAATGACCCCAATAGAACTTTAAAAAACGTTGAAACTTTTGACAACCGGAAATCTCTTTATTTCAATGGAGAGCGGATCGATATTGTACACTTTCCCAATGGCCACACTGTCAGCGATTCAATCGTAATTTTCAACAATTCGAATGTTGTTCATGTAGGAGATCTGTTAAATTCCGGGTGTTTGTGCTTTCCTTTTGTCGACATAGCGTTAGGTGGCAGCATTGAAGGTTTAGTAAATAATGTTGAATCGATTCTCAGCACTATCCCCCGTAATGCCAAAATCATTCCTGGTCATTATGAGATTACCAATATAGATGGTTTGCAGATGACTTACGGAATGCTTTTGGAAACAATCGGGATTGTTCAAAAGAAAATTGCTCAAGGTAAAAATATAGAGCGAATTAAATCTGAGGGATTTCCAGGTAAGTATGACTCATGGGGAGGCGGATATACTGAAGCCTCTCAGTGGATTGAAAATATATATAACGGCTCATTGCCGTCCATATCTGAATAAAATAGTTAGAAGAAAATCAAATTTTACATTTCTGCAATCACCGATTAATGCCGGGGATAATTAATTTCAGGATAGAGCCGAGAAGTTAAACAAATTGGATCAATTTTGATTTTTGTTGCATCAGCGTGCCCGTCCCTTCCACAAGCAGTACTAGTTGGTTTTGGCAAAGGATAATCAATGGGTTGTTATTATAACCAATATCTTAGGAAAAACATCATTTCCTGGATATTCTACCAGGTTAATTCAAAGGATGGGGTCGATTTTGCCATGTTGTTTACCCTACGGGAAAGGCCGGAGGACATCAGATCCGGTGTTGTCAAGGGTTCGCGG
>Ga0209013_10003042_pt1 | contig 15044 bp, 14 predicted proteins | sample Cruoilmetagenom2_FD_187291 | JGI IMG/M metagenome (GOLD analysis project Ga0209013, IMG submission 187291) | Oil polluted marine microbial communities from Coal Oil Point, Santa Barbara, California, USA - Sample 2 (SPAdes) (version 2) | ecosystem: Environmental > Aquatic > Marine > Oil seeps ... | reverse complement strand
AGCCGTCGAGGACATCCTCCAGACGCAGTTCGGGGAAATCGAGGCCGCTGTGCTGGACTATCAGAACGAGGAGCTGGTTGCCTTCATTACCGCGCCTTCAATCTCCAAAGCTGCTATCCCGGTGGCCGCTCCCGCACCAGCGGAGTGGGCTGCCCGGGCCACTGAGACCCTGGCCAGGCAACTTCCAGCGCCATCGGTCCCGGCGCGGCTCTTCCTGGTGGAGAAATTCGTCATGAAACCGGTGTCCGGGAAGATCGACCGGGGGTGCTTGCCCAGGCTGTCTCATTTACTGACAAACGCTGGACCAAAAGTAGCGGATGAGAAAGCCGCCATCCCCGACACCGATGCGGGCATAGATCCAGGCTGTGAGGAAGTGCTGGAGGTCTGCAGAGCCGTGTTCGAGACGCCCTTGGAATGGGATGATGTATTCGCTGACCATGGGGGGCACTCGATCGTCATGGCACGACTGACTCAGCGCTTACAAGCCGCAGGATGGGGGGTGCCGGTGCGGGCGCTGCTCAGCGACTGCGACACAGCACGAAAAGTGGCCAATCACCCGCGGCAACTTCAGCAGGCCACTGAGACTCCAACGGATGCAGTGATAACCGGCCGCAACAGCACCAAGCGCGATGAAGCTGCGGCAAAGGTGCTCTCTGTAGGTTTTTTCACAACTTTGCAGGTCCTGTTTCTGTTGTTGTTGTTCGCACCTGCTTTGGTGAGCTTCCTGGGATTGATAGCCATTGCGGAAATCGGAGAGTTCTTTATGACCGCCAGTATCTGGGGGTTCATTGGCGTCGGCTTTCTGATGTACCTGGTCGCCCTTGTAATTCCCTTCGCCGGCCTGCTCTGGGTGATGGTGATCAAGCTCTTCATGGGGGGTCACATATATAAGAATAATGTGTCCCCGGGGGTATACCCCAAGTGGAGCAGAATGCATCTGCGGGTCTGGTGCATCGGGCGGATGGAGAATTCGGTGATTCTTCCCCTGGGCGCTATGTTTCGCAGTGCACCCCTGATGGCCTACATTTTGCGGCGGCTGGGCGCGACCGTGGGTGATAACCTTCAGTGCGCACACGACGTGGAGTTCTCCGGACCACTGAACTTATTTTCCACCGGGGATGATGTGGCCATCCAGACCGGAGCCTACATTCACATGTCAAGATGGTTGGGTCAGGATTTGCATATCGGTCCTGTTCACCTGGGGAGTGGTTGCAAGATCGGGATGCGCGCCGCCATTGCCAACGGTGTGAAGGTGGGCGGCGGCTCCTGGATTAACCCGTTTACCCCCATACTCAACAACGTGGGTTCGCATGAGATGTGGGAGGGTGCCCCGGCACGCTTCAGTGGCCGTTGCACCGAACTGAAGCGTACTGCCAACAGCTGCGCATCCGCAAGCCCGTTCTGGTTGATGGAAGCGCTCAATATCCTTATGCAGTTCTTCCTCGACTTCTGGCTCATAGTAGTCCCCACAGCTGCGGTTACGTGGTTTGCCGTCTCGTTCATACCCGTCAGAGAAACAGCAGTTGCCAGTGAATACTTCAAAGTGACGCCAATAATCGAGATTGTCTGGCAAATGAGTCTGTACACTTTTGTCACCACCTGGGTGACCATCGTCCTGGTTTCAGTGATTGTTTGCCTCTTTCTTCGTTATACGCCCGCTTCGCCCGGCTTGTATTCCTCGCGCGGATTCAAGGGCTCACTGCTTTTGTACAGACTGAAGAAAATGAATCAAGTTCAGCACCAGTGGACCTGGACCATTACCGGCCAGTACCTGCGCGCACTAGCAGGCTTGCGCTTCCCGCGCCTGGGCGCCTCGGAATGCGACGTGATGTTCAATCTCGTTCCGGAGCTCGCCAGTGCCGATCCCCAGGTGTTCTGGTCCAATGGCAGTTTCACCAATATGCTTGATTATGGCGCCGAGCACATCAAGCTTCGCCAGCTCGACATGCCCCGGAATTTCTTCAGCGGTAACAACTGCGTCGCCGAATACGGGCAATATCCGTCCAACTTCCTGCTGGGTGTCTCCACCCTGGGTAATGACAAACGGTTCCGGCGCCAAATGCGGTCCCGGCTCGGCGAGCCGATCACGGTGGCGGGAAACCCGCCAGTAAAATTTGCAAGTGTGGACTTCGAAACGGAGAATAAAGCCCAGATACTACCTGGCCTGTCTCTCTTTCTGGCGCGTGTCTTCCTGAATGACATATTCAGTATCGGTATTCTGCGCATCCCCAATATAATCGTCTTTATGCTTCTGTTCACTAGCCTGCTTCGCCTGGGTGAACACCCGGTAGTCAGCGCACTTATTTCCCTGATTCTTTCGGAGTTCATCCTGGTTGTGCTTTGCGTTGCGATCAAGAAGCTCGTGGTCGGAAGCAAATGGGGCTCTGCACACTCGACACCGTTCTGGTCCTGGCGGCATTTCAGCTATTTTTTTGCGCAGGACTGCTTTTTCGCCTGGTGCAAGAGACCTTTGCAATTGTCTGCCGGGACTGTACTTTCAAATACTGTTCTGCGATGGATGGGGTGTCAGGTTGGCAAACGGACCATAGTGGCTTCACCCATGCAGGCCTCCGACTGGAACGCGGTGAAATTTGGCGATGATTGCATCATCAACGGCTTTCTGCAGTATCACACCTTTGAGAATATGATGCTGAAAGTGAAGCTAAGCGATGTTCAGGACGGTAGCACAGTCAACTTCGGCGCCACGGTTATGGGCGGTGCGGTCATCGAGCCAGAGACAGACCTTTTGCCACTGAGCCTGGTCCTGAAGGAAATGCGTCTGCCCACTGCCACTTATGAGGGCAGCCCCGCGGAACCTGTGGATGGTTACAGATGACCAGAGACGAAAGTGACAGGATCATTGATCATTTCGCGTCCAACACGCGTAATTTGACACCGGCGCCCGTGCGTCATGCCGCTCACTTGTTGTATGCGCCGGTTTCGAACGATCCGGATGTGACGAGGCGTTGCGCATCGGTCCTGTCTGATACCGAGTTGCAGAGGGCCAGCCGCTTTGCAAAACAAGGAGACAAGGCCCTGTTCAAACAGCGCCGGGCATTTCGCCGGTTCTGCGGCGCTCTCGCACTCGGATCGTCGCAGCCCTTATCGCAGATCGATTTCGAGGAGACAGAAAACGGGCGGCCCCACCTTTCCGGTTTGCCGGATTTCTGGTTTGGTTTTTCCTCCTGCCGTTTCGGTTTCGTCGGGGTCTGGTCGTCGACACATGCGATCGGCGTCGACCTCGAAGACCAAACGAACGACCTGGAGGCTATAGAACTCGCCCGGCAGTTTTTTTCGCGAGCCGAGGCGAATGCTGTTAATGGGGCAGGCGGCCAGGAGCGCCTGCGGACTTTCTTTCAATTCTGGAGCCTCAAGGAAGCAGCGCTGAAATCTATCGGGGAGGGTTTGCCCTTTGGTCTCGACGCCTTCGAGTTCGAGTTGGACCCAGACCTGCGTGTCGTTCATGCGCCCCCCGAACACGGCGGACCCGAGCAGTTTAAAGCCCACGTGATCGAGGGAACGGACAGTTGCGCCGCTCTTGTCATCCGAAGCCTGGCTCCACGACAAATTGGGAGATAGGTTGTCGAATACTTGCAGATTCTGGAGAAAGTTGCGTCAATATATACTATTCTCAAAACTCCCCCGGAATCCCCTATTTCGTAAATTTTAATTTAACAAAGAGTGCAATGATAAAAAATAGCCTGGCTTTAGCTGTCAGCGGAATGATTCTTATCACCGCATTGGCAATGACAGCGTGTACCGAAGAAGAGACTCTCCCGCCAGAGAAGACCAACCAGGTTATCGTCAACTATGTGGTTCCGACAAAACCAGCGCATCATCAGATATACAAACTACTAAAGGAGCGTCAATCGCTCGAACAATTGCAGGAGTTTCTCAGTCCTTTCCGGCTTCGCTGGCCATTGTATATCTCATTGACAGAGTGTGACGGAGAGGCGGATGCCACATATGGGGATGACGCGATAGCAATCTGCTACGAATATATTGAAGAACTGCGACAGAACATGCCTGCGGAAACCACGCCGGCTGGAGTAGAGCCACTTGATACAGCTGTCGGTCCCTTTATGGATACTGTTCTACACGAATTTGCTCATGCCTTGTTTGATTATCTCGATGTTCCAGTTCTCGGACGCGAGGAAGACGCCGCCGACCAGGTGTCCGCCTACATTTATCTTAAACTAGGCAAGGACGAGGCGCGCCGGCTGATCATGGGCACCTTCTACACCTACATGCTGGAGGTGCAGGATACCGACCCACCGTCAATGGAAGAATACGCCGACGAACACAGCACTTCAGAACAGCGGGCGTTCAATCTGTTATGCATTGCATATGGCGCCGATCCTGAGCTGTTCGAGGACGTTGTGAAAATTGGGGGCTTGCCGGACGAGCGAATCGCAATTTGCGAAGAAGAATTCGAACATATTGCGTTCGCCTATCAAACATTGATTGGCCCCCATATCGATCCTGATCTTGCGAAAAAAATATTTGACAGGTCCTGGCTGCCCGAAAGCACTTCGCGCATGCTGCGCGAACAAAACTGAATTGAACCGTTTTGCCACACCTCAAACCGTTGACAACACAGACTGGCTGAAAACCGCAGCAATCATCCTGGTCGCGATTGACCACTTCGGCTATTTCTTCATTGAAAACGCCGACTGGTGGAGTGTTTTCGGACGCATGGCGGCTCCGCCGTTTTTCTTCCTTCTGGGCTACGCGCGGACCCGGACCGTCCCGCTCTATTGGATCTGGCTCGGTGTCATTCTGACCCTGCTCGACAGCTGGAACGCCAACTGGACCTGGGTGGCGCCGAACATTCTTTTAAGTTTCGCACTCATCCGCATTGCACGTCCCCGTGTGCAATTCCTTTTGCAACATTACGGTTGGGTCGCTTTCGCCCTCCTCATTTTCGTACTTTTGGCGGTGTTGCCGATAGCGGCAAAGATTGTTGATTACGGCGCAGAAGGATGGCTGTGGGCGCTGTTTGGCTTGTGCCAACGCATGTATGTCGACAGTAGATCAGCTATCGGCCCCGTCGGCACAGCCCAGAGCTCAGCGCCGTCCACGCAAGCGATAACAGAAAACCTGGGCCTGATGCGCCTGTTGGCCTGCTTTGTCGCAGCGGTCGTCTACGTCTGGCGGGAACAACTGGAATTTTCGTTTTCTCAAATCCAGCTCACCACCTTTGTTATCGGCCTCGGAATATTATCCATTAGCCTGTGTCTGTTCCTGCGCGGTCCGAGCCGCATTCAACCGCTAGAATCCGTAGCCGGCGCCCTGCGCTTCATTGGCCGGCGCACTCTGGAAATTTATGCCATTCAGCTTGGCGGCTCCGAAATCATAATAAACCTGGCGCCTGGTCTCGCCCCCTGACTACGGCGGGCCTGAAAGAACATGGACTTTCGGCAGTGGCAAAAGCCTGCCGTTCTGAAGCTTCAAAAGTAACGTGTTGTCAGTTTCGAGGCAACATCGTATACTCATTGGCCCCACCAAAGAGAAGAGAGATTTTTGATGAAATCTATTATGCGATTCATGTTTATTTCCATTCTGATGATGGTTGCCGCACCGGCATGGTCGGATGCTGCCTTGCACATTATCACATGCCAGCAGGACGACGAACTAACTGATGAGATACTGGAAGCATTCTCAGCAGAATGGCTCAAGGCTGCAAAGACGGTCAAAGGTGGTGAAAATCTGGAACTTCGTTTAAATTTTCCGGTAGCCGCCAAAGCAGGTGAAATTGATGTAGCGATTATGCTGATTGCCCCTTCTTTTGCAGAGTGGGGTGCGTTCATGGACAACTACGCCGGATCTGCAGCTGAAGACGCTGATTCAAAACATCAAGACGGTCTTGATTGTGCAAATGGCACCCTTTGGGAGTCATTAAAAGTCGAATAGGTTAATACTTAGCCAAACTGAAAGGCCGCCAAATCTGGCGGCCTTCTTATTACAGAACAATCTGAGCTCCTGATCAGCCCCGATATAAACCTCCAATCCGATGGCTCTGGCTGAAACGAAACCCAGTCAGAGAGATGGGTGGGTTTTCTGCCTCTTTACCTATATAATCCGCGCACTTATTGAACCTTGGGAGAGAATAGGAATGCGTAATTTGGTTAAAATTCTGCTGGCAGCTTGTTTGTTTTTATCAGCAGCCAGCGTGTTTGCACATGATGAACCGGAAGAAGAGGAAGTCGTTAAGCCCTGGGAAGGCAGCGGTGAATTGGGATTTGTCAACACAACCGGTAATACGGAAACAGTAGCATTGAATGCCAAGCTGAATTTCATCAGGACGGGGAAGAAGTGGCGTCACCGTTTCAGTGGTACGGCAATGACTACTTCCGAAGATGGCAACAAGGATAATGAGCGTTACACCATGGAGGTTCAGAGTGACCGCAAGCTTACTGAAAAAAGCTGGCTATTCGGCGCATTTCGCTGGGATGCCGATAAATTTGGCTCCTACGACCCGCAAGTGTCGTTAACTGCTGGTTATGGTTACCAATTAATGAAAAGTGAGAAACACTCACTCAAAGGTGAAATCGGTGCGGGTTATCGCAAATTGGAAGAGACCTCTACGAATAATACAAGCAGCGAAGCAATCGCAAGATTCCTGCTGGATGATTCCTGGCAGGTTTTCAAGTCAACCGCTTGGACCAACCGCCTGTTGATTGAAACCGGGTCAAGCAACACTTTCACCCAGTTCAACACCGCCCTGGCGGTTTCCATGAATGCTCGTTTTGCATTAAAACTGGGTTTTGAGGCACGTAACAACACCAAGATTCCACCGGGCGATACGGAAAAAACCGATACGATCACTTCCGCGAACCTGGTATATAACTTCTGACGTACAGGTGCGGCATTTTGATGCCGTGCTTCAAGGGTCAGTCCGAAGCGAATTTTCCGACATACCAGCCCAGCGCAGCGCCGCTGAGGCTGTAGATGAAGAATCCTTCGGCAACCCACCACACCCAGATGGTTTCCGGCAGGTTGAAAACACCGGACCAGCCTGCTGACATGGCGCCACCAATCAAGGCCAGGACAAAACCGAACTTGAGCCCCCTGATGACACCGGAGCCATCGAATGCATCGCGAATATTGTCGTAAATACCTGCAAACAGGAATGACATAAGCAGCCCGGTGGCGATCCAGCGCGGCATAAGTGCAGCCATGTCGGGTGGATCCTGGGTCAATTCCGGACGCCAGTATTCAGTGGTCGCCTTGTACAGTGGTTCCAGTACGCCCTCGTGAATCACGATGCCCGATATCATTCCGAAAACCCACTGAACGGCGTAAAAAACAACGCCACCCACAATAATGGTCTTGAAGTTAAGTCTCATGCTCGATCTCCTTTGATAAGCCGCAGCTTAAAATCAGTATAGGAGATCAGAAAATTTCTGCTGGTTCCGTATCCTCATACCGTTGCCTCTTTTGGGTCCGGGCCATATTGATTTTGACCAGACGTGCCGTCCAGAACCATAAGCACAAGAAACCAAATCCCACCGATGAGAGGAATTAAACTGATAAATATCCACCAACCACTGCGATCAGTGTCGTGAAGTCGCCTGACCGCTACAGCCAGGCCCGGAATAATCATCGCCAAAAGAAAAATGCCACTAAGCACGCCTATTCCTGTCTCTTCGTTTAAAGTGCCTGTCATGCCATCAATGGTCATAAGAACAATTGCGAAGATGAAGTAAAACAAGTAAAAAAACCAATACTCTTTCCGCCTGGCTCTGCCGTCAAATACTGCATATTTTTTCAAAACCTCAAGATACCAATTCATAATTTTTCCCTCAATTGAAGACCGTCGTTATCTTAGTTTAAGCCACGCATTGGTGCACCAACCCTGATCCATGATCATTAATTTCACCACGCCGTACTAAAATTTGGGATCAATGTAATAACCCGAATCTATTTCTTGCTCAATTGCTCGGGCCGCAGCCTGGGAGTGAAGTAATCGATGGCCGTATCCTCATCGACAGGATCGCAGTTTTTATCCACCAGTTCCTGGTCGTAATCGCTCCATCCACGCAGACCGGTTTTGAGTGACTTGACGTTCTCGAAGCCCATCTTCTGCATGACGTCAGCGGCCAGGACGCTGCGCAGGCCGGAGCGGCAAATGATAACAATAGCCTGGTGCCGCGCCTCGGCTAGCGTCGGTTCCGTTTCCTCATAATCATATTCACAGGCTGACTCCAGGATGCCACGCGGCACGTTGATGGAGCCGGCGATATGCATGGCTTCGAATTCGTAGGGCTCACGAATGTCCAGCAATACAACACCGGAACTGGCCTGCAGGGTCTCTTCCAGGTCCCAGGGCATTAGTTCCTCGACGTTGTGCAATGATTCTGCAACCAGTTGCATAAAGGTTTTCACGGCTTGGAGTATATAAGAATTCAAACTACGCTTGATCAATATCAATCTGTGTTAGGTAATTTTCTGGTAGAGATAACAATTTTGGTAGATGTTTGTTCTGGGAGTTCTTCTGACATTCCACTGGCCGGCAGGAGACTGTCAGCCGTCAGAGCTCAAATACTGTCATTTGATGGGGAGTCGAAAATGCGTTGCACTATCAGGATGTTGGCCGCCAGTTTACTGTTACTGAGTCATCCTGCGTGGGCTGTCAAGTGGGGAGCAATTCATGTCGGTGTGGATGAGAACAGTTTCTACTTCAATGTCGTTATTACCGACATACCCCCAGAGGTGACGGAATCAGAATTCAGGATGTACACAAAAGCCAGTGTGATAGGCAGTATTCCGGACGACCAGGAGCAATTTATGGTCGATGTCAACGTCCTGGTTGGCGAGGTTCTGGATGGTCCTCGAGTCGAGTCGATCGGAATCCCGGACACAGATCACTGGATGGACGAAGCTGTTCCTGAATTCAGCTTAATGAAAATCGCTGAAGGCAGTTGGCAATTTATTGGGTCGATTCCCCATGGAGATACTCCATATCAGCCCGGCGATCAACTGGGGGAGATCAGGTTCAATCACTCGGGAGGAGTCCTGCTTTGGACCGGTTTTCTGATAGCAGCCCAACCACCTCCTTCATTGTCCATGACGAAAACTTCAAAAACCCGCCTGGCAACCACAGCCGGCCAGGTAGTGACCTATGTTTACGAGATACGCAACACGGGGCAGGTAACACTGCACGACGTTGCGCTGTCGGACGATAACGTTGACGCAACACCGTTTTGTGATTACGACGGTAACGACGAACTGACAGTTGCGCCGCATCCGGCGTTTACGGTTACATGCAGCGCACGCCACACGGTGACCATGGAGGAATCTGAGGCGAATGAAACGTTGGACAACATCGCAACGGTGACATCCGATGAGGCAGAGACGGTCATGACCAGCCTCAGCATTCCTTTCGCTCTTTTCTCGAATGGATTCGAAAATCCGTTAAATATCATTACCGTGCTGGACGATTCACCAACGGTTGGCGCATTTAGCTCCATCGCCCTGGGTCTGGATGGAAATCCAGTGATCAGTTATGAGGATCACTCTCCAGCGGGGGCACTCAAGGTTGCCAAGTGCAATAACCCAACATGTACCACTGCGACCATCACTACCGTTGACGATGCGGGCGATGTCGGCGGCGGCAGTTCCATCGCCGTTGGCAACGATGGACTGCCCATGATCAGCTATATAGATCAAACCAACGGTGCGCTAAAATTTGTGAAGTGTAATGATCCGGCATGCACGGGAGGTGATGAAACCATATCCGTGATTGATGCTCCGGAGAACGGAGTTGGCGGGGAAAGTTCAATCGCAATTGGCAACGACGGACTGCCGGTGATCAGTTATCAGGGACGGGAGCCAACCGGAATTAAGGTGGCCAAGTGCAATGATGCGGCATGTTCGGGAGGTGATGAAATCATCACTTTGATCAACGAAGACGGCGGCTTGCATTCGTCAATTGCCATCGGTTCAGACGGCTTTCCGGTTATCAGTTTTCACCAGTTTATTAATCCGTTCAATGCCAGTCTGGTGAAAGTGGCTAAATGTAATGACAACGCATGTACCGGAGGAGATGAGACCATAACCATTGTAGCCGAAACCGGAAGCATCATCACCGGAAACACGTCCATTTCCATTGGAACGGACGATCTTCCCGTACTGGCCTATTTTGACTCTCTCACCTCGTCAATCTATGTCGCTACGTGTAACGACGCAGCGTGTTCAGGAAATGACGAGACAATAAACGCAGTAGACTCCATAGCTTTTACCGGGAGGCAGTCACTTGCGATTGGCGCTGATGGTTTTCCTGTGGTCAGCTACCGCGACAACAGTAGCGAGGCGCTCAAAGTAGCAAAATGCAATGACGCCACCTGTTCAGACGGCAACGTGCTCACTTCCATCGTGGACGACTTGCACAGTCTCGCCAGGAACAACTCCATCGCGATCGGTATGGATGGCCAGCCGGTAGTCTGCTACAACCGTGATTCATCACTGGCAATAAAAGTAGTTCACTGTGGCACACCTTCGTGCCAGTAGAGCATTACCTGATACCGAAATTCGGTCTACTTGTGCATTTGCAGGCCGATTTGAGCCACTTTTACATCAGAACATGATCCGCTCAATTGTGCCCAACCATTTGTATCCTAACGGTTTGCAAATCGCTGCCCGGGTCAAGCATCACGATATGCATTGTTGTTGCACATTTAAATCGTCACCCCGGCCAGGCCCGCCTCACCGACATCCCAGACCCCGTCACCATCGAGGTCGTCCCACTTGGCACCCGATAAGTAGCCGATGATGTCTTCAAAGCCATCTTTATGGATGATTTCGGGCAGGCCAATGACAATGACTGGACTCAGCAACATGCCGAACATCAAAGCGATTATTAAAGGTACCCTCATCCCACGCTCAATTGTATAGGTGTTCTTTGTAGTACGCCCTGAGGGACGGAAAGCCTCATTCTTTCTGGCTATCCCTCATTGGTAACTATAGGGTATAAACTCTGGATTACAATTTTATGCTATAAACAGAATTAAATGCACAGCGATTAGACAAGACGTGCAGATACATCTTACGGGAATTTGCAGGGATTTTTATTTGAGGCAGTGCAGCCCGTAATTGGAGGCCCAATGCCTGATGGCTACCAAGACCTTCATACGGTGGCTTTGGCGGGGGGCAAATCCTATCAATAATTTAGGGTGTAATGACAGTTGCCAGATCTAGTGGTTTATTGCCATTATTTGCCAGTGAGTGTGCCAAAATTGCGCCATTTTCAATGCAAGCACAATTCAATTTGTCACGCAAATAAGCTGTGTTGCCCGGACTCATCAACAGGTAGTCACGCAAAATTTATGCAAGTATATTTTGAACTTAAGTTCAAAAGTTGTAAGTTTTTGAATTAGATCGTGCCCAGAGGCGGAATCGAACCACCGACATGCGGATTTTCAGCCCGCAACGTGAAGTTTCTGGGTTCTATTAATCAATAAGCTACCACGCCGCGTCCTGCAGGGAACAGCCTGTTTAGCGAAATTTCGGTTTCATTCCATCAAACGAACAACCCCGTTACCGGCGGAGCCCTCGTCTCCGGCAACATTCCTGTTCCGGTTGGAGTCACTTTCTCATTCAGGTGAGCGAGTATCTTGCGAATCACCTCCGGGTCTTCGACGCTGGCAATAATCCTGACCTCACCGCCGCATTTACTACAGGTTTCAATGTCAATATTAAACACTCGTTTTAAACGCTTTGCCAAGGTCATTGAAGCCCGTTTCTCAGAGGGGGTTTAGTCTTGTGCTTCATCTGGGATTTTGGCCTTTTTCCTTCTACGGCGCTTTGCAGGTGTGACCAGTACCCGATACTTGCTATTCGGTGCGAAAACTCCATGAAAACGGCGATGATTTCAGGCTGGCTGCTTGCCTTTACGCTTTCATTGGACGATGTGGTAATCGCAAGTTTTGTATCCGGCCCGGTGCCACAACCTTGCCGATGTTGATCTTCTCAAAGGTCAGACTGGGTGTGACCCCGGATTTTAATGCGCTGGCATCGATCATCATCATGCTGGTTGCGGCGGGTGTTGTTTTGGCGGCCTTTGTCAATAGCAGGCAACAAAAACCAGGCATCTGAATTTAAAGGATTTGTGGATTCTATTCAGATCTGAGTTGCTCACGCACCCAGTTTTGGAAGTTGTAGACGTCGTAATCTTCTGCCATCAGGACGCCGTGCTTGTGCTGGATGCAATGCAGGCCCTTTTGATTGAGTTCGGAAACAAAAGCATCCTGCTGCATCACCAGTTTTGCGAAGCTGGCTGCTTTTTCTATATCGATGGACTTGTCCACAAGAGTTTCCTCAGAGAATAGCCATTCGACCTGCAACTCTGTTTTCTCAGTACCCATCGGTAGAAGGCGCACAATTCTGACGTAGTCGATATGTGCGGCTATGAAAACAGATGGGCAGTTGACCACATAGTGGTAGCCGGCTTTGCGTTCCGACTCACTTAAGCCTTCGAAAGGCTTGCCGACGGGTTGACCGTCAATCGTCCATGTTTGGGCGCCTTCACGCATACCGCCGATGAATTTAGGATCTGTGCTGTCCCGGTTGTCGGGCCAGTTGGGGTCTTCTTCAGGCTCCATGTAGGCACGACCATAAATGGGGACCATTTTGCAGAGTTCCGGGTGCACGCTTGGGCAGTGCAGACATTCGTTAAAGTTTTCCCAGAAAATCTTCCAGTTGCAGGCCATGGTTTTTCGATAGGTGTGACCTGGCTTTAAAGATGACAAGGGCCAATTTGTCAGGTCTGCAGAGTCTTGCTGGAAGGATTCTTCCAATGGCATGGCATCTTTGCCAGCCAGGTTTACAAAAACAAAACCGTTCCACTCGTCTATTGCGACTTTGTAGAGTGGGAAATTCTTTTTATCAAAACCGGCGGGGCAATGCTTGGAAGGTGTGCGTTGCAAATCACCTTGCAGGGAATAAACCCAATTATGGTAAGGGCAGAGGATGACTTTTGAGCGCAGACGCCCTTCATTTTCTGTACACAGAACTGAACCACGGTGACGGCAGGTATTGTGGAAGGCCTGTAAATCGCCATTTTCGTCACGCAGAAAAAGGATGTTTTGTGAGCCAATTTCAACGGTCCGAAAGGATCGGACCTGGTCCAGGGCGTCGGCGCGACAAACGTACACCCAGTTGCGGTACCAGATGGACTGCAATTCCCGTTCGTAGTGTGCTGCATCCAGGTAATAGCTCGCAGGAAGGGTTTCCTGCGTTTCTTTCAAGCCCTTGTATACAGTTGTTTCATCATTCACTTGGTGAATTTACCATCAATTTGGAAATCCGCAAATTCTCTCTTATTCAACCCCCCGTTCTGACCCGCTATCGCTGACGGCGAACACCAATTACAATTTATTGCCAAACAACTTCGGCGGATCGATGTTAAACCCATCAGGGAAACCTCCCGCCGCCGCTTATGATCAACTGGAAGGTCAGGTTGTTGCGGCCTGACTCACACAAAAGGGTCTCCGGAATACCCGGGGTGATTCAGTGCTATTTCGAGGAAGCGTTAAGTTCGTGGCAACTAACTCTGGTTTCTCCACATAATTGGGACGACAAATATGAAGTCCTCGCCGAAAGAATAAAACTCTCCATAATGACGGGTGACTCATACGAGGAGGAAATGCTGGGCTATTTGTCTCCTAAAGTATGTGTTCAGTGCTGGTCCGTAGCCGAAAAGTCAGACACATTATTACGGGCTTATTCGTACATCGATATTGATGAAACGGGGAGAAATAGGTCGTCACCCAAGGCTGAGGGCGTACTTGTACGCAGCACTCCCCGAAAACTTATAAAGGCTTTGTATGATGGTGTAAAACCTGCCGAATTAAAGGAAAGATGCTACATAGGAGCTGTGAGATACCTAACACACAAAAAAATCACGGACGTCATTGGCGACGCCATTACCAAAGATAGATTGGTCTTTACACGTCCCTTCAACAGAGCGAGGCTGCAACTCTTAAAGCGAAAAGAATTCAGGCACGAAAATGAAGCGCGTCTAATTGTTGTCGGCAACTCAAATGATCACGACGAACGTTTACTTAGGGTCGATTTTGACCCCAATGATGTTTTTGATGAAGTCATATTTGATCCGCGTCTCGCACTAGCTGAACGCAGAGAACGAAAGGCGAAAGCCAAAGGGTTGGGGTATGAAGGTGAAATAGGCGAGTGGAACTTGTATACAACGCCGTTTTTGCAAGTGATCGTCAAGTAAATTTGCTGCAATCCAACTGGTTTTGTTCTATGGCCCCGTTTTCCGCGCTGGGGGTTTACTTCTCCCGTAACCGATACCGCCCAGACGGCAATGATTCCAAATCAACCGGATTAACTACCGGCTCACCATCGACCAGGTAGTCGCGCCAGTAGCCTTTTGGTTTTCTCTGGAGTATCGCTCCGGACTTGTCAGGCCCGAAGTCAATTTCAAATCCCAGATGACCCGCTGAATAAATCATCAGTCGATTGTGCCAGCGGCCCCGATAGAGATGCCGGGGCTTTCATTGCTGCCATAGAAAAGGGCCGCCAGTGATTGACGGCCCATTTTACTGCCTAATGATTCGGCTTTAGCTATTCAACAACTATGATTAGTGGTCATAATCATGGTGGTAACGGAACATCAAAAATGGCGAGGTTGCCCTTTAGTGGGAAGATTGGGCTAAGAATGTTGTTGTGTCGCGCAAGTACCGTTTCATCGTCAGCAAACCAAACGGTATCACCGAATGCTCGAAATTCACCAACAGCAGGCACGGAGGAGGTCAAATTCGCTGCATGTGACCAATCACCAGTGGTTGCGTCGTAGGTCCAATACCGCACATCCGATCCGTCGTCTAAGTCTCCACTCGGCGACCTTGGCGATCCAATGATCAATCCATCGCCTTGGCTGTTCATCGCCACGGCGAAACGTGAAGAAAAGTTATTTGAGCCAAAATACAGGTTGGGATCATCGCCTTCAATCGACGTTTCAAACATCAGTGGGGTTTTTCCGTTCACGATGCGGTAGATATTAACGACTCCCGAAAATGGAC
>Ga0209013_10003041_pt1 | contig 15045 bp, 23 predicted proteins | sample Cruoilmetagenom2_FD_187291 | JGI IMG/M metagenome (GOLD analysis project Ga0209013, IMG submission 187291) | Oil polluted marine microbial communities from Coal Oil Point, Santa Barbara, California, USA - Sample 2 (SPAdes) (version 2) | ecosystem: Environmental > Aquatic > Marine > Oil seeps ... | reverse complement strand
AGATGATTAACTGTTTTTACCATTCCAAGAATTGATGGAGTTGCATCGTGTTCAACAACTTGATCAATCTTATGTAATCCTAATGCTTCAAGTGTCAACTTTTGATTCTTAGGACGTCTAATTTTACTACGTACTTGTTTTACTCTAATTTTTTTCATCGTAAAAAACTTTTATCCGTTAAACACTTTTTCTAATGAAATACCACGTTGCTTAGCAATTGTACTTGCATCACGTAAATTCAATAAAGCATCAAAAGTTGCCTTAACTACGTTATGTGGATTTGAAGAACCTTGTGATTTTGATAATACATCATGAACCCCAACAGATTCCAGTACCGCACGTACCGCACCACCAGCAATAACTCCTGTACCATGAGATGCAGGTCTTAAGAAAACTTTTGCTCCACCAAATTTACCTTTTTGTTCATGTGGTAAAGTTTGTTTGATTATAGGAATTCTAACTAAGTTTTTCTTAGCATCTTCTATTCCTTTAGCTATAGCTGAAGCAACATCCTGAGATTTACCCATACCATGACCTACAACACCATCACCATTTCCAACTACTACAATTGCCGAAAAACTAAATGTTCTTCCACCTTTGGTTACTTTGGTAACTCTTTGTACTCCTACCAAGTGATCTTTTAAATCTAAACCACTAGGCTTTACTCTTTCTATATTATTATATTTTTTGTACATGGTATAATCTTAAAATTTTAAACCTCCTTCTCTTGCGCCATCAGCTAGAGCTTTTACTCTACCATGGTATAAATAACCATTTCTGTCAAATGCACAAGATTCAATTCCAGCCTTTGCTGCTTTTTCGGCTAAAGATTTACCAACTGCAGTTGCAATTTCTATCTTAGTACCTTTAGCTTTTCCTTTAGATTTTGATGTTGCCGATACCAATGTAGTACCTTTAACATCATCTATTAATTGAACAGAAATTTCTTTATTACTTCTAAAAACTGATAATCTTGGTTTAGATTCAGTTCCAGAAACAATTTTTCTGATTCTATTCTTTATTCGGTTTCTTCTTTGAAGTTTTGTTAACGCCATAACTTTACTAAATTATGCAGTTTTACCTGCTTTTCTTCTTAATTCTTCACCTACAAACTTAACTCCTTTTCCTTTATAAGGCTCTGGCTTACGGAAAGATCTGATCTTTGCGGCTACTTGACCAACTAATTGTTTGTCTAAAGAAGTTAATTTAACAATTGGATTTTTTCCTTTTTCAGATATTGTCTCAATTTTTACTTCTGGAGCAACATTTAAAACAATATTATGAGAAAAACCTAAGGCTAAATCTAATTTCTGGCCTTGATTTGATGCTCTATAACCAACTCCAACCAATTCCAATTCTTTAGTCCATCCTTTTGAAACCCCTGTGATCATATTACTGATCAAGGCTCTGTACAACCCGTGCTTGGCACGATGGTCTTTCGCATCTGATGGTCTTTCCAGTGTTAAGGTTCCATCCTCATTTTTTATCGCCATCTCATCAATACTTTGAGATAACTCGCCTAGCTTACCTTTTACAGTAACCACGTTGCCACTTGTTTCAACGCTAACTCCTTCTGGAATTGCTATTGGGCTTTTTCCTATTCTTGACATCTTAATTACTTTTTAATAAACGTAACACAATACTTCTCCACCAACATTGTCTTGATGAGCTTTTTTATTCGTCATCACACCTTTTGAAGTAGAAATAATTGCTATACCTAATCCGTTCAATACTCTTGGCATTTCATTAGCACCGGCATACTGACGTAAACCCGGAGTACTTATCCGCTCAATATGTTTGATCACTGATTGCTTTGATTGTCCATCGTACTTTAAAGCAATTTTAATTACATCTTGAACTTTGTCTTCAATAAATTTATAACTTAAAATATAACCTTGATCAAATAAGATTTTGGTCATTTCCTTTTTTAAGTTAGATGCCGGAATCTCAACAACTCTGTGTTTCGCACTCGCAGCATTTCTGATTCTCGTTAAAAAATCAGCTATTGGATCTGTATACATAATTTATATTTACGGTTTTGGTATTTAAGCCCGAGTATCGAGATCAAACCTGAAACCAATTAATTCTTTTTTACCAACTTGCTTTTTTCACACCTGGTATTAAACCCTGATTAGCCATTTCGCGAAATGTTACCCGTGAAATACCAAATTGACGCATATATCCTTTTGGGCGACCTGTTAGTTTACAACGATTGTGCATACGAATAGGAGATGCATTTTTTGGTAATTTTTGCAATGCTTCATAATCGCCAGCCTCTTTTAAAGCCTTTCTTTTCTCAGCATATCTTGCAACAGTTTTAGCTCTTTTTACTTCGCGAGCTTTCATTGATTCTTTTGCCATCTTTTAATTCTTTTTAAATGGTACACCTAATTCGTGTAATAATGATTTTGCTTCTTTATCTGTATTGGCTGAAGTAACAAAAGTGATATCCATACCACTAATTTTATTTACTTTATCAATATTGATCTCAGGGAAAATAATTTGTTCGGTTATTCCTAAATTATAATTTCCTCTTCCGTCAAAACCATTAGCTTTAACACCTTTAAAATCTCTAACACGAGGTAAAGATGCAGTAACTAATCTGTCTAAAAATTCATACATTTTATTACTACGTAAAGTAACTTTTGTCCCAATTGGCATTCCTTTACGTAATTTAAATACTGCTATATCTTTTTTCGAGATAGTTGAAATAGCTTTTTGACCAGAAATTGCAGCTAGCTCTTCAAGTGCATAATCAATCAATTTTTTGTCAGCTATAGCAGCTCCAACTCCTTTACTAATTACGATCTTCTGTAATTCAGGAACTTGCATTACATTTTTATAACCAAACTCTTCGGTTAAAGCAGGCTTAATTCTGCTATTGTAATCTTTTTTAAGTCTTGGCATATTTTCCATAACTATATAACTTCTTTAGATTTTTTTGAAAACCTAACTTTCTTATCACCATCCATTCGGTATCCTACTTTTGTAGCAACACCATTTTCAACTAACATTAAGTTTGAAATATGCAATGATGCTTCTCTTTTTACAATACCTCCTTGTGGATTTTCAGCACTAGGTTTTGTATGCTTAGAGATCATATTAACTCCTTCTACTATTGCTCTGTTCTTATCAAGAAAAACCTTTACAATTTTTCCTTCTTCTCCTTTATGATCACCAGCAATTACTTTTACTGTATCTCCGGTTTTAATTTTTAGCTTTGTCATTTCAATACGTATTAAAGCACTTCAGGTGCTAATGATACAATTTTCATGAATTGTTTTTCACGAAGTTCTCTTGCAACAGGACCAAAAACACGAGTACCTCTCATTTCGTCCGTAGTAGAATCTAATAAAACGCAAGCGTTATCATCAAATCTAATATAAGATCCGTCTTTACGTCTTACTTCTTTTTTGGTTCTAATTACAACCGCCTTTGATACTTGTCCTTTTTTTGCTGTACCGTTAGGAGTAGCATCTTTAACTGATACTACAATTTTATCTCCTACCGAAGCGTAACGTTTTTTTGTTCCGCCAAGCACACGAATAACCAAAGCTTCTTTTGCTCCGGTATTATCAGCTACTTTTAATCTTGATTCTTGTTGTAACATAATTATTTAGCTCTTTCTAAGATTTCTACTAATCTCCAACGTTTGGATCTACTTAACGGACGTGTTTCCATTATCTTTACCTTATCACCTTCATTACAGTCATTATTCTCATCGTGCGCAACATACTTTTTCGTATTCAATACGTATTTACCGTACATTGGATGTTTTGTTCGTTTCACTTCAGAAACAACAATGGATTTCTCCATTTTGTTACTTGAAACTAAACCTATTCTTTCTTTTCTAAGATTTCTTTTTTCCATCTTTTCAAATCAATTACAATTATTGTAATTCTCTTTTAGTTAATTCTGTAGCAATTCTGGCAACTGTTCTACGCACAGTTTTTAATTGCATTGGAGTTTCTAAAGGTGAAATTGCATGAGCAAGTTTCAAATCAGTATAGCTTTTCTTGAAAATATTTAATTTTTCGTTTAGCTCTTCTACTGATAATTCTTTAATTTCCGATTGTTTCATGTGTTCTTTATTAATAATTATTTCACATGTAATCCCGAGTAATCAGGATTTCATCTACTTAAAATTAAGCGTTGTCAAAATCTCTTGCAACAACAAATTTTGTTCTCACTGGTAATTTCTGCGCCGCTAAGCGTAAAGCTTCTTTAGCAACTTCAACAGATACTCCACCAACCTCAAACATAATTCTACCAGGTTTTACTACAGCAACAAAATATTCTGGTGCTCCTTTACCTTTACCCATACGCACTTCTAAAGGTTTTTTAGTAATTGGCTTGTCTGGAAAAATCTTGATCCATAAACTACCTTGCCTTTTCATATATCTGGTTGCAGCAATACGTGCAGCTTCTATTTGACGTGAGGTAAGTAAATTTTGATCTAATGCTTTTATACCGAACATACCATTTGAAAGTTCATGACCTCTTTGTGAGTTCCCTTTCATATTACCTTTGGCCTTCTGTACTTTACGATATTTTACTCTCTTTGGTTGTAACATTTTTTAAATTTAAAAAATTTATCTTCTGCGAGGTTTATTCCTTCCCATTCCTTTACCACCTACTCCTTTGCCTTTTTTTGACAAACCAACTAATGGTGATAATTCTCTTTTCCCATAAACTTCACCTTTCATAATCCATACTTTAACACCTATTTTTCCATAAGTAGTATTGGATTCTTCTAATGCATAATCAATATCAGCTCTAAAAGTAGAAAGAGGAATTCTTCCTTCTTTATAACCTTCTGAACGTGCCATCTCAGCTCCATTCAAACGACCTGAAATTTGAACTTTTATACCTTCAGCATTCATACGCATCGTTGCAGCAATCGCCATTTTAATAGCACGTCTGTATGAAATTCTATTTTCAATTTGACGAGCAATACTTGCAGCTACTAACTTTGCATCTAGTTCCGGACGCTTGATTTCGAAGATATTGATCTGCACCTCTTTTCCGGTAATCTTTTTAAGCTCTTCTTTTAACTTGTCTACCTCTTGACCACCTTTCCCGATAATTATACCCGGACGAGCAGTAGTGATAGTAACGGTTACAAGTTTAAGGGTTCGCTCAATAATTACTCTTGAAACGCTTGCTTTATATAATCTAGCATGAATATATTTACGGATCTTACTATCCTCCGCAAGTTTATCACCATAGTCATTCCCACCGTACCAGTTAGATTCCCATCCTCTGATGATTCCTAAACGATTTCCTATCGGATTTGTCTTTTGTCCCATGCTAATTATTAATTATTTAAATTATTAGTTCCTAAAATCAACGTTACATGATTTGAACGTTTTCTAATTCTGTGCGCACGACCTTGAGGCGCTGTACGCAATCTTTTCAACATCGTTGCGCTATCCACATAAATTTCTTTAACAAACAAACCTGCATCTTCAATACTTGCATCTTCATTTTTTGCTTGCCAGTTTGCAATTGCCGATAGCATCAATTTTTCAAGATTAATAGATGCCTCTTTAGGATTAAACTTTAATATCTGAAGTGCTTTTTCAACTTCAACACCTCTAACCAAATCTGCTACTAAACGCATCTTTCTTGGCGATGTAGGACAACCATTAAGTTTGGCCATGTAAACATTCTTACGTGACTCTTTTAGTCGATCTGCTCTTAACTTTTTTCGAACTCCCATAACCTACAATTTTTTACCTTTATTTCTTGAACCTGCATGTCCTCTAAAAGAACGTGTAGGAGAAAATTCACCTAATTTATGACCTACCATATTTTCAGTAATATATACAGGAACAAATTGGCGACCATTGTGAACACCTATAGTTTGACCTACAAAATCAGGTGTTATCATTGAGGCTCTTGACCAGGTTTTAATAACTGATTTTTTGCCTGAATCTATATTTTTTTGGACTTTCTTTTCCAATGCATGAAAAACATAAGGTCCTTTTTTTAATGAACGTGCCATATTTCTTATCTAATTATTTTTTTCTGCGTTCAACTATATGCTTATTACTCGCATTTGTTTTTGAACGAGTTTTAAATCCTTTAGCCGGAATTCCATTTCTTGATCTTGGATGACCACCTGAAGCTCTACCTTCACCACCACCCATTGGATGATCTACAGGGTTCATTGCAACTGGACGAGTTCTTGGTCTTCTACCTAACCATCTGCTTCTACCTGCTTTACCTGAAACTGTTAATTGGTTGTCAGAATTTGATACTACTCCAATTGTAGCTTTACAGGTTAATAGGATCAATCTAATTTCTCCTGAAGGTAATTTTACCGTCGCATATTTTCCTTCTCTTGCCATCAATTGTGCAAATGAACCTGCACTTCTAGCCATAACAGCACCTTGCCCCGGACGTAACTCAATACATGAAATTACCGTACCTAATGGAATACTGCTTAAAAGCATGGTATTTCCAATTTCCGGTGCTACTTTATCACCTGAAATAATTTTTTGATCAACCTTTAAACCGTTTTGAGCAATGATATATCGCTTTTCACCATCAACATAATGCAATAATGCGATATATGCTGTACGATTAGGATCATACTCAATGGTCTTCACAGTTGCAGGAATTCCATCTTTATTTCTTTTGAAATCAATTACACGGTATCTTTTTTTATGACCACCACCAATGTAGCGCATAGTCATCTTACCTTCACTGTTTCTACCTCCCGATCTTTTAATAGGAGCTAATAAGCTCTTTTCTGGTTTATCTGTTGTTACAACGTCAAAATCTGTTACAACCTTAAATCGTAGTCCCGGGGTTACTGGTTTTAATTTTCTTAATGCCATCTTCTTATCTTAGATATTGCTATAAAAATCAATGTTCTCTCCTTCTGCTAATTGAACAATTGCTTTTTTATAAGCTCCGGTCTTACCTGAAACTACACCCTTTTTTGTAAATTTTGTTTTACGTTTAACAGGGTAATTCATTGTTCTTACATTTTTAACAGATACACCATAAGCACTTTCAACTGCTTCTTTAACTTCAATCTTATTAGCCGTTTTTTTAACAACAAAAGTAAAGCAGTTATTCAACTCACTTAGATCAGTTGCTTTTTCCGTAATAATAGGTTTTATCAATATACTCATAACTATTACTTGCTAAAATTTGATTCTATTCCTTCCAAACACTCTTCAGATATAACTACTTTATTCGCATTTAAAACGCTGTAAGTATTTAACTGTGAGCTATTTACGATATTAATGCTTTTCAAATTTCGTGATGACAAATATACATTTTTATTTAACCCATCCAACACAAACAAAGATTTTTTATTTTCAAGCTCTAAGGCCTTTAAAATATTTAAAAACTCTTTGGTTTTTGGTGCATCAAAATTGAATTTCTCTACCACTAAAATATTGTCTTCTTTTGCTTTTAATGACAAAGCAGATTGACGAGCCAATTTCTTTAATCCTTTATTCAATTTAAAAGAATAATCTCTTGGTCTCGGGCCAAAAGCTCTACCACCACCTCTAAAGATTGGAGATTTGATACTTCCCGCACGTGCAGTACCAGTACCTTTCTGCTTTTTGATCTTACGGGTACTTCCCGTAATATCTGCTCTTTCCTTAGCTTTATGTGTTCCTTGTCTTTTATTTGCCAAATGTTGTTTCACATCTAAATAAATAGCGTGATCATTTGGTTCAATTGCAAAAATAGCATCTGAAAGCTCAACATTTCTTCCAGTTTTTTTCCCGTTGATATCTATAACAGCTACTTTCATTATTTCTGAATAATTACATATGAATTATTATGGCCGGGAACAGCACCTTTTATAACTAAAAGATTCTTATCCTTTACCACTTTTAAAACTCTTAGGTTTTGAACAGTAATTTTTTCTCCACCCATTCTACCGCCCATGCGCATTCCTTTGAATACCCTTGACGGATACGATGAAGCACCAACAGAACCAGGAGCTCTGTTCATACTTTGCTGACCGTGTGTTCTTTCCGAACCTGCAAATCCATGACGTTTTACAACCCCCTGGAAGCCTTTTCCTTTTGATGTACCTGATACATCAACAAATTCTCCTTCTTCAAAATGATCTACTGTGATCAGATCTCCTAACTTTAATTCTTGCTCAAATCCTTGAAATTCAACAACACGTTTTTTAGCAGTTGTACCAGCTTTTTTAAAGTGCCCATTAAGCGCTTTATTTGACTGTTTTACTGCCTTGTCATCGAAACCAAGTTGCAGAGCTTCGTACCCGTCAACCTCTTTGGTTCTGACTTGGGTAACCACACAAGGACCCGCCTCTATAACCGTACACGGAATATTCTTTCCGTTTTCGTCATAAATACTGGTCATTCCTATTTTTTTACCTATTAACCCAGACATTATTTAATTATTTAATTATTATTACTCTATTTAATTCTAATCCTTTTCCGCTGAAGCGGAATTAATTCGATCAACTTCATCTAAAATTTTTCATTTCACAATGAAAGTCTCACCAACAAAAACAGGGTCAAATACCTCAACCCTGAATGTATTTTTTCGTTTTTCCTTCGTCTATCGCTCCGGACAAGTAACTGAAAACTCCGTTTCAGCTTTATAATTTTTATAATCAAAGTGGTCTTAACAAAACCTCTGCTAATTACACACTAAAATTATTTTCTCGAGATTTCCAACAATTACCAATGGTTAATTCTTATAAATCTCATTAGATCCCAAACAGCTCCGCTTTTGGGATTTAATTCAACTAAGATTTCTATTTCGCTTTCAGCTCTTAAAAATCAAGTCTCATTAAACCTTTATCTCAACCTCAACACCACTTGGCAACTCTAATTTCATTAAAGCATCAATGGTCTTTGAAGAAGAACTATAGATATCTAAAATTCTTTTAAAAGCACTTAATTGAAATTGCTCTCTTGATTTTTTGTTTACGTGTGGTGAACGCAATACTGTAAATATTTTTTTATGTGTTGGTAACGGAATTGGTCCGTTTACAACAGCGCCTGTATTCTTAACTGTTTTTACGATTTTCTCAGCAGATTTATCTACTAAATTATGATCGTAAGACTTTAGTTTTATTCTAATTTTTTGACTCATGGTTTAAACTTTTAGTAGATTATCCTTGTGCTTTTTTAATTACCTCTTCAGAAATATTAGAAGGAGTTTTCTCATAATGTGAGAATTCCATGGTTGAAGTTGCCCTTCCTGATGATAATGTTCTTAATGTGGTTACATAACCAAACATCTCAGATAGTGGTACGTTGGCTTTTATTACCTTAGCACCTGCTCTATCGTCCATTGAATTTACATGTCCTCTTCTTCTGTTCAAGTCACCTACAATATCTCCCATATTTTCTTCAGGAGTTACTACCTCTAATTTCATGATCGGCTCAAGAATAACAGCACCTGAAGCTTTCGCTGCAGATTTATATCCTAATTTTGCCGCCAACTCAAATGATAAGGCATCAGAATCCACAGGGTGAAAAGAACCATCCGACAAAGAAATCTTCATCGTATCCATTTCATATCCTGCTAAAGGACCATTCTTCATAGCCATTTTGAATCCTTTTTCAATAGCTGGTATAAACTCTTTAGGAATATTACCTCCTTTGATTTTATTTACAAATTGCAAACCTGTATCTTCAAAATCTTCATCAACAGGTCCCATTTCAAATACAATATCACCAAATTTACCACGACCACCAGATTGTTTTTTATAAGTCTCTCTGTGCTGCGCTGATCTAGTCAATGCTTCTTTATATTCTACTTGTGGTTCACCTTCGTTAACCTCAACTTTAAATTCTCGCTTTAAACGATCAACCAATATTTCAAGGTGCAATTCACCCATTCCTGAAATAATTGTTTGACCAGACGCTTCATCGGTTCTAACCTGGAAGGTCGGATCCTCTTCAGCTAATTTAGCAAGACCCATTCCTAGTTTATCAACATCAGCCTTTGTTTTTGGCTCAACAGCAATCCCAATTACAGGATCCGGAAAATCCATACTCTCTAAAACAATGGGAGCGTCTAAAGATGACATGGTATCCCCTGTTTTAATATCCTTAAATCCAACAGCAGCACCAATATCTCCAGCTTCAATATAATCAACCGCATTTTGTTTATTAGAATGCATTTGATATATACGGGAAATACGTTCTTTTTTTCCTGAACGATTGTTCAAGATATAAGAACCTGCATCCAATCGACCGGAATAAGTTCTAAAAAATGCTAAACGACCAACAAAAGGATCGGTAGCAATTTTAAATGCCAAAGCAGAAAATGGTTCTTTTACCGATGGTTGTCTGGTAATTTCTTCTTCTGTATTTGGATTTATTCCTACAATTGCATCTTTATCCAATGGAGAAGGCAAATAACGACAAACCCCATCCAATAAAAATTGAACACCTTTATTTTTAAATGCCGAACCGCAGATCATTGGTATTATCGCCATATCCATAACGGCAGCTCTTAATGCAGCATGTACTTCATCTTCTGTAATAGAATCTTCATCTTCCATGAACTTTTCCAGTAAGTTCTCATCATAACTAGCTACTTCTTCAATAAGCAAAGCTCTGTATTGAGAAGCTTCTTCTTTAAGATCTTCCGGTATATCAATTATTTCAAAAGTAGAACCATAAGAATCTTCATTCCATACTATCGCTCTGTTCTTTACCAGATCAACAATTCCTTTAAAGTCTGATTCTTCACCAATTGGAAGAACGATCGGTACTGCATTTGATCCTAACATTTCTTTTACCTGAGTACAAACTTTTAGGAAATCTGACCCCTGACGATCCATTTTATTTACAAATCCAATTCTTGGAACCTTATAATTATCCGCCAATCTCCAGTTAGTTTCAGATTGAGGCTCAACACCGTCAACTGCACTAAACAAGAAAACCAAACCATCAAGTACTCTTAATGACCTGTTTACCTCTACGGTAAAATCAACGTGACCGGGAGTGTCAATAATATTAAAGTGATATCCTTTTGCATCGGAAGTTGGTATTCCATTTTCTGTTGGAAACTGCCATGTACAAGTTGTTGCAGCAGAAGTAATTGTTATACCTCTTTCTTGCTCTTGCTCCATCCAATCCATTGTAGCAGCGCCATCGTGTACCTCACCTATTTTATGAGAAACACCTGTATAATATAAGATACGTTCTGTAGTAGTGGTTTTACCAGCATCAATATGCGCAGCAATACCTATATTTCTTGTTAATTTTAAATCTCTTGCCATTACGTACCTAATTAAAATCTAAAATGTGAGAATGCTTTATTAGCTTCTGCCATTTTATGCACATCAACTCTTTTCTTAACCGCAGCTCCTTCTTCTTTCACAGCTGCAAGAATTTCACCTGCTAATCTTTGCGCCATAGATTTTTCATTTCTTTTACGGGCAAATAAAATCATCCATTTTATCGCCATTGAAATTTTACGGTCGGCTCTAATTGGCATAGGAATTTGAAAGGTTGCCCCTCCAACTCTACGACTGCGAACTTCAACGTGTGGCATAACATTTGACAAACCTTCTTTCCATATTTCTAAAGAGGATTTTTCTTCGTCTTGTTTTTTTTCTTCTACGATTTCTAAAGCATCATAAAACACTTTAAATGCAACAGATTTTTTACCATCTAACATCAAGTTGTTTACAAAACGTGTAGCTAATTGATCGTTAAACTTAGGGTCCGGTAAAAGAATCCTTTTCTTTGATAGTCTTTTTCTCATTGTTCTTTACATTAAAGCTTAAAAATTATTTTTTTGGACGTTTAGTTCCGTATTTTGAACGGCGTTGTGTTCGTCCTTCTACTCCTGCTGTATCTAATGCACCACGAACAATGTGGTATTTAACACCAGGTAAATCCTTTACTCTTCCACCTCTAACCAATACTATCGAGTGTTCTTGTAAATTATGTCCTTCTCCTGGAATGTATGCATTTACTTCATTACCATTGGTTAACCTAACCCTTGCAACTTTACGCATTGCTGAGTTTGGTTTTTTTGGTGTAGTTGTGTAAACACGAGTACATACTCCACGACGTTGAGGACAAGAATTTAAAGCAGCCGATTTGTTCTTCTTGGTTGTTTTGGTTCTTCCTTTTCGTACTAATTGTTGAATAGTTGGCATACTATTATTTAATTGTTTTAAAATTATTTAAATCTCTATTTTTAAGAGTTTGCAAATGTATAACTTTTTTCTCGTTATTCAAATTATAAATCATTGATTTTTCTGAGTTTAGTTCTAGTTAAAAAATATGGTTTTGGTCTTGAGTTTTAAATTTGCTAATTGCTCTTTGTTATTTAATAATTGAGTTATTAAGTAATTAGGTAATTTGAATTGTTAAGTTTAGGTCCAAATAATTGAACTTTAAAACTGAAATCCTAAACCTAGAGCTTTATAGTTATGCAACAGCAATAATTGATTCACCATGACCTATAACTTATGGGAGCATTTCAGTATTATTAAATGTTCGCCGATAATACGCTAATAAAATTGGTGCATTCGCGGCTAACATTTTACAGCTCTTTGAAGCACAAAATCCTCTGGATTTTATCGCAAAGTCAAGCTAAGAAAATGAAGAGTTATGCAAAAGTATTTTGGATGGGACAATTAAAAAATAACTATATCCATTCAACACTGTTCTGTGAATGAACTTCCCTGATTAATGTTGATTGGATATTTTTTCTCTTTTCCAATGCAGCAAACTCAGTCTATCTTTTAGCAATCCTTAGTTTCATATTTTTTAATTGTCCTTTTTTTCAAAGATGAAAAAAGAACGAACCCGCCTGCCGGCGTGGCAGGAAAAATCTTCTCCTGTCTGAGGGGTTTGCTTCGCACCGGTCACAGAAAGCAGATTATTGAAGAACTCCTCCAATTCCTCTAACCCCTTGACTATAGTCATTAATTATGGCTGTTGTGACCTAACCCTGCAGACAGGCTTCATTCACGATAAGGCTTTACGAATTAGTTATTGACTTTCCTTCATATGACAGACTTGAACTTTTTACTTTCTACTTTTCACTTTTCACTTTCAACCCCGCAACATTTCTAATTTGATATTTCACAAAATAACATGATATTTACGCTCAAATTATTTTGAGTTGAAAGCAATATTTACACCATATATATATATAGCCTTTTTTTTTCTAAAAATATTCGGTTCTTATGCTCAGGAATTTCAGCTTATCGCCTTACCAAAAAAAGAAATAAATAATGAAGTACTGAACAATATCAATTATAAGAAAAATCATATTTCTAAAAAGAGTGTATATCATGAAATTGATACCATTGTAATTGTATTAGAAAAGAAAGGATATTTAAATGCAGCAATAGATACCATATATATTAAAGATTCCGTTTTTACGGCACAATATGTTTTAGGTGAACAAACTAAAAAATTAAAAATATTCTATAAAAATTTGCCTGATGATTTTCTCCCTCAAAAAGAATTACAACGAATTTCTTTAATAGTAACTGATTCTTATTTTGAGATCCCCTTCTCTGAAATTTCCAACACCTTACAATATATTGTAGATACTTTTGAAAAGAATGGTAATTCATTTGTTCAGGTTTCTTTAAAAAATATACATCTTGAAAATAATACCGCTGTTGCGGAACTTCAAATATTGGATACTAAAACCAGAAATATTGATAAAATTGTAATTAAAGGTTATGAGAATTTTCCGAAGACTTTTATTTCCCATGATCTAAATCTTAAAATTGGCTCTACCTTCAACAAAGAGAAGTTGAAATATTCATCACAGGCAATTAATCGCTTATCCTTTGTTGAAGAACAAAAACCGCCGCAAGTTCTTTTTACCAAGGATTCAACCTATATTTATTTATATCTTAAAAAGAAACGCTCTAATAAATTTGACGGTATAATAGGTTTTGCTTCAAAAGAAGAAGAAGAAAGCGGACTTGAATTCAATGGTTATCTCGACCTATCCTTTAACAACATTTTTAATACCGGAGAGAACATTGCGCTATTCTGGAAAAATAATGGTAATGATAGTCAAAGGTTTTATATTGCTGCTGAAACCCCGTATATTTTTAATTTACCCATAATTCCAAAAGTCACTTTTGAACTTTTCAGGCAGGATTCAACTTACAGTAATATTGTAACCGACATTGATATTGCTTATACCTTAAATACTAAAGGAAATATCTCGGCCATGTTCCATACCGAAAATTCCAATAATTTATTAAAAACACCAAATGAAAATATACAGTCATTTAAAAACATCTTTTATGGTGCCTCCTATAACTATGAACATTTGATCAATGATGATCTATTCCCTGTTAAATTCAGATTCGAGCTTAGCGCTTTATTTGGCAATCGTAAAATTGAAAAAACAAGAACAGAGCAATTCAAGCTTTTATTGAGAAGTCATTATTTATGGACCATCAATAATAAAAACAATATTTTTCTTCAAAATCAAAGTGCCTTATTAAACTCTGAAAATTATGTAGAGAATGAGTTGTTCAGAATTGGCGGTGTTAACAATATCAGAGGTGTAAACGAAGAAAGCATTTTTGCATCAACATATAGCATATTTAATATTGAATATCGTTTCAGACCAACCTTATCCAGTTACTTTTATACCATAACGGACTTTTCCTATGTTGAAAACAAAATATTGGATGAAAAAATAAATATCTACAGTTTAGGCCTCGGTTATGCCTTTTTAACAAAAATAGGTTTGTTAAATATTAGTTACGCCATTGGTAAATTTGGTGACAACCCTTTTGTTTTCAACAACTCCAAACTACATATTAAGGTTATTAACTATTTTTAAATAGTACGCAACCAATTCATTTTATTACATCTGCATTAATATAAACGCCATTGTTCTTAACATTTTGTTAACCTTTTTTTTAAAATATTATGTTAAAAAGTTGGTATATTAACTTTTTATTAAGATTTTTGGTCCAAATTAATTCAAATAATTTATATAATGAAAACAAAGTTAAGTGGAATTTTGACGCTTTTGTTAGCGTTTGTTGTGCAACTTACTTTTGCACAAGAGAGAACT
>Ga0209013_10003040_pt1 | contig 15048 bp, 3 predicted proteins | sample Cruoilmetagenom2_FD_187291 | JGI IMG/M metagenome (GOLD analysis project Ga0209013, IMG submission 187291) | Oil polluted marine microbial communities from Coal Oil Point, Santa Barbara, California, USA - Sample 2 (SPAdes) (version 2) | ecosystem: Environmental > Aquatic > Marine > Oil seeps ... | reverse complement strand
CAAGACTGCTGTCAAGCGTTTTAGATATACGGGCAAGGAGAGGGATGAAGAGACGGGCTTACATTACCACGGGGCGCGGTACTACGCGTGCTGGTTGGGGAGGTGGACTGCTGCGGATCCGGCTGGGATGGTTGATGGCGTGAACTTGTATGCGTATGTTCTGGGAAATCCGTTACGGCTTGTAGACCCTCAGGGGTTAGACTCTCACCATCACGAAGAGCGAGAACTTTCGCACCATTCTTCAGCAGAGCAAGATACTGAAAAATCGACCGGTGAACATATTGCCGATTTTTTCGAGGGAATCCTCCTTCGATTCGCGGAATTCGGTCGAGAGATAATTGATACAGCACGTAGTACTATTCAGGGATTCCTCGCACCTATACTCCAGAATCCTTTTAGCCTTGGTGCAATCTTTGAAGGTCTTATCGGCGGGCTACTCAACGCCATTGATGCCTTGTATTCAGCCGTCGGCGCGCTGACCTTTCTTGAGCCCGTCGGGAGGTCTCTCACCGAACACGAGTCTAAGCTCGCGAGCGAAGTGTTTGGTGCTTCGCTAGATCAATCTGATATCAGGATTAAGGAAGGATTCAGCCTTAAGCGTGAGATTTTTGGACAATTGCGTCAAGGCTCGACAGTTGGTGCAATAGTCTCGCGGCGTACAATCTGGGCAACAGAAGGCCTAAGTGACAGAACCCTTATCCATGAAATGGTCCACGTTTGGCAAATGCAGCATGGCAACACACTCGCACGGATAAACAACTCCGAGTACGAGTGGCGTGCAGCTGTTGTTAAGGGTGCCAAATGGGAAGACCTCGGCGTTGAGCAGCAAGCCGAGCTAATCACTGACGCGATAGCTTTTAAGGACCGCCTCATAGAATGGGAACGCGAAAAACTGGACTATTTGTTTCGTCCTCCACCCTATCCAGTTCCGCCGAGGATTGCAAGCATTCACGGCATTAAATTTATAGGCTCGTCCTCGCCTCCGGAAAAACCGAACTACATTGGGCCGGGCGGCATCGACTTAGGGCCCTATATGCTCGAAGCATTACGAATGCTCCGGGCAGGAGAAGGCGCTCCGCGTTGAAAAGTTGGGCAAAATATAGCTGTCGTACCAACAGCCAGGTAGGGTGCATTCCATGCATCACAAACAACCTTGGATATGACAACGATATCGAATATAGTAAAAACAAAGGAGTCGCGTCTTGACATTTGACAAACCCGGAAAAGCGGGGGCGTTTGTAGCCATCTATGGTGCATTCTATGGACCACAACAATGTAGCTAATAGCAACCAAACATGATGGGTGACAAAATGCTTGGTTATGACGACACGCTTTTGGTGCGTAAAACGCACCCCACGACTACGACTTTTTAATTCAAAAGGAGACAAATCATGAAATTGCAGGGCCGAAATTTATCTTCAAGGATGGAGGGCGATGATGTCAAGCTCCTGCAACAGGAATTAAGCATACTCTATAAAGCCGGCAAGCTTGATATTCAAATCGACCAGACAGAATTAGCCCGGAAATATTTTGGCACTACCACACGCCGAGCCGTTATTGCTTTCCAGCAACAACATCATCTACCCGCTACCGGGATAGTGGATGAACCCACAGCCCGGGCTATCAACGCCGAGGTGGATGCGTTGCAGCCACAAACCTTCACTGTCAGCGGAAAAACCCTGAGACACACAGGTGAAGCTGCGCCCCGTCAACAACTGTATGCCTTTGACGTTGACCTGCGGGGAGCTGCGATCTACCGTACTGTTCAAAAGCTTACAGAACTGAAAGAGCATGGCGGATTTGAACCCCTTGCTGAACTTAGCTCAGACAGAAAAGGGAGGTACAAACTCACCTTCACTTCCGAGTTGTATAAAGAAGCGGAACGCAAGTATGCAGATGTTATTGTGTTTGCAGTGGAAGGTGATGAAATCACCGGTCGTTCCCGTTTGGTCAAATCAAGCGAATACTCAGACAAGGGAGAAATGAGGAACCTGGATATCATCATCACGCGCGGGGTTGGTGATAAGACCGAATATGGCTTGCTCATGCCCAAGCTAAATCGATTTCTTAAAGAAAGTAAGGTTGCGTTGGTAGAGATGGTCTCCTCTCCTGATCAGATAGCGTTCACCGCGCAAGAGTTGGATGAAGCGCCCAAGAAAATTCAAGTGGCTGTTCGGGCAGAGTCATTGCGCTCAGACCATAATGAAGGACTTTCACATGAACTCTTTTACGGCATCGGTCGGCAGCAGATTCACCTGAGCTGGCCTTCTCTCTACCGCAAAAAAAATGGTGAGCTAAAAGTTGCATTGGAAAAATCTATACGGGAAAAAATAATAGGTGAATACACATCCGATGAAATTGAGGCATTTTTGCAACAGATACACCGGATAACAACTGCAGAAACACTTAAACACAAAGGCGAAAATCAGACAACGACTCTTGATGAAATGTTGTCTTATGCCTTACCAAATATGGAGCAACGAACAGCTTTTCTGGAGTCTCTTCGCAATTTTGATGGCGATTATGAGAAATTCTGGAAAGATCACCTGCCCAATGATCCAGCATTTAAAGACAACCCGGGATTGATTTCCGGGATTCTTTTCACCAATCAGTTGACTCTTATCAGCGACAACCACCAACCCCTGGTGGAAGAGCTGCAGAAAAAACGTAAACTGAAAACAAGTCAACAGCTTCTTGAATTATCAACAGTCGAATGGAAGAAAATCCTGAGGAAAACAGGTGTGCCGGAACATATCACCGGAAAAGATGAGGAAGAGAAAACGAACCGCTATACGGAACAAATTCAAAACATGCTTCATGCGGCATACCCCACGCAAAAGGTTGCACTGATGGTCAAAACCAAAGAATTTCCTATTAAAGACGCGAACGTGGCTGAAGGGGTGAGCGTTTTTATCTCGAATAATGAAAAATTTGACTTTGCCGGTTCACGCATTCAAGAGTTTGAAAAAGAAATCAAAGATGCCTCGCCAGAGCATCATGAAAAAGTAATGAGTGAACTCTTCGCCATGCAGCGCATATTTCAGGTAAGTCCAAATCCCCACGTAATGAGCCGGTTGCAGGAAAGAGAATTGAACTCTGCTAACGCGATTGCGAGCATCCCCGGGAAAAGCTTTATCAAGATGTATGGCGATATCTTCGGCGGAGCGCAGTATGCCCAGGCTGTCCATCAAAGAGCGACATTTATCAATACACGATGCGAACACATAGCATTGAAAATGCAAGAAATGTCGCACGGAGCGACGCCAAAATCCGCAATGTCGCAGAAAGAGTATGACCAGGTAATGACCGAGCTTAAAAACCAGGTTCCCAATTACTCGAATTTGTTCGGCAGCCCCGACATCTGCGAGTGTAAGCACTGCCGTTCCGTATACAGCCCTGCCGCTTATCTTGTGGACCTGCTGCGATTCCTCTGGCGAGGAGAACCGAATTACGATAACAAATCACCGCTCGACATGCTGAAAAAGCGCAGGCCTGATCTGCTGCGTCTGCCGCTCACCTGCGAGAACACCAATACTGTCATTCCATACATTGACCTGGCAAATGAAGTCATGGAATACTATACCGCCAATGGAGCGCTGTATGAAAATGCTGCGCATGACACTGGTGAAACCACGGCTGAAGAACTGAGAGCGAATCCTCAATATTCCGACATGGAGGCATACCGCAAGCTGAAAGATACCGTTTATCCATTCACTCTACCTTATCATCAGCCTCTGGATGTTATCAGAACCTATACTGATCATCTCAATGTGAGCCGCTCCGAAGTCATGAAGGCTATGAATCCTGAACCGGATGCCGTAACAACTAAGGCGATCGAAGCCGAATCACTAATAATTTCCCCTGAAGAATACACCTTACTCACCGGTGAGGCTTTTGACGGAACAACAGACTCGACTCCTTTGCATGAGTACTTCGGCTACGCTAATGCTCTGGATTTTGCGAATATGCAAAAGGAGAAAGATTCGGATGGAAATCCCGGAGGTATAAGAGTTCTGCTTGAACGAACCGGATTAGCCTACACAGACCTCGTGGAATTGGTAAAAAAACCATTCATCAATCCCTGGCAAGGCACACTCTATTTTCTTGAAAAGATTTTTTCCTATACTTCCATTGACGCCAGCAGCCTTTATGCAAAACTCGGGCAAATTGAAGCGGGAACACTCGATCCTGCTGACGATGCGGACATTGTGAAAGCATTGAACGACTATAACAGCGACAATGGAACAAGCATTACCACCAGTGATTTCGCGCAATGGGTAACTGACCATTTCAGTGAATTTCGCCAGATAATCACGCTCTATGAACCTCAATCGAAATGTGATTTGAAAACCACCCAACTCAGAACCATTCAGAGTATTTATGAAGGATTGGACACTTCGGGTATAACCTATGACAGTTGGTCTAAGATTCACCGCTTCATCCGTTTGTGGAGGAAGCTGGGATGGACCATTCAGGAAACAGACCTCATGCTTGCCGCTCTCGGTGAAAATGACATCACTACCGGAACAATCAGTAAACTTGAGTCGGTTTCCTTATTGAGTACAGGTACCAGGCGGCCGCTCAACCAATTGGCGGTGCTGTGGGGAAACATTGATACATGCGGAGACAAATCATTATATAAGAAACTGTTCCTTAATAAAGCGGTACAACAGATTGACGATGCATTTAAGGACAATGCCTGGGGCAACTACCTGGCAGATGAAAGTGAACTTCTGAAAGACCATATTCCCGCTTTACTTGCGGCTTTCAGGGTGAATTCTGAAGATCTGCAGACCATTTTCCGCTCTGCAACAATCACAGACAACAATGCTGCCCGCCCCATCAGCCTGAAGACCGACACGCTGAACCTTGCCAATATAAGCACGATATACAGGTTCGTTGTGCTGGCCAAGGCATTGAGATTTCGTGTTTCAGACCTCTGCCTGATTATACGACTATTCAATGCAGAGCCCTTCAGCAGTTGGGATGTCCAGCAGAAAAAGTTCGTCAATATTTCCCCGGCAAACACATTTGATTTTTATGAGCTGGCGGCAGACATAAAAAAAGCAGGTTTTAAACCGGCAACACTGCAATACATTTTCACTGGTAATTCACCTGCTGAATCGACACTTGCACTCAGCAATGAAAAAGCGATGCAGACCGCTAAAGCTATTCGCACACTGTTATTTGCCATTGAGCAGGATCACCCCGAAACGCCGGCCACACCACTGACCTCGGAGATGCTTGGCAGCAAATTATCGCTCACCTTCCAGCCGGAAGTGGTGGATCTCTTTATAGGAATTATAGAAGACACATCGACATTTACAACCATTACCGAAAAAAATCTGACTGTCATAATACCGGTGGAATTGGCTGAAAAATACAGCTATATCAAAGGAAGCGGGAGGCTTAGTTGTACAGGTATAATGACTGATAGTGAAAAGAATGCGCTGGGAAGCCTTGACGGAGCCAGTCCGGATTTCGTCAGCGCTGTAAACGAGTTATACAAGATGCCGGAGAATTATATCGGCAGTAATTTCTACGGTCTGTTTGCCGGCGACATGAGTAGCGCCATTGAAAAATTGTTGAACCACCCTGAACAGGTATCTCCCCCAACTCATGAAGAAAAAACGAAATTCGTATATGAAAACTATCTACCCCTTTTGAAGAAAAAACTGCGTGAGGATGTCGTCACTCAACAGATTGCAGATATTATTGGCCTCAGTGAAGTCACAACGGCAGCGCTTATTAAAAAGGATTTGGAGCAACTGATTGAAAACCTTGGGCAAGCAGGTTATTCCGCTGTTTACTTTAAAGACATAATGTTCAGTGCTCCAGGGCTGAAGCGCATAGACAGTGAAATCAATTTCATGTGGAGTGATGATGTGCCTGATCCGCTGATTCCGGCAGACCAGTTCAGCGTAAGATGGGAAGCTTTGGCAGCTCCGCCGGAAAGTGCGGAGTATACACTGGTGGTGGAGGTTCAGCAGGCTGACGAATCCTTCTCCCTGTATGTAGATGATGCGATTATCCTGCAAAAGGCAACAGGTAATACAACGCTTTCATGGGAAGTCGTTGTATCACTCAATGCATCACAATTGTACCATTTTAAACTGGAATACGCTGATATGGCTCAGGAAGCAGGTATCAAACTTTCCTGGAAAACACCGACCACAGCGGTGCAGGTCATTCCCTTTTCCGCGGTTTTTCCTGCTTCTGTCATCAATCATTTTATTGCCGCAACATGCGTTTATCACCGTGCCGCAAAATTCATTTCAGGATTCGAATTGAATGAAGTGGAACTGGATCACCTGATCCTTTTCAGTTCGGATTTCTCAAACATTAATTTTAAGGCGCTGCTTCCGGAACATTGGGTTCGTATCAATGATTATGTAAAACTTCGCAATGCCTTGCCCCGGTCCCAGGCAACGCTGGTGGATGTTTTTGCAGAGGCGAACAAAACTTATCCGGCTCCTGCGTTAAGCACCCTTGAAACCATTTTGAATAAAACTACTGCATGGGATGCAGCCACTATCCATTACCTGATAAACACACATCTTGGTCTGACGATTGATGATTTTAAAAATGAAATCGCACTAAGCAGAATTCATGAGATGATGCGGATCATTTCCAAAACAGGAATATCGGCAGAAATATTGAAAGTTTGGGATCTGCCTGACAGTAGTTTTAATGAACTTGAGAAATGGGACAATTGGAATGAAAAAGCTCAGCTCATCAAACGCATGGTGAAAGCGAAATATGAAGAAGCGGACTGGCTGCAACTGGCTGGTGGCCTGAGTGATAGAGTCCGTGAGAATCAGAAACAGGCGCTTATTCAATACCTGTTGATGCAGTCCGAGCTTCGGGATTGGGGTGTGAAAGACGCCGACAGCCTGTTCGAATATTTCCTCATCGATGTGCAGATGGGCGCATGTATGGATACCTCACGCATCAAACAGGCCAATTCATCGATACAGCTTTTTGTTGCCCGCTGCCTGCTGAACCTGGAGAGTGACCGCACTTCAGGAGAAGAAAAAGGTGTGTCACCGGAATTTATTAGCAAGGAGCGCTGGGAGTGGATGAAAAATTACCGGGTTTGGGAGGCAAACCGTAAGGTCTTTCTCTACCCGGAAAACTGGCTGGAGCCGGAATGGCGCGATGACCGCAGCCCGTTCTTCAAAGAACTGGAATCAGAACTTGTACAAAATGATATTACTGAAAAAAGTGTAGAAAATGCCTTTCGTAATTACCTGGGGAAACTGAATGAAGTAGCCAATCTTGAAGTGTGCGGCATGTATGAGGATACCGATACTGAAATGATTCATGTCTTTGCCCGGACGCACAACATACCATATCAGTACTGCTACCGAACCTGGAACAAATATATGAAATGGTCTGCCTGGGAGAAGGTGCAACTGGATATCCGCAGTGTGGACGATGGTGACAACAGCGGTGTCCATCTTATACCGGTTGTTTGGAAAAAAAGTTTATTCCTTTTCTGGCCGGAGTTTATGGAAAAGCAGGAGGAGGCTGGTGTCGGTTCATTAACTATCCAGGACGCCGCTATGAATACTATTGATAAACTTAAATCAACAAAATACTGGAATATCTATTTGGCCTGGAGCGAATATGTGGATGGTAAATGGACACCGAAGCAGTTGACAAAAGAGTTTATCAGACCATCCATTTTTTATGCAAATGTAAGTAAATATACGTTTCAGGCATTTATAAGCTCAAATAATGAGTTGAGCATTTTGTATGAGCCATTTGACGATAAAAACAGGCAAAAATTTCAGCTTTCTGATATCCGATCAAAAGTAGAAACGCCAATTATTCAACAACTAGTCGCCTATGATCCATATTCTGTATTTGATTTCCAAAAAATTGAGGTTTATTCCCCCTTTGATGTTTTTCAACTTTATTCCAATTACTTCATGAAACATCAGAAAAAATTTAAGCTTAATCTTAAAAACAACACTTATCTCCAAAGTTCCGCCAATCACAAACTGCTCTATTCCCACCAGCACGCCGATTTTGAGTCCACGTTAAAGTATCCCTTCTTCTATCTTCATGAGCATCGCACTTATTTTGTCAGGCCTGTGGATATTCGTGTAGTTAAACTATTGAGAACTCCGGAAAGGTTTAAGCCCGTCGTTATAGATCTGGTGGCAGATGATATTTTGTTGGAACTTGATATACCGCAACCGACGGTGCCGGAGGATTATAAATTAGGTGATATTCTTGTTAATCCTGTTCCTGCTGATGCTGCCATTGCAGAGATTGATGAAACGTTGATGAACAAGTGTAACAATATGGTTACACACCGCAGTTTTAACAACCCTGCTCCTTATGGCAATGTTCCCGCATACGGGGTTATGAAAACCATGAGCAGGCAATCATCACACATGAATATGGCTGACTCTCATAAATTTGCTCAGGCATTTGGTGGTACATCCGCCAAAAACGAACTCGGACATGAAAAAGGCCTGGAGTTTCACACATTCTATCATCCGTTTTCCAGCAAGTACACAAAACGTCTGAATCAGTATGGAATGGAAGGATTGATGACAAGCGATACGTCTATAAAAAGTGACGACGGGGATACATTTAATCATACCTATAAACCGAACTTCAACCGGGGTTTGGTTGTGCCAAGCCCATTAAATTTGGATGATATCCATACGTACTACCAGGAGAACGTCTGCTTCGATGTATATGGCGCCAACAGTATTTACAACTGGGAGCTTTTCTTCCACGCACCACTTTACATCGCTACGCGCCTTAGCAAAAATGGAAAGTTTGCCGAGGCGATGCAATGGTTTCATTACATTTTCGATCCTACAACGGATGAAATGCCGCTGGTTGGCCAGAGCGAAACGTCACGCTATTGGAAAGTGCTTCCGTTTAAAACAACTCCGGTTAAAACCCTGCAAGAATGGTTCGGGGAGTTGAAGCCCAATTCCGATCCCAATTTTGAACCTGCAACTGGCTTCGCCGGGACGATCAACGAATGGCGCGATAAGCCCTTCCGACCGCATCTGGTGGCACGCAACAGACCATTGGCTTACATGAAGCATGTTGTGTTCAAGTATGTGGAAAATCTTGTGGACTGGGGCGATCAGCTTTTCCGCAGAGATACCATGGAAAGCATTAACGAAGCCACACAACTTTATGTGATGGCAAGCCACATTCTGGGCCCGCGTCCGGAGTTTGTTCCAAAACGAGGTAAAATCAAAACAGAAACATACGCTTCGTTGGCGTCAAAACTCGATGATTTTTCAAATGCAGTCGTGCAACTTGAAAATATCTTCCCCTACAGCAGTGGAATTCCCGTAGCGAACAGCGAATACAGCGGAGGACTGCTCGGCATTGGTCCGGCATTATACTTCTGCATACCGAACAATGAAAAACTGCTGACTCATTGGGATACTGTCGCTGACAGGCTCTTCAAGATCCGCCACTGCATGAATATCGATGGTGTGGAGCGGAGGCTTGCGCTCTTTGAACCGCCGATTGACCCGGGCATGTTGATTAAGGCCTTTGCCCAGGGACTGAGCCTGGGCGATATTCTGAGTGATCTCAGCAGCCCGCCGCCCATTTACCGCTTCAGCTTTCTCATCCAGAAGGCAACGGAGTTTTGCGCTGAAGTAAAATCTCTCGGAGCAGCGTTGCTCTCCACGCTGGAGAAGAAAGACAGTGAAGAACTCGGACGCACGCGTGCAACTCACGAAACAACGATACTCAAGATGATGACATCCATCAAGGAGCGTCAATTTCTGGAAGCCAAAGCCGGCAGGGAAAGCCTTTTAAAGTCTCGTGAAACAGCTATCTTTCGTCTGCGGCATTATACGGACCTGTTGGGAAACGACAGCATCACTATTTCCAGTGTACCACAACTATCTTCAAACCTTACTGCTGACAGTCAGCTTCCAGCAGACACCATCATTCCAACTATTGAAACCGATGTGGATGAATCGCTGGTGGATAGTGATGAAAGTGGAGTGAAGTTGATACCAAGGGAAAGTGAAGAATTAGAGCAATCTGAAATTGCCAGTGATTTTCAAGATGCTGCCAATGTGGCAGAAACGATAGGCAGTGCTCTATATTTTATACCAGATTTTACAGTTGCAGCTGAACCCTTCGGCATTGGGGCAAATGTTATAATGGGAGGCAAAAGCATTGGAGCGGCGGCATCTGCGGTTGCTAAGGGGTTGAGTGCAATTGCGACGATGAATCAGTATGACGCCCAAAGGGCAGGAAAGTTAGCTGGTTACATCCGCCGGGAACAAGACTGGACCCTGCAGGTCAATCTTGCAGCCAAAGAGATCATTCAACTGGATAAACAGATTACGGCCTCGGACATTCGTATGCAGTCAGCAAAAATAGAGCTAAAAAACCATTTACAGCAGATAGATAATGCCAAGTATGTGGAGTCGTTCCTCAAAGACAAGTTCACCAACCAGGAGCTTTACCAGTGGATGAAAGAGCAAATCTATGCCGTATACAAACAGAGCTACAACATGGCCTATAATATGGCGAAAAAAGCCGAGAAGGCCTACGTTTATGAGATAGGCAACGACATGGCAAGTTTCATCCAATACGGTTACTGGGATAATTCGTACCAGGGGCTGATGTCAGGAGAAAGACTACATCTCGCGCTTAAGCAGCTTGACAAAGCCTACATAGAGGAGAACAAGCGAGAACTTGAATTAACAAAGCACATTTCGCTTGCTCTGTTGAATCCGCTGGTACTCCAAGAATTGAAGGAAACGGGAAAATGTTTCGTCACTATTCCCGAAGAGTTATTCGACCTCGATTTCCAGGGACATTATTTCAGAAGAATAAAATCCGTGAGTCTTTCAATACCGTGCATTGTGGGGCCGTACAATAGCGTTAACTGTTCGCTCCGGCTTTTGAAAAATACCATCCGCATCAACACATCCATGAATAATGAAGGAAACTATGAACACAATAACGATGAAGGCGTGTGGATAGACGACATGCGTTTCAGGAGCAGCAGTGTTCCGGTAAAATCCATAGCAACGAGTTCAGGTCAAAATGATGCGGGAATGTTTGAGCTCAACTTCCGCGATGAGCGTTATTTGCCCTTTGAAGGCGCAGGTGCCATTAGTGAGTGGAAGATCGAACTGACTACTGACAAAGACCTTCGGCAATTTGATTATTCCACAATTTCTGACATCATTATCAGCCTGAATTACACAGCGAGAGAGGATTTAGGTTTGTTCAGAAAAAAGGCGCTGGAGTATATAAAGAACTTCCTTGTGAATGCCGCTGAACTACGCACCCAGCCGTTGATGCGCATGTTCAGTATGAAACACGAATTCCCAACAGAGTGGCACAGATTCCTATACCCTGCAACTGAAGGTGCGGAACAACTTTTGAGTTTTACTATTGGTAAGGAGCGATTTCCCTTCTTCGCACAAGACAGGAAAATTGTTGTAATGATGATTGAAGTGTTTGCCAAATGCACTCAGGAGGGAGATTATCACATGGTTTTATCTTACATTGACTCCATTGGGGATATTGTTATTTCTCCAGAAGATCTTCCGGATTTAATTGCTTTACCCCAAAACGACACCTATGGCGGGCTGAATAAGGCAACAATAAATGTGAACGATGCAGGACTTAACCTCGAAGCACTGGATATCACAGGGGAAATGAACCTGAAAATGAAGTATAGCACAGCTCCCGATTACACAAGCCTTACTACCGAACCGGGTGAAGTGGAAGATATATTTTTGGTATTTCATTACAAACTGGAAACTGAAAGCTAAGGTAAGCAGTTTGCTTGAGCATTGCGCCTGACCTGACTGAGAAAAGCTTGCGCTTTTCTCCAGTCAGGTCTTCACTCTCTATAGCATAAAGGCCGGCACACGCAGGATTGATGGGTCTGAAAAATCAAATGTATCAGATGTAACCATCACTGAAAAGGGCGCCCCCCACTTTTCTGATAAAGACCGGATTAAACGGGTATCACTGGATCTTGACCGCCCTGTTTTACATTCCACAGGGAACACGACGTCCTGCACATGAAAGATGAAATCAATTTCCTGTCTGCCAACCCTCCAGAATGTCAGGTTTTCATCCATTTCTCTCAGGCGAAGAAACACATCATTTTCTACAATCCTCCCTAATATTTCGGGAAAAATATCCAGAGGCCCATAGCGGTGTGCGGCAAGTGAGGGAGTACTCAGATATACTTTTTTTCCTGTCCTCCCGGATTTTCTTTTGGAACGTGTATAGTTAAAACAGTATTGTACAAGATATCCGGACATCAATGCCTCAGTAAGCCTCTTTAGCCGGCCCACGGAAACCCCGATGTCTCTGGCAAGGGAGTTGTATTCTATTATTTGTCCATATTCACTGGCGTAGATTCCATAAAGCATTTCCAGGTCAACAGGATTTTCACCCCTGAAACGGGCAGGAAGATCGTATCTCAATATCTTTTTTACAACCACCTCTTTAATATACCGACGTCTGGATTCCTCATCATCAAGTTCTTTTAACTGGGGAAAGCCACCCCACCTCAAATAGTCAAGATATGCCCTGGTAAGACGGGACCTGTTCGCCCCGTAAAAAAGGGCTGTTTCAGTGGGAATCTTTCGTACACCAGGATCAATTTTAAACTCAGGCGGAGGTTCAAGACCATTGATCGTCATGTAATCCCTGAAATCAGGTGGGGACAGGCGCAGCATGTCAAGCCGCCCGGCCAGGCTTTCTGCTGATTCCGATTCCAGCAGCAAAGAGGATGAACCGGAAACCACAATAGTAAGCGCGGAATCTCGGTCTAAATACCGTTTAACTATGTCAGACCAACGGGGAACAAGCTGGATTTCATCTAGAAAAATGTATGTCTTCTCCTTGATACGTCCGATGGATTCATCAAGGAAATCCAGAAGATATGCATCCAGCATTCTTTCCAGAACATTATCATCTTTTAAAACAATATCCCGGTCAAACTGGAAGTAGCATATCCTTTTAGCTGGGACACTGTTTGCGGACAACTCCCCCACTAATTGTTTTAGAAGGGTTGTCTTTCCTATTCTCCGCAATCCACCAATTCCTAATGAGAGGGGGCCATCTATCAATTTCAGCATATACCCGAAAACGCGCCGTTTTGGCCACGTCCATTCAGGCAGGGCTTGCCCTTCCCAGTGAGGATTGAATGTATTTATCAGGTAAATCATATTCTCTACCGGTAAAATGCATTTTAGAGTTTGATATTTATCATAAAATGCATTTTAAGGCAAGCTTTTTATCCGTTCCTTAACTGCATTTTGTGAATCCGCAGGAACGACAAATTATGCAGCCCTCTTCATGTGACATTATCCCGCCGCATTCCGGGCAGATACACATCCCTTTTCCATTAACAGCTTGATTCTTTATATTTTTTTGTTATGCTGTACGGGCAGGTCAAGCTTTTATGCTCAACTGAAAAAAGTAAAAATCTATTCATCAGGCAATCAGGAACTACTTGTAATGTCAATAAAAACACAAAGCACTGATGACTATCTCGTTGGTGTCATCTCAGACACGCACGGTCTCTTGAGACCCGAGGCAATCAAAGTTTTCGAAAGTACCGACTTGATTATTCATGCGGGCGACATAGGTAAGCATGAGGTGCTTGAAACTTTGCGAACGGTTAGTCCGGTCTATGCTGTGCGAGGAAACATGGACGTGGACGAATGGGCACTCTACCTCCCTGAAACAGAGGTTGTCAAGATCGGAAAATTCTTGATCTACGTGCTTCATAATACAGATAAACTGGATATAGATCCCGTTGCAGCAGGCTTTAACGCTGTTATATATGGTCATACTCACCTGGTATCTATAGGCAGGAAAAGCAATGTGCTTTTTTTGAACCCGGGTACGGCTGGGCCGTTTAGAGCGCCAATTACAGTTGCTCTGCTTCATCTACGGGGAAGTTCTTTGGATGCGGAATTGATCGAGCTTAATTTGTAACTGGTGTCTTGAAGATTTGAATCAGTTTAGCTTTCAAAATAAAAGATAAGCATTATGCTCATCGAAAAAACGAAAGGATGTCTCTTACCCATTGATTTCACTTATGCGTATCGCAATTCGCACTGGAGAAGATATTTACGGTATTCATTTCTCCGAAAGCTTGATGGGAATGGAGATATAACATGATTGTATTACGTTTGATTTTGAAGAACTGAAGTAACTTCTCGCACGTGGATTAACCTGCTGAAGCATCAATTTGTAGTTGGCCCGAATGCGTCTGGTAAATCAAACCTACTGGATGTTTTTAGATTTTTACGTGATATTGCCAAACCCGAGGGTGGTGGTTTACAGAAAGCAGTTAAAAGCCGCGGCGGTGTGTCAAAAATTCGCAGCCTGGCTGCAAAACGAGATCCGGAAATAATAGTTGAAATCTACCTGGCAGATAGCCCCGATGAGGAACCAATTTGGCATTATGCAATAGGACTGAAACAGGAAACACGAGGTTATCGGCAACCAATTTTGTCATTTGAACGTGTGTCGCAGGGTAAAAAAAGGTTGTTAGACCGACCGGATTCACAAGACAAAGAAGATCCTGAACGATTAAAACAGACATTTTTGGAACAGGTAAATACTAATGCAAAATTTCGTAATATTGCCCGCTATCTGGAGTCTGTAACTTATCTCCACCTTGTACCGCAATTGTTACGTCATGTGGATATCCTTCAAGGCAGACAATTGGAAGATGATCCATTTGGTCAGGGCTTTCTGGATCGGGTTGCGAAATCACAACCACGAACCCAAAAATCTCGTTTGGCAAAAATAGAAAAGGCGCTGAAAATCGCAGTGCCGCAACTGAAACAACTTCAATTCGAAAAAGATGAGTATAGTGGGAGGCCGCATCTTGCAGCGCTGTATTCACATTGGCGGCCTAAGGCAGGGTGGCAGCAGGAAAATCAGTTTTCCGATGGTACATTGCGACTGATTGCACTGCTGTGGTCTTTGCTGGAAGGAGACTATCTGCTGTTGTTAGAAGAAGCGGAGCTGTCGTTAAACGCAGGTATTGTT
>Ga0209013_10003039_pt1 | contig 15049 bp, 4 predicted proteins | sample Cruoilmetagenom2_FD_187291 | JGI IMG/M metagenome (GOLD analysis project Ga0209013, IMG submission 187291) | Oil polluted marine microbial communities from Coal Oil Point, Santa Barbara, California, USA - Sample 2 (SPAdes) (version 2) | ecosystem: Environmental > Aquatic > Marine > Oil seeps ... | reverse complement strand
TAATCCTGTCCTTCTTTCTGGAGGGGAAGATCTGTCACCGTTCCAGGTGTAAAGCCTGTATTGGGTAGAGCCGGGATCCGGATTCTCGCAGCATCTCCAATTCCGTAAATATTGACATTACTCAAGGGATCATAGAACCGCTCAGTAGAGAGGGAATTATGGATGGATTGAGGAGAAGAAAAATCGCCCGCCAAACTTGTCCAGGACAAAGATGCATCATTAGTAATAGTTTGAGTGCTCTTTGTCCGCACATAGGTTGGATCCAGCATGACAACAATCTCGATTACGGAATTAACTCCATTATTCAGGAATTCATCCCACTGAATAAGTATCGTGGGATCGCCAGCAGTTACTATTGCAGTTGGCGCCTGGCCACTTACATGAACTGCTGATTGGAAGATCAAATCAGCGGGGATGATATCTTCAACTTCAACATCAAATGCCGAAGTCTGGCTTCCAGAGGTATGCTCAACAGTCAGTGTGAAAGTCGTGAGCTGTCCCGGATAGAGAGTTATAGGAAAAGCATTTTTAGTCAGGTCCATATCAGGTTCAAGGATATTAACCCCGCTTGCCTGATTCCTTAGAACCCCAGAATCCCAGATCCATTCGGCATCGTTGATCAAGAGAGGAGTGGACCCGCTCTGGTTGCCCAGGCTGTCCAATACAACGACCTGGTAGCGAATGGTCAGGTCAACTGGTGCCGCTCCTGGGTTTGTCAGTGTATCAAAATCAAAGTCCACCTGGCGCCCATCATTATCCGGGCTTCCCGGTAAATCTGTAACTGTCGGGTTCGCACAAATTGATGCGAAATTTCCACCTGCTGCTGTGGTGGTGATACTTCCTGGGGTAATCGATTCGCAGGATACAAACGCCAACCCGCTGTCGAGCGTATCAACCAGGTGTGTATTGGTCATGGAGCCGGACGGAACGGTTAGAACTACTTCATAGGTTAGGATCTCACCGATGGCAACATTTGGAAGAGTGGTTACACCGTGCAGTAGGGCAACCAGGTTCTTATCATTAACCGGGATTCCATCCACATCGTCATCTGTGTTATCAGCCAGATTTCTCTCAGTCACACCGGCTGGTGCAGTTATTGTGGCTGTATTGGTAAGGGTTCCGCTGGCTGAAGCTGAAACCTGGGCAATGACCTGATATTCTATAGATGATCCAGCTGGTAGATCCACTGTATCACTGAAATCTATCGAGGAGCTGCCCATTGCTGTACAACCGGATGCACCAGCATTCTGAGCAAAACACTGCCATTCCCAGGAGTCTATCTCAGCAGGGATTAAGTCTTCCACAACTGCGCCAACTACGTTGCTCGGTGAGGTATTCTCCACCAGCACAGAGTAAGTAAGTGTTACTGCCGGCGAGATGATCGTTACACCATCATCCTTGTTAACTCGCAAATCCGTTTCAGGAGTGGCGATGTCAATATCATTATCAGTATTATCTGCTGGAGTCGGTTCGATCAGACCTGCCGGCATTTCAACAAGGACGATATTTTCCAGATCGGACAATGCAGCCGGATCTGTGTTGGCGGTAACCGTATAGGTAAGTGATTGACCCGCTGCCAGGTTGATGGTGTCGCTAAAATCTGCCGAGGAGCCAGCCACTCCATCACAATTGATAGCTGCAGGTGCCGCAGGATCACAGTCCCAATCCCAGGTATCAACTTCTGGCGGGATCGTATCCGTTACTAATGCGCCGGTAACCTCAATGTTGCCAACATTTTCTACGATGATGGTATAGGTAACACTCTCACCGGGAACATAAGTCGCTGTACCATCATCTTTAGAGATCCTTAATTCAGGATTTGCGATCGTAATCTGTTGAACGTCATTTGTCTCGTAATCATCCACATTCCCTGCAACGCCATCCCCGGAGCGCTCATGTCCATTGCTGGTCTGGATTGATGTCCAGGTGATCTCAACGGTATTGTCGATCAAAGCTCCAATTGCAGGTGTGTTGGGATCGGGAGCGCTGTCTACCGTGGCCTCAAACGTGATCGTCACCACACATCCAGGAGTTGGCGGAGAGTACGGGATTTCATTAATCGTTACATCCAAGATTGTCGCGGTTGATCCCGAGGTATTGAAGCCTGAAGCACAATTCCCCGTACTTGATGTTGTAATATTGGTCAGATCACTCAAACCGGTCGGCAGTGTGTCTGTAATATGAACATTAAAAGCATCAGACCGGCTGTCCTCGCCGGCACCGTCCAGGTCATGGGCTATTTCAAGAGAGTAGGTAATGGTCTGATCTAGACCAGGTGCATCATCGTCAACAGTCTTATCTATTGTCAGGACCGGCTCGATAACGGTAACATCAATTGTTCCGGTTGAGGTTGTGCCGCTCGAATAACGCAGCTCACCTTGATTGGTAAGTATGTCTCCATTCTGGTTTCCAACAATGTTTAACATCCGGACTTCAATCTGTACCTGGAATCGGTTGTTTGTTGGAACGCTGTCGGGATATTCCTCATTTGTGGTTGTATTCCCGAAATTCAGTTCCAAGTCACCACTTGGCAGAATGGTGGCAAGGGGCGGATCGTTCGTGAAGGTGCCATCATAATCTGCTAATAAGCGGCTGCCCGCTTCAGCTGTCGTTGTGATCAGGTTGTAGCTAATAAACGCCAACCCATCCGGAATATCATCATACACCACCATATCCGGCGTTATACCTTCCGGCAGCGTGATAACCAGATCATAGGTGAAACTCTCTCCAATGGCCCATTGACCAGGAGCCTCAACATATTTATCGACTACAGGCGCAGCCAGCGGATGATTGGCGATCCCAGTATCGTAATAATCATCCGGACCACCTGAATCTGTATCGCTGCCATCCCGTTCACCTGTATCGGATCCAGATGCGCCGGGTGTATCCGATCCAGTACCATTCCCTGAAGTGCCAATTAAACCCTCCAGGCTCGTACCCGTTCCAACCGCTGTATTGAGCAGTATAGTACTGGCCGGCACATTATCAACCACGTTTCCCGAAATATTTACAGTAAGATTCATTCCCGGGTCAAGACAGGAGAGGTCTACAGTCAAAACATTGCCACCTGGTGGCAGTGTTTCATTATGAGTAAATACCGCTGAGCCCGCACCGTTCCCCACGCATACTGCTCCCTGTGTTGTGGTTACAGACGAGATGGATAAAGCTTCCAGATAGGTATCAAATGTATCTGTTAGTTTCAAGTCAAAGGCCGTTGCGCTATCATCCCCGGATGATGAATTACTGAATACAATCTGGTATACAATCAAATCCCCCGCATCAAGAGGGGCTGTGGAGACAGATTTGGCGACGGTTATCACAGGTTCAGCAACTCTGACCTCAGCAGTCGTGGATAAACCACCATTCGCACTGCCGTTAATATATACCTGGTGCTGATTGATCAGGGTCTCTCCAGCATCATTCTGATCAGTGGCTGAATTGTGCACCAGGGCGTTGAACTCAATCACCACAAATTCTTGATCAGCGTCACTGTCGTTATTGACCAAATTCCCCAGTTTAAAATACACATCCCTGCCAGGTACTGTAAATACATCGTCCCCATCCTGGGTTGTACTGGGTTCCCTGCTGATATTATTATCCGCCAGGGTGCAGTTGCCCGGATCCATCACTGGTGTGGTTGCATCTGCAGTTGATCCAACCTGGTTACAAGTGGGAGTAGCTGGCGGTAGTGCTGAGAGAATAGCCGGCACTGGCAGACTTCCTGTTGAGCTGGAGGTGATCCCTCCATCGGAAACAAATGCCACTACAGCAGTAGCATCGTTCAGGAATATCATGCCAGCAGGGATCAAATCCAGCACCTGGAAATTTGGGCTGGTTCCTTCTGGAATGGCTGAAACAAGTCTGTAGCGGACAATTTCACCTATGGCCACATTGTCCAGACCACTGACAAGACCAGTATGGTCTTCGGATGTGGTGATGATGTATTTTGTGTTGACCGGGTTGTCGATCAAAACACTGGCAGTAGCGTTGCTGGCATAATCGTCCAAAGCTCCAGATACACCATCCGCACCAGTCCGCTCAACAGAATCAGTGTTATATGTGGATCGGGCAGCCGAACTGAAATCCCCACTCATGCTGGTCCAGGTAGTTATCCCGATATTATCCATCGATAATCCCGGATTGACACAGTAGGCAATCGTACCTGAGATATCAACTGTCGCAGAATCTCCGGGGGCAAAATCGATTGGTGTCCCGGGTGCCCCGTTATATGTTGCGCTTAACTGCCACCCGATTGCATTATCCCCTGTCAAAACAAAAGTGGCCCCGCCGCTCTGGGAATCGATCGCCAGATTAAGGACCGCTGATCCATCCGCCGGATTCGGACACATGGGGAAGTCATCAAGGAATTCCACTTCGAAGGCATCCGTATCCGCCGCGGTGGAAGGATTGATCAAATTGATCGTATAGGAGACTACATCACCAGCATCGCCTGTTGTTGTTGAGTTGGTTGTTCCTGCTGGTGTAAATTTCTCTGTATTCACAACTGGTTCAATCACAGATGCATCTTGCGCATCAGCAGAGGCAACTGAAACATCACCAGAACCATCGTTCATCAAGAAATCAACCTGGTTATCCAGGACCGTACCCGCTTGATTTCCAATCACGTTCAAAACTACTACCTGATAAGTGATCTCTATGCGCTCTTCGGTATTATTATCCCTGTCACTATTTACCAGATCACCCAGATCAAAAACGATATCCTGTCCGTTATTGGTCACCCCGCTGGCTTCTGTTACAGCACAAACATTAGAAAAATCCGTGGTTGATCCAGATCCAAAATCAGTTGAAATTCCCACTGACGTTACAGGATTAGGTGAGACAGCAGCATCACAGGCCAGAAAAGCCAGGCCACCGTCCAGATGGTCAGCCAGCCTGGCGCCGGGGACCTCGCCTTCCGGAACAACGGCTGATATCTGGTAGGTTATCAACTCACCGATTACAACCTCGTAAATATCATTCACAAAATCATCTACATTCGTAACCGAGATGATCTCCGTTTCAACAAGGGTCTTTTCCAACTGAGCAACCACATTCACAGCAGCATCATCCTCCAGATCATCAACGAACTCAAGATGGTCTGGACCACCCTCGGTGCCGGCATAATTGAATACGGTCGCAGTGTTTAAAGCTTGACCGGGAATGACATCCGGCCGGAGGACCAGATCGTAGGTAATTAAAATGATATTATTCCCCAGATTGGGATCATGGGCAGAACAAACACCTTCCAGGGCAGGGTTGGTTTCAACCGGGTCCACCAGCTCGATCCCCTGGTCAAATAATTCCAAACCACAATCATCAGCGTTACCGCTTGCTGTACAGATCGGGTTTGGCCCGCTGAGCTCAACTGATTTGTAGGCGATAGGTCCGGTTCCATCACCATAATAAACCTGTAAATTAAGTTCTGCACCTGTTAATGGGGTCACATAATAGGCTGTGTCAACGATATCTCTGAGCTGGATATCAAAGGCGCCTTTAAGGCTATTGCCCTGGTTTTCGATGGTGATGGCAAAGGTTACCGTATCATCTGCGTCAACACCCCCCAGATCGCTGTCGATCGGGTTTGCATCCAACCCATTTGAGTTGATCGTCCCAGTCCAACGGGGAGCGAAGGTTGAATTCTGAAAATTTACACCTGCAGGTCCTACCTGGGCGGGAGTAAACAACGCACTGATATTGGTATTGCTGGTCCAAACGACTCCTTTGGTTGAGACCAATACTGGCTCATTCAGAACAAACTGAATGATGGCATCCGAGGAACTTGTCCCGGCGTTGGTGCTGCCCTCAAAGGCATGCGCCATATTAGTAAGGTATAGAGCATCTGCAAAGGGATTATTATTGACGATCAGCGAGAAAAGCAGGTCTACAGTAGAAGAAAGATTGCGGGTGTCATCATAGTCCGCGTAATAAATATTGATCTTGTTATTCGGACCATCTACAGTGATAACAGGATCCTGTGTGGGACCGGTATTATTAGTCGAAGCAGAAAGAATCCCTGTTCCCCCACTTATACCATCTGTCATATATTGATAGAAGGTATCCCCGGGAAGCAGTAAGCCAACCACACCGGGATCCGGGATTGTGCCAGCAGTTGAGAAGGTCCAGGCTGGGCCGGCTGCGCCATCATCATCCGGATCGGTGACATCAAAAACAGGCAGCGGGAAGTAATCATCAAAAGTGAGTTCTTCCACATCTGAGGTTAAAAGATCATAAATTAATCTATAAGTGACCTTGTCCCCGGGCTTAATGCGGATCCTGCCCAGGCTATCTTTGTCCCATAAGTTGGAATCGGTGACATCGTTAATGGCGTAAATTGATTTTGCCAATGAATTCCGTCCAATAGCGGCCAAGGCGGTTGCATTATCTGATTCAGATCCCACAACGGCGAATGTGTTGTTATTAAGCACATCGCCGGTCACATCTACAGTATTGCCCAGTTCATCACCCTGGTCCACACTGACATCTCCAGATGGATAATCATCCGCAAATTCATCCAAGATCTGGGTCCGAAAGACGATTGTAGCTGTCGTAGGTCCGGCGCCTGAATCCCCACTGGAAACATAATCGCAGGGAGTAATCATTCCCCCGGCTGGATTTACACATCCTCCTACCATTCTTCCATTTCCGCCCAATTCATCTGATACATTGAATATCAATGTTGTCTCACCTGTCTTGGCAGGTGGAGGTGGAGGTGTCAGAGATGTACATTCAGATCCATCTGAGTCAGGATTCAGCAGGTCCACTGTATAGTCGCAGATCACTGCGTAGTTAGCTGTGTTTAATCCCACAGGACCGTAATCAGCAGGGTTTCCAATGATTTCCAGGGTAGGAACAAAACCAGATGGATCGAGGATATGCTGACCATCGGAGATAATATCGGTTACAACCAGATTATCGAACGAAAAATAATCAGAGATCTGATAAACGATAATATATTCCAGGATCGCACCAGGGGCTGCCTGGTCACTGGCTGGGCCGCCACCGGTTCCTGGTACCACACTCACACTCTTTTGAATGGCAATTGATTTATCCACCAGATTATGAAGTGGTGGGCAGGTTGGGCAGCTGGCATTCGATGTGACCGCTGAGACCGGATCACGGCCGTCGAAGGGTGTCCAGGATGCATCCACCCAGGCGATGTTGTCGGATGTGACATCATCACCAGATGATGGATCGATCACTGGATCGTCATAGAAAGTATCCCCATCCTGGTCGTATAACTCTGGGATATAAAAATCATAGGTAACCACTATTGTTCCGGAACCTGTTGCATAATTTAAGGATAAAGTTCCACCAGGATTCGATGTACTCGGTAGACTGTTAATTGTGTATCCAGGCGTCGTGCTGCCAACATCGATGCCGATATACTGCAGGTTATCCGGAAGTAAATCCTGGATCTCAATATTGGTCAGGGTTTGGCCATCGGCCAGGTCTACGGTCAATATGTACTGGAGGGGGAAATTCGGACCAGAGGAAGTTTCATCCTCAATATTGCCAGGACCAGAATAAGCCTTGGCAAAGGTCATTACCTGAGGCGAAACTGGTGTATCCGGCCAGGTAGTGCTATCAGTTCCATTAGGAACCGCAAAAGGCGCATCACCACAGCACCAATCATCCTCAGGGGTTGCTCCAAACATATATCCACCCCGGGCGTAGATCAGCAAGTCAGGAGTCAGGTCTGCCAGGATGCTCAGGTGGGCATTAACCGTTATATCCAGCTGGGGTTGGCCAGGCACATAGGAGCCAAAGGGTAATCTAATAGAAACAAACTGGTCTCCCGCATTGCCGCAGACATCAACGTAATTTCCCAAAGTATCCCTCAGCCAGGGATGGCTGACACAGCCCCATCCTGTACCCCCTGTATCCGGGAAATATTGAATATCATCTTCTAAGGATGACCCTAGATAACTGGAATCATAATATTCGATTCCATCATCACCATCCTGTCCAGTATAGGGAAAAATCAGATCGATAAATGGCCCATAACCAGGGTCAGAGCCAGTATTCTCGAAACTTACCGTTAAACCAAAATCCTCCCCGATCATCACCGAGGAGGGAATTCCTAAGGAAACGGCCGCATTGGGGACCGAAAGAGGTTTTGCTTCTGCAATTCTGGGAGATGTAGAAATAATGCCTGTTAATAAGACAACAGATACAAGTAAAGTACTCACCCAGCGGATATTAATCCAATGTGACGAATCGCCCCGATCCTGCTTCATTAGCTACCTTTAATGGAAGATTGTGAACTTGGAAAATTATAACATCTTGCAGGCGGTAATAATATAAGGATCTGTAAATAGCCGTTCCCGACATCGCCAACTACAAGAGATCATTATCCCCCCACCCAGAAACACCTTGGGGGGTGTAACATGCTTACATGTATCATGTTACAATTTAGGAGCAATTAATATATTCAAAGTCATAAGGATTAGATTATGAAGAAAGGACTGAAAAGTATAAGAAGCTTTTTTCTACCTCCAGAAGGAACACCTCTCTGGCTGAGATTGGCACCCTACATCTTTCTGGGCATCTTGAGTATCCTGGCCCTGTGGGGAGGCGCCTACGCCTGGGAATATACCAACTCTCCCGAGTTTTGCGGTCAAGCCTGTCATACCATGCCCCCCGAATTTACTTCTTATTTGGCTTCACCCCATGCCCGGGTTGACTGCGTAGATTGCCATATCGGTGAAGGTTTTATTACTGAACGGATAACCCGGAAAGCCGGTGATCTAAAACATGTTTTTGCTTCAGTATTTAAAACTTATGAGTATCCGATCCAGGTCAAACATATGAGACCTGCCAGGGAAACCTGCGAATTATGTCATTTCCCAGAAAAGTTTTCGGACGACAGCCTGAGAGAGATAGTACAGTACAGAAGTGATATCGAAAATTCAAGTTATACAACCTATCTGATCTTAAAAACAGGCGGTGGAAGTGAAAGGACCGGATTGGGACAGGGCATCCACTGGCACATTGAGAACCCGGTATATTTTCTCCCCCTGGATAAGGAGGAGCAGCAAATCCCTTATATCCGGGTTGATAGAGAAGATGGTTCCAGGATTGAATATATCGATATTACAAGTGATATTGATGTCTCCGAGATTAACACTGAAGATTTAGAGGAAATGGATTGTATTACCTGCCATAACCGGATCTCACACCTGGTTTCCTACCCTGAAGACACGATCGATCAATTACTGCAAAGAGGCCTCATTAAAGCAGATATTCCTGAAATCCGAGATATCGCGCTGAAAACCTATTACAAAGAATACACAAGCCTGGAAACAGCGCTGGCTTCGTTTGATCTGTTGGATTATTATTACGAACAAAAATATCCAGGATACTATGCAGAAAATAGGGACAATATCACTCAGGCAATTGATGAATTGAAAACATCCTATAGTAATACCGTATATCCAGATCAGAAATCCGACTGGTCGTCCCATCCCGATAATATCGGTCACGAGACTTCACCCGGTTGTTTCAGGTGCCATGATGGTTCACATTTATCCGAAGAGGGTGAAGCCATTCGTTTGGAATGCAATCTCTGCCACGCTATTCCGGTAGTCGCAGAAGCAGGAGATTTTATGACTGAGATCGAGATCAGCACAGGCCCGGAACCCAAAAATCATCTCAATACCAATTGGATCTCGCTCCACCACCTGGTCTATGAGCCTTCTTGCGCCAGCTGCCACACCCTGGGTGATCCCGGTGGAACCAGCAATTCTTCTTTCTGTTCCAACAGCGCCTGCCACGGCGTAGAATGGGAATATGCCGGATTTGACGCCCCAGCGCTACGAGAAACTCTCCTGGAGCAGCTTCCTGCTCCCCTGCCCACTTCTGCACCTCCAGAAACCCCGCTTGATCCTCAGGATCTCAGTTATACAGATCATATCAGTGAGATCGTGCTTTCCCGCTGTGGTGCCTGCCATGGGGATAGTTCCCAGGCGGGTTTGAACTTCAGCAGCTATGAAAGGTTGATGGCTGGGAATGAGAATGGCCAGGTGATCATTCCCGGTGATCCGTCAGCGAGTTTGATTTTACTCAAAACCGAAGGAGCTGGTTCGCATTTTGCCCAGTTCACAACACAGGAGCGATCCTTGGTTGAGGATTGGATCAAAGCCGGGGTCCGGGAATAATTACTGACAATATCCTGAATAATCAGCCCAAATTGGAGCCCAGGAGGGTTTGAACTCCCCTCCGGGGCGGAGAGATCCCTTTTCATTCTCATTGCGAGGATCCCGAACGAAGTGAGGGAGACAGAAAAATCCTGCTCTTAGATTAATCAGTTGTATTTTAATTCGCAGCTATTATCTCATTCAGATTGCTTCGTAAGCTTCGCTTTCTCGTGATGACATACTCGATAAACAAAATAAAAACCCCCTGCGGTATGCAGGGGGTTTTTTTGTGTCTTAACTCTTTGGACTAGGGCCGAGTGAAACTGCCAGTGCTTCCACCAACTGCCTGGATGCTGTCAATCAAAATCTGTATGACATATCCAGCATTGTGGGCAAATCCTCCCGGGTCTTTGGATGCGTACTGGAAGTTGTACGCCGCTTTGAGGGAATTCGGTGTCCAGGATTTATACGCATTGGGGTAGATCGCTTCACCAGGTCCAGATTCTCCATCACCATCACTATCATTGAAGAAGTAGGGGTAGGCATGGGAATCATAGATCAAGGGAGCGTCAGCTGTACCGGCCGCATAAGATTGGAGGGCAGCATAGAGCGCTTCCTTCAAAGTTGCGATCTCTCCGTAAATACCTTCTTCTACGTCACCGTCTCCATCATAGTCCACGTCAGATTTGCGGATTTCCGTGACATCATTCGCATCACCATGGCAGGTAAAGCAGCTATCAGTCTGTACCTCAAGTTCATGGGCATCATGGCAGTCCGTGCAGGCAGTAAAACCTTCGATATGCTCGAAGTAACCTGCATAGGTCTTGCCTGCGAACTCATATCCACCCTGTGCTTCTGTGCCGTAGCGGGAAGCGCCAGCAGCAAAGTAGTGCACATTGATAAAACCGAGGGTGTCAGAAACCTGATTGGCTCCCAGACCAGTTACTGCTTTATCCACACTTACTGTGGATGAACGTCCCTGGTGGCATGACATACACAGGCCAGATTCATCCTCAGCGCCGACTTCAACAGAAGCCCCACTGGGGAAGGTCACTGACTCCACTGCATACCTGGCCGGCCATTCTTCACCACCATGGCAGGTTTCACACTGGAAACCATTGGAGATATGCTGGGTAACTTCCACACCTTCATTCAGATAAAACGGCAGGCCATCTGCAGAGTGGCAGCGGCTGCAGCTGGCTGAGACTTCGCCATCCTCATCCCAATGGCGGAAAGCTTCTTCAGATCCAGCAAAATGGCCATGATCATCCCTGGCCAGACCTTCAACCATACCAGCATCCAGATCAGCTGTGGAATCATAAAGCAGCTGGATGATGTATTTGCCGCCATGGGCAAAAGCGCCGGGATCTTTCAGTGATACCTGGTAGTTGTAAGCAGCCTGGAGTAATCTTGGCGTCCAGGTAGCGTATTGGTTTCCGTAATTGGCTTCATCTGCTCCAGCTTCGCCATCACCATTTGTATCAATGAAGAAGTATGGGTAAGCATGGCTGTCATAAACGAGAGCAGCTCCAGCAACATCAGCAGCATAAGCTTGAATTGCAGTGTAGAGGACTTCCTGAAGGCCAGAAATCTCAGTGGAGATGCCTTCTTCAATGTCTCCATCACCATCGTAATCGACTGCGGAGCCTTCCATGCGGTATGTGCTGGGTTCACCTTCGCCATGACACATAACGCAGCTGTCCACCTGGACTTCCAGGGTATGGGGGCTGTGGCACTCAATGCAGGTATCAAAGGATTCTACGTGGGCAAAATTACCATCGTAGGTGTTACCAGCATATTCATAACCACCCTTGGCCAGGGTGCCGTATTTGGAAGCGGCTGCAGCATAGTAATGTACATTCCGGAAACCAAGTCCTTCAGTTACAGCATCCAGATCTACATCACCTAATTCTTCAACACCAGTGGTTTCCAGGATCTTGGCGTTAACACTGAACATAGATTCTCGTCCCTGATGGCATTCCATACAGCGGGCCTCATCACCTAAACCAGTTAGCTCAAGACCGGAGGGCATAACCACACTGTCTTTCTTTACAACTTCAGGGTTGTGGCAGGCAGCACATTGCACGCCCATTACATCAACGGCAACAACCTCATTTTCAATGGTACCAACGGCGCTGCCGTCTCCACCATGAAAGTCTACATAACCTGCTGTGGTGTGGCATTTAACACAGCTCGCAGCGACCAGGCCATCTTCTTCCTCATCCCAGTGGCGGAAGGCTTCGGCAGCGCTGTCAGCATGGCCGGAGCCAGCCCAGGCGGCCTCAAAAGGAACCTCTCCCCCCAAAGGTGCAGGGCAGTCGATTTCCGGGCACTCGGGGCAATCCGGGCAATCTGCGGCTGCAGGAGCCTCTCCACCCGAGCAGCTGGCCAGAACCAAAGCTGCTGCTGCCACCACTAATATAATAATAAGATTCTTTCTCATGTTCTCTCCTTTAACTACACAATGGATACCACGGTTAACGATTTCCCTGGATCAAGTTCAGTTTCCTTCAATTTCTAGGTTAATTTCAAAGATAATTGTGTGCCAAGATGCACAATGTGTCATGTGACAATTGTACCCTTGTGACAGGTATCACTTATTGTATTTGCTTATATGTATAATAATTTATTATTATCGATTGGGATTCAAAAAGCAGAACTTATCAGTCAATTTATAGAAAATAACCAACGAGGGTGGAACATTCATACAAAAAAACACCGCTGAGTTTGCGGTGTTTTTGATTTATTTTCCGATTTGATCAGGATCTGATCAGTAGGTCGTTTCGCAGCTGTAATAAGTATCATTCCCTGCGCCGCCATCACAATGATCATTATTTCCTTGTCCACCAATGATCACATCATCTCCCTCTTCCCCAAAAATCCCGGGACCCCAGACCTTGCCTATCTTTTGGCGTTCATTACCTTTCCCCCCCAGTATGCAATCGTCACCCGCCCCACCCCGGATCTCTGCATCTGCTTTATCCGTTCCCAGGATCAGATCATTGGCGCTGGTTCCGGTTTGACCGGCTCCGATATCAACGATATTGGTCAGTGTGATCCCATTACATTCCGAAGGCTTAAGAGTATCCGCAGATGTACCCAACGAGTTTTTATCCGCCCGGGTCACAGGGACCGTATTGGCAGCGGCCACAGCGGATAGTACTGTCACGATGATCACTACAGCGACTCCTGCTATTAAAAATATGGATGCTCTCTGCCAATTTGTTTTCATTTCAACCTACCGCTCAATTATTTCTGCTGTTGATTTTCATCTTTTGTTTCCAGGCTGCTTTCCATCGAAAATGAATATAGGGTAGATCCATCCTGCACAACATATCGATGGGTAGTACCGCTGACTTCATGCATGATCAATGCGCCGTAACGCTCTGCCATTTTGCGCAGATCCTGGAAGGTGGTCATCTCAATCACTGACAATCCTTTAGTTTTCAGGCTGCCTGGTTTAATATCCACTAATAATGGCTGATTCTGCACCCGAATGCGCGATTCAGAGGACTCTTTCCATTCCGAATAGATTCCCCAGGCAGGATAAATCGCTCCAACTAAACTCAGGCCTAATCCAATACCTGCTACCCAGCGCAGAGTCCGGATATGGATTGGTTTGCCAAAGATGAACATCTGATTTTCCACTTCCCTGGTTTGGAAAAGAAATCGTTCCTGCTCAACTTGAAAACCGTCTTCTCCATCTGGCAAACGTAAAACCGTCTGGCCAAGCAGAAAATCCATCCCGGGAGAAAAAGTATCTTCAAATGTATTGCCTCTCACAGATCCTGAGATTGAGACTTCTGGCAGAATGGATAAGGTATAGGCCCTGATCTCATTCCCGGTTTTCAACTCCTTATCCGCTATGAGATCCAGCATCCTGCATATATCCAGCGAGGAGGGTGCCTCGATCGAGGGACCACTAAATTCATAATCCGGGATCAATAAAAAGGATCTGTTCCAGCCATCGGCATCACTTAAGGTGGCCGTCAATCGTATAGTGCCGCTGATATCATTCCGCTCAGTACTGGAAAACTGCATGGAAGATACTTCGTACAAATACACCATGTTCAATTTGCAAGTTAAAAGAGGATAAATTGGATCCCCTGTCTCAACACCCGTCCGATCATATATACCCCCTTCATCACTGGCTGTGTATGAAAAGATTCCCTGATGCTGATATACAACATCATCAGAAATGGTAATTGTCAGCGGGCGGGTAAATACCACTACACCCAGGATAATAGCGGCCAGGGCAATCAACCCTAGACACAATAACAAATCCTGGCGATTGTCTCCCGCAGAACCTTTATTTTGAGATTTCGTCATACGATTTTTCGTTCCTTTTTTACCCCGAACATTCTCCTGGTTCGGAAATAAAAATAATCCGGCAATAATAACTGATATAAAAATAACAAATGAGACAAAATAAACTGGTTTTCGCAAGGTCCTGATCAGATTTCCGGCTCCGGGAATCATGAACCAGTATTTTCCAACAATATCCTCTTGGGTCGGTTGAAAGGAGTCCAGCCAATCGTTATTATCTCCTTTCAGAATGAAGCCATGCTGATCTCGATCAACGATACGGTGAAAAACATAACCAACTTGAGGATGATTATACACAACCTGTTGGTTTACCTGGTAGGAGCCTTGTTTCCTGGCGATCACCAGATCACCCAACTCGATATCAGGTTCCATACTATTTCCACTAATAATGATGTAGGATACTGTTCCTCCCAGCTGGACAGGCCCAAACCCGATCCATAATACCGCGCAAAGAGTTATAAGAATGAAAACTGCTTTCAGGTTTTGGCCAGATGAATTCTTCATACTCAACTTTGGAAAAAAGGGCGAGGTAATTTAGTTTACCACGCCCTTTTTATATCAGATCCAGGGGTTTATCCCTGATCCAT
>Ga0209013_10003038_pt1 | contig 15050 bp, 10 predicted proteins | sample Cruoilmetagenom2_FD_187291 | JGI IMG/M metagenome (GOLD analysis project Ga0209013, IMG submission 187291) | Oil polluted marine microbial communities from Coal Oil Point, Santa Barbara, California, USA - Sample 2 (SPAdes) (version 2) | ecosystem: Environmental > Aquatic > Marine > Oil seeps ... | reverse complement strand
TGGGAGCCAGACTGTGTGAAAACTCGCTTGTTTCTCGTGCCGTGGGGCACGGTCGCAGAAAAACGTCTGTATCCGAGTCGCGCGTCCCATCATTCTCCGATTTTCGACGCAAAGTGGGACGCGTGCCCTTTTTGTTTCCGAAATCTCCACTTTTCACACAGTCTCGAGCGTGCGCGAGATGCGGGCGTGCCATGGGCAGGCCGCAGTCCAAGCCAATCCCCGACTCGCGCGCAGGAAACCAATCGCCCCACCGGCCGTGGCATTTACCTGCTGGCAATATCCTCCAGCTCCTGTACTACACCAGCAGGCAGGCCCTCAACCCGATGGTTGGCCAGCACCTCCCGCACCTCCCGGTTGGCCCGCTCCTGCAACGTGGTCCCTCCGTTGGCCTCCCAGCGCTGATAGTCCAGGCGATCCATGAGTCCCGGAACCCAGTCGTCGCGCACGTGGCGCAGAGTGTGCCTGGTCTCCACAAAGTTGCCATCGGGGCCAATCTCATGGATGAGGTCCAGGGCCAGCGTCTCCTCGCTGATCTCCAACTTGCGCAGATAGCGCCTGAGCCAGCCGATGAGCTCGTCGCAGAAAAGCAGGAACTCGAAGGATCCGGTCATGGCGCAATCCAGGTAACCAACGTCGTGGACCAGGTTGACTCCATTAAGGGCGTTGTCAACGAGCGTCAGCGCAGCCTCAGAGGCTGCCTGGGCATCAAACACCTTGGCATCGCTGCAGCCGCCAATGCCAAAGGTCGGGATCCCATAAGAATGCGCCAGATCCCAGGAAAAGGGGCCCCCATCTGGCGCTGCATATAGGCTGACCATCGAGCGCATGTCCAAACCGCCGCCACCCGGCTCGGCGCGGAGGAAAGGCGAGCCCTCGCGCTTGAGTTGGGACAACACCAGGCCAGCCAACTGCCCGGCGTTGCCCACGGCCAGCGCCCCAGCCACGGTCATGGGCGCCATCGTACCGCGCGACTTGCCGGGGGCATAGATGCTGGGCAGGTTGCGCTCGGCGGCGTACAGCAGCCGCCTCAAGCTCTGATCGTTGTGTTGAAACGCCGAGATGACATTAACATAGTTGATGATGAACGGATAGCGCTCCAGGCTTTCCAGCCCGCCGGATACGGCGGTTGCCATCTCTACGGCGTATACGGTGCTGGACGCCTCCAGGCCAACGAATACGATGGGCTTGGTGCTCTCTTGCAGCATGACGGCCATCTGCCGGCGTTCATAGGTTTCTTCCGGAACGTCCGAGGGCAAGAACATGGACATTATGAAATCAAGGTGCGGCAGGGCATCCGCCAAACGAACAGCCTGGACCACATCGTCCAGAACCGCCTGTCGACGCTGTCCGCTGTCCAGGTCGTAGATGTAGCTGCAATCAGAGCCGGGGCCAAAGTAGCTGCGATAGCCACCCAGAGCCATGGCCCGGCTGCCGGTTTGGTCAAAGACAGTGACGTTCTTGGGCACCGCTCCCACGGCCCACTCTACCAAGTGGGCCGGGATGCGCACCAAGTTGCCATCGGAGACGGTGGCCCCACCTTTCCTGAACAGATCGAGGGCCTCTGGCAGGTGGAATCGCATCCCGGTGCGCCCCATGATCTCCAGGCTGGCCTCGTGGAGCAGGCAGATCTGGTCCTCGGTCAGGCTGCGGAACTGAAAGGGCCGGTACTGGCTGCAGCGGTCATAGACCGCCGGCGTCTGCTGCCTCCTAGGCATACTCGGCCTCCGCCCGCTGGACGATGGCATGCACCGCCCTGGCTGCCTGCTCGGGCAGCGGTTCCGGCTCGTGCTCGTCCAAGATCTCATCTACCCGCTGGGCCGCCCGTTCCTGCAGCGTCTTGGCGCCTCTTGCCTGCCAGCCGTCATGGTTGTCCCGATCCATCAGTGCCGGATACCAGCGCTCTCGGAAGTGTGTCAGCGTGTGCTCGCTGTCGAGGAACTGGCCATCGGGGCCCACCTGGTCGATGAGATCCACGGCCAGCGCCTCGTCGCTGACGTCCACTCCCCGCAGGCTGTGGTCTATCCAGCCCAGAATGTCATCGCATATGGCCAGTTGTGCCAGGGAGTAGCAGAGGCCCGACTCCATGTAGCCCAGATCGTGGACGATATGACCGCCGGTCATGGCTGTCACCATGAGGGTCAACGCCGCCTCGATCCCGGCCTGCTCGTCCAGGCATTTGGAGTCACTGCAGCCGCCCAGGGCGAACATGGGCAGGCCATAGAAGTGGGCCATCGCCTGGGCGATACCCCGCCGGTCGGGTTCCGCATAAGGCTGGACAGTAGTCTTCATGTCCAGCGCCCCAGCGCCCCAGCCAGCCATGACGTAGGGCGCCCCCTCGCGCTTGAGCTGTGCAAGGACCAGGCCAACCAGGGCGCCAACGTTCCAGACGACCTGGCAGCCGGCCACTGTGACAGGGGCCGTCGTGCCACCCTGCCCCACCGGGATGTACAGTGCGGGCAGACCCTTGCCCGCAAGGTACAACAGCTTCTGCAACGCCTCCTGGTTGTGGCGCAGTCCGGTCGTCACATTGATGTAGCAGGCCACGAATGGGTTCAAGCGCAGCGCATCCGCTCCGCCCGCCACCGCTTCCGCCATCTCTATCGCGTCTATGCAACCGGAAAACTCGGTCGTGACAAAGACGATGGGCTTTGTCGTGTGGTTCAGCATGGCCTCCATCTGGTAGCGGTCAGCCACCATCTGCGGCACATCCACCGGCAACACCATGGACATCACAAAGTCGATGTTCGGCAGGGCGTCAGCCAAGGTCATGCCTTCCACAATGTCGTCCAGCACCGGAGCCCGCCGCTCTCCCGTGCGATGATCGATGATATTTAGGCAGTCGGAGCCCGGACCGTAGAAGCTCCGGTAGCCTTCCACCGGCATCACCCGCTCGCCATGCCGGTTGCAGAGCACTACCCGCTTGGGCACGGTGGTGAACGCCTTCTCTACCATCCCCGAGGGGATTCGTACCCGGTTTCCGTCCGACACGTGGGCGCCGGCCTTGGACACCAGATCGATGGCTTCCTGCTCGTATAGCCGGACTCCCGTGCGTTCCATAACCTCCAAGCTAGCAAGGTGGATCTTTTCACACTGCTCGTCCGACATGCGCCGAAAGTGCGCGCTGAGGAACGTCCGGTCGTTCGTGCGAATGCTCACCATGTCTGCCTCCTGTGCAGTTGCAGGGCGCCTGTGCCCTGCTATGACACGAACCTCATGCCTGCCAGTTCCACCTCAGCAGCCGACGCGATCTCGTTGATTCTGCGGTGCGCGTCCTCCGGCAGTGGCGTAGGTTCGTGCGTCGCCAAGATGTCTCGGGCTTTCTGGGTCACGACTTCCTCGTAGGTCTTGCCGCCCTGGCTCGCCCAGGCCTCCGGGCTATCCCGATTCACATACTTGGGCTGCCACAGCTCCTCCTGGAAATGTGTCTTGGTATGCATCACCGTCAAAAAGTGCCCCCCGGGGCCGACTTCACGGATGGTGTCCAGGCCCAGTTTCTCCCGGCTGATGTCAAAGCCCCGCACAATGCGCTTCACATAGCTGATGATCTCGGAGCACATGACGATGGCAGCCGGGTTGCTGAGCAAGCCCTGTCCCAGATAGCCGACGTCGTGGATCAGGTTTGCCCCATCCAGGGCCGCCATCATGGTGCCGATGGCATGCTCCATGGCTGCCTGAGCGTCCAGGGTATGGGCGTCGCTGCCGACGGTCGACCACATTGGCAGCCCGTAATAGTGAAAGACGTCGGCAAAGGCCGAATTGGTCAGTCGCGCATCGGGTGCGCCGTAGCAGATGGTCCCTTTCTGCATGTCCAGGGGAGCGGCCACCACACCGGAGACTATGGGCGCCCCCTTGACCCGGAGCTGGTGCAGTACGATGCCGCTCAGCGCCTCGGAAATGGCCACTACGAGCCCACCGGCCAGCGTCACCGGTATGCTGGCGCCCAGAATGTCACCGGGTGTATAGTTGATGGGGACGCCCTGTTCAGCGCAGAGGAAGAGCTTGCGCACCGCGCCCTGGGAGTGTGTCAGCGGCGCCGTCGGCTCGGAGTAATGGATGAGGAAGGGCTTCTCGCGCAGGGACTGCTCTCCGCCAGCCACCGTTGCGGCCATGTCGATGATGACAGCCAGGTCCTCTTTCCCCGCCGCAGTAAAGAACATCGGCTTGGTCGAGTTCTCCATCATGGCTTTGGCACACTCGATATACATACTGTTGCGGGCAACATCACTGGGCAAGCCGAAGGAAGCGATAAAGTCAATCTCCTGGCAATAGTCAGCAACCCTGGACGCGTTGACTACATCTTGTAGTCTGGATGGCCGCGTCTCCCCGGTCTCCAGGTCCTGCGTGCCGATGAGATCCGTCCCTAGCCCAAAGTGGATGTTTCTACCCTCCAGGCGCATGGCCTCTTCCCCCTGCTGGTCATAGACCGTAATGCGGGAAGGGGCGCTGGCGATGCTGTCTTCCACCAGCCAGTTGGGAATGAGGACGTTGTTGTCTCCTCTCAGCCGGCAGCCGGCGGCTACCAGCAGGTCGATGGCTTCCTGGTCGAGCAATCGAACTCCAACAGTCTCCAGGACCTCCAGGCTGGCATGATGGAGTTCCTTGACCTGGTCCTCTGTCAGAAGCTTGTACTGAGGCACACACTGTGTTCTAAAACCACTGTTCATGTCGTTCAGTCCTCCCCAAGGTAATTGGCCAAAGCTTGGCAGAAAAAAGTCTGATGGCCGCCGATCCTAGTGCCAGTTCACACCACTAACACTGGCATTCTGGTTGCTCGCATCGGGTCCGTGACCCGATGCTAAGTTGCTGAAACGAGCAGAAACCGCCAGGTCACGGACCTGGCTCGAGCAGTGAAAAGCCAAGGTCTGTTCTGTGAAAGGTCACCTAGCCAGGCAAACCCAGACGTTCCGATTGACTGTCCCATCCGCGATCAGCGGGGCATGTCCTCCAACATGCCGAGCAGGGTATCCACTTCCTCGGCGGTACTATAGTGGACCAGGCCGATGCGCAGCAGGCCGCCTTGGTCCTCCAATCCCAGGTGCTCGGTGACGGCCAGGGCGTAAAAATTACCGTTCCAGGCAAAGATGTTGGCCTCGTTCAAGCGTTGGGCGATCTCGTCCGGCGTCAGACCCTCCATAGTGAACGAGACAGTGGGCACCCGCTCGTGGAAACAGGCCGGATCAGTTATGCCATAGATACGCAGATCATCGATCTTTCCCAACCCTGATATCAAGCGTTGGCAAAGCCCCATCTCATAGGCACGGATCGCCGCCAATCCTGCTTTCAGATCCCGGCGCCGGCCCTCAAATCCGGGAAACTGGTCAGCCAAGTCGCTGCCCCACCGCCGGCCCACCGACGCCAAATAGTCCACGGCAGCAGCTGTTCCCGCCATACTCTCGAAGCTCTGGGTACCCGTCTCGAACTTGTGCGGGGGGGCATCGCAAGCGGGGCGCAACTTGTAGGCGGGCAGAGAGTCCAGCAGATCGTAGCGCCCATAGAGCGCGCCATGGTGGGGTCCAAAGAACTTGTAGGCCGAGCAGACGAGAAAGTCGCAACCGATCTCCTGCACGTCGATGGGTCCATGTGGCGCGTAATGTACCGAATCCACGTAAACCCAAGCGCCAACGGCATGACCCAGTTCGACGGCGCGACGCACGTCGTTGATCGTGCCTGTGGCGTTCGAAGCATACCCCAAGGCCACCACTTTGGTCCGAGAGGTGATGGCCGCTTCCAGACCCTCCATATCCAGCCGGCAGTCCTCAGGATCAAAGTCGACGTGGCGGATGACGGCGCCACGCTCCTGCAGCGCCAGCCAGGGCGCAATATTGCCATCGTGGTCCAGGCGTGTGACAACGATCTCGTCGCCCGGGGCGATCGTGCGGCCGATAGCCCGGCTGATACCGAACGTCAAAGTCGTCATGTTCGGACCAAAGATTATCTCATTGGCATCCTCCGCATTCACAAAGTCAGCAACAGCTTCCCGGGCGGCCAAAACCGTCTCATCGGTTCGGTCGCTGTAGAGGAACCCGCCATGGACATTGCTATTGGCTTCGGTGAGGTATCTGGACATCGCCTCGATGACCGAGCCATGAACCTGCGTTCCACCCGGGCCATCGAGGAACATGAGGGGGCGCCCGCCCACAGTCTGTTGAAGCGCCGGAAACTCTGCCCTCAACTCGGAAACAGCTTGTTCATTCAGTGACAAAGATCTCTCTCCTTGTGAAAGTTATGTATACTCAATGCACCAACCAACCCAGATGCTGAAGTCCTTTGACTGCGCATCCCTCCGGCGCTCGCACTCGCCCACGCTCGAAGCTGGTCCAGGTATCTGACACCAGAACGTGGGTAGCGCTCCACAATGGTCGGGAGATGTACGCTCGCCTACTCCTGGCAAGCCTTGAGCGCCTGGTCCAAATCTTCCTTCAAGTCTTCCACGTTCTCGATGCCCACAGACATGCGGAACGTGCCGGGGCTGATGCCAATCTCTGCCAGCTCGTCGTCGCCGAGCCAATGGTGTGTCGTCCGGGCCGGATTGACGACGATTGAGTAGATGTCGCCAAGTGTGGTCGCTGGCAGAATGAGCGCAAGGGCATCCAGAAAGCGGAAGGCCTTGTCCTTGCCGCAGTCAGCGATGTCAAAATTGAGCATGGCCCCGTACCGGCCCTGGGGAAAGAGGCGCCTGGCTGTGTCATGCTGCGGATGGCTCGGCAGGCCGGGATACCGCGCCGTGTCGATTAGCGGATGGCCTTCGAGGAACCGGGCGACCTCCATGGCATTAGCGCACTGCCTCTCCATCCTCAGGACAAAGGTTTTCAGCCCTCGTAGAGCCAGCCAGGCCTCGTTTGGGCCCAGGGTACTTCCCACCTGGATCAACATATCGTGGAGCTTGTCAAAATCCTTGCGATGGCAACTGACCGATCCGGCCAGCACGTCACCGTGACCGGAAAGGAATTTGCTCACGCTGTGGCTCACAAAATCGGCGCCGTGTTCGAAAGGCCTGAACAGATAAGGGGTGGTGAATGTGTTATCGACGACCACTGCGGCCCCGTAGCGATGGGCCATCTCTATCACCACGGGCGCATCAACCACCTTGGTCATTGGGTTGGTGACCACCTCAAAATAGACCACTTTGGGCGGTTCGCGCCTCATGGTGTCCTCCAGCCTGTCCAGGTCGCTGAAATCCATGAGGGTACTGCGCCCGCCCAGGTGGGGAAAGATGTTCTCCACCATGGTATAGACGCTGCCGTACACGTCGCTGGAGCAAAGGATCAATTGATCCTGAGCGGCGCCCGCGGCCAGCAGCGCCAGGTGGCTGGCGGCCATCCCGGAGGAGCAGACGAGGGTGACCTCGGCGCCCTCCAATGTGGACAGCGCCCGTTCCAGCGTCGCGTTAGTGGGCGAACCCCCGCGGCTGTAGACGTAACCCGGCTTCCGGTAATAGACACGGTCGTCCAGGTCATGGGCGCTGTCATAAAAGAAGGTGGTCGAATTGTGGATCGGTGTACTGGAGGTCCAAAAGTACTGCTTTTCCCAACGCTCGCCGGCGTGCAGGGACTGTGTCGCCTGATCCTTGTCGACGTAGCGTTCGTCAGCTCGCCGGTGCTCAGAATGCATCGGTTTGTCAGTATATTCCCGTTTGGCCATCAGAGGTACCTTTCTTTGAGTTTCAAGATCAGGCCAGGGGCACCCACTCGCCAGGGAGGGACGCTCTCCCTGGAAAGAAGGAGCAGCACGAAAGCGAGTTTACCTCTTTCATGCCCCACCAGCCCGCTTACGGATCAAGTCCACAAAGTTGATACTGGGGTCAAAACCAATCACTGTGGGCGCATCGGCGACAAAGTTCGACAGGGGGTTGATGTCATAGTAGTAAACCTGGCCATCCACCTCGTTGACCAGGTACTCTACGCTGCCCAGATCAGCCCTGGACGCCGCGAGGATCCTCACTGCGTCCCGGATGATATCCGGCGGGGGCAGGAAGGCCTCGACTGCCAGATCTGGATTGCCGATGTTACAGCCATCGGCCGGGCAGTAGTTAAAGCTTTCCGGCTCGATAGGCAGACGGATTGCGTAGAGGTAGTCACCATTCAGGATCTCTACGCGGATAATATGCCCCCCCTGTGCCGCCAAATACTCCTGCACCAGGCCGACGTGATCGATGCCCAGATCAAGGACTCCGGCGTCGACAGCCACTGCCAGATCGTCCCGGTGGTCAAACTTGAGGATGCCGGCTCCGCTTCCGCCGACGTTAGGCTTGATCACAATTGGAAAGCGGAGCCCATCAGCGGCCGGCACCGCCTGGAGCGCGTGATGGATCACCCGCGCCCTGGGATAGCGCAAGCCCAGCCGCTCAAAGAGATCCAACTGTAGGGCCTTGGACGCGCCCACGAGGTAGGAACGATAGCCGTTGATCACGTCCGCCCCGATGCTGTCCAGGTAAGCCAGGTATTGCTGGATGTACAGGACAACCTCAGGGTGGCTGTTGTCTGACGGATAGGCACTCACCCGGTTGACGACCAGCGAGTAGGGGTAGCGCCTGACAGCAGGATCGTAGACAAGATCCTGTACATGGAGCCTCTCGTAAGAGACGTTTCGCCGGTCCAGTTCGTCAAAAAGCGGCGCAAACCACTCTGGATGCTCGTAGAGAACAGCTATTGGCGCCTCAGACATGGCCATAATAGTCGCGGTGCACGGCCACCGAATAGGCATAGTCCAGGAGGGTCCCCCAACTAAACACCGGTATGTCGATTTCACGCTGGAGCGCGCGAGCGAATGGCTGCATGCCGGTGCACTCTAGAACCATAGCCCCCATATTGGCATGATCCCGGTGAAAGTCGATGGCCGCGGTTACGAACTCTTTCTCTGCCTTGTCATAGCTTGCCTCGGGCCGGTCGGGACGCACCCCCTCGGTCCACAGATTGTCAAACTCCGGGCAGCCGCCATAGTCTTCGAGCCCGCCCATGACATAGTTGCCCCCTGGCTGAATGCCCACCGCAGCGAGGTGCGCCGGGGTCATAGCCGATCGCAGCGAGGCCAAGAGACCCACCACGCGATTAGGTCCCATGAGCTGCTGCGCCCAAGGTACCTGGAGCAGACTCGACATGAACACCGGCACACCGACGTGGCCGGCGATCTCTTGCTGAAAGTAGGCAAAGTAGCCGCATTCGGCGGCGATAGCCCGGCAGCCCATCCTCTCCAGCTTTCCGGCCGCCCGCTGGATGGGCGCCAGGCAGGGCGACTTGTCCTCCTCGTCTACCAGCGCCACGATGTCCACTCCCTCGGCGATCTCGTACTGGATAGGAAAGGGGAAAGCGCTGGCGTTGCGCACGTCTCCGGGAAAGCCCGGGTAAACATCGTCCAGGATGATGATGCCCAGGCCCATACCATAGCAGCGATGATCCTTCCGAGCCACGATATGGCCGATGCCCGTGTCACGATGCTGGTACATCCTCCCCTCCCGTGCGTCCAGGCAACCGCTGCCTGGGGTTTGCGAACGGATTGCAGAGCCTTATCGAGCGTGTCTCTATCCAGTGCCCTCGGACGGCTGCACAGTATACACCCTCTTTGGAGCCTGTGCAAGGCTGGCTCTAGACGAATATAGCCTCAGCACGCTCACCACTCCGTGTACCAGTTGCTACGCCACACCTGCACAGGATCGCAGGTACAATTGCTGATTCACAGGTCATGCCGGCGATCTTTGACTTTTCCCTAGGACTAGCCTGGCGAGCCGGTTTGATGGAAGCCTCGATTGCTTTTGTGCCGCTGTTGCTGAAGAAAATGTATCAAGCCCCATGAGCACAAACAGCCTGAGCCCTTTGGCCAGGTCAAAGATGTACTGTCGGTAGTAAACCTTGCCCTGAGCGTGGGTCTCTTTCGCCGTTCCGGCCATGCAGTAGGCCGGTGCAGCCTCTCAGGAGCCTGTGCCCATATGTGACGCTCCCGTTTCTGGAGTTACTGACCCAAAGTTCCTACTTTGACCTGTCCCTTTTCCCAGATCGTCTCTCCATCAAGGGTGATGGTTGGCTCCCACATGATGAGGTCATAGTGTAGAGGCGCCTTCACGCGGCCGCCCCCGGCGAAGCTGCTACCGATGCCAATGTGGACGGTGCCCAAAACCCCCTCGTCTTCCAGCATGATCCCCTGCATCCGGCACTTGGGATTGAGGCCTACTCCCAGCTCAGCGATGTTGTAGACGTTGGGGTCGTTGAACTCCTGCAGAGCAGCTTCTAGCTGACGAGCTTGATCCCCTCCTTCTATCTTTGTGATGAACCCCTTCTCCACCGTGAACCGCACGGGTTCTCGCAGGAGACCGATGCCGATGTAGGGGATGCTGGCGTCGGCTACGATGATCCCCTCGGCGCTCCCCTCGACAGGGGCGACGGTAGCCTCAATGTTGGGCACGGCAGAGAATTGGCCGGGAACCACCATGCATGGCATGGCATTGCCCCGCCGGCCGGTCACATCCATGGTCAAATCGGTCCCACCGGTCGAGGTCAAATGCGCTGTCTTGGCTTGACCGAAGCGGGTTGCCACCTCCTCGCATGTGGGCTTCCAGCTGGCGAAATCGGCCTCAATGCCACCGGAGATTAGCATGTCCGGGATAAAGGCAGTCAGCATAATGGCCCTAGCACCGGCAGCCATAGCATCAGAGATGGCTTTAGTGTGAGTGATAGAGATCTTCACGGGGGTGAAGATGACGTCGGCCTGAGCCATAGCGGCGGCGATAGATCGAGGGGGCTCTTGGCCGTCGACCGCCCTAGGGGTCATTATGGCTATGACCGTTTCGGCCCCTCGCTCGTAGGCGGCGGCAGCCAAGGGCTTGGCTACCTCTATCGTCTCCATGTCGGTCACGACCAATACGCTCTCGTCCGGTACCACAGCGGCGCAAGTATCGACGAGGATCTTGGCTCCCTTCATCATCAGGATGTCTCGCATTGTGTCCTCCCTACTACGTATTTGTCACGTCGCAGTCGAATACTAGCAGTCAAAAGCCCCAATTGGAGAAGACTATCTCCCCTCCGATTATTGTCATCTCAACCCTGATCTTTGATATTTCCTCGGGTTTGACCTCTAGCGGATTATCCGATAGGATTGCTATGTCTGCTAGTTTCCCCTCCTCTAATGTCCCTTTCACGTCCTCCTCAAAACTGGCGTATGCCCCGTTTCTTGTGTGGATCTTCAGGGCTTCCATAACGGAGACACTTTCATCTGCATCAATCATCGCGCCATTCTTGGTCTTCCGGGAAACAGCGAAAGATATGCCCAGCAAAGGAGTGGGGTACGCCATGGGTGGTCTGGCTCTTTGTTTAATGGGCACTCTTGGAGAGTCGGACCCCCCGGATACGTTGATTCCTGCCTCGATCAGGGAGTTATAGGCGACTTTCATTACGTTGTCTGGGTATTTGGCGTCAAGCTTGTACACGATCTCAGGTTGAGCCGCCACTATGAGCATCAATTTCCTTGCCCTTTCGAGGATATCCTCGTCGATGTTGTCCGCGTGCTCTATCCTGTGCCGGTGGTCCTGTCTGGGCGTATCTTCCAAGGCTTCTTCGAGAGCGTCTAACGCAATTCTCATCTCTCGGATGTTTGTAGCGTGTATCGAGAGCTGGTAACCTGCGTTATGGGCTCCCTTCACACGTTTTTTGAACTCTGGGCCTGAGATTCTGTCGTCCGCGAACAGCTTGACCATGCCAATCTTCAGCTTCATCGGGAAGGGTTCGGTTCCAATGCCTTCCCGAATATAGTCCCCAAGCTCGATTTCCTTGTTTCTATCGCATCCCAGATACAGTCTCAGCGGGGTTCTGCCGTCACGCACGACGTTCTTGAAGGCTCGAAGTGCGTTTGGAGGTAGCTGCGGGTCATGTACTGATGTTATTCCGGCTTCAACAAGCTTTCTGCTGGCGATTTCAACGGCTAGTTCTAGTTCTGATTCCCGTAGGTAATCAGCCACTGGGTCCAGTGTGGGGATGTTAGCTGCCTCGTACAGCAGTTCCTGCTCATCTACCCTGATTACTCCTGTTTCATCCACATTTTCAAGGGCAAGACTGCTGCAAATGCACATCTTGGAATGTTTTTCTTCCATGTAGACTGGATTATGTGGGAACATCGAGTCCAGTTCCTCCCTGTTGGGCAGAACATCCACCTCGAGCTCGTCGAACCCGTATGCCTTGATCCAGTTTCCTTGAGGTGTATCCTCAGCGGTTTCATCCAGTTTGGCTAGAATCTCTGATTTAGATGTCACCCCACTCAGGTCGATGACTTGCATGCCCAAACCCAGGCTGATGAGGTGGATATGGGAGTCAATGAAGCCTGGGACAACGGTTCTTCCCGCTAGATCGATCACATTCGTGTTTTCGCCCAGCAGAAGTTCTGCTTCATCGTAGTTTCCAACCTTGACCAGTCGCCCTCTTTTGACGGCGAGGGCTGAGGCGAAAGGCTGTTCCTCGTCTAGAGTTATGAAATTCCCGTTGTATAGTAATATATCAGCATGCAATCTCGATCCCTCTCTCATCTCTGATTCTATTACATCAAAACGCAGATTTGGGCAGATCTGTGGCCAAGAGGCCTCATCGGGTAGGCAGACCGCCCCCGGGACGGGGCCTGGAGCGACAGTGAGCCTGTCTCCGGTCCAATGCGATTGCCCTACTAGGCAAAGGTTGCCTCCGCGCGCTCAACCACGGCGTGAACAGCCTGGGCCACCTCCTGGGGCAACGGCTCTGGCTCGTGCTCCCCGAGGATCTTGACCACGCGGTCCACCGCGCGCGCGCCCAGACTCTTGCCTCCAGCGGCCAGCCACTGATCATGGTTGCCACGCTCGAACACGTCCGGATACCAACGCTCGCGAAAGTGCGCCATCGTATGGTCCGTCCCCAAAAAGTCGCCGTCGGGACCTAGCTCGTCGATCAGGTCGAGCGCCAGGGTCTCATCGCTGATCTCGATGGGGCCCATCAGGTGCGAGATCCAGTCCACGATCTCGTTGCAGATGACGAGCTGCGCCAGCGACCCGCACAGACCCGACTCCAAATACCCCAGGTCATGGATCAGATGCGCTCCACCCAGCGTTTCGGCCATCAGGGTCAGGGTGGCCTCGGCCGCTGCCTGCTGATCCACCAACTTGGACTCGCTGCAGCCCCCAATGCCAAACATGGGCAGCCGGTAATGCTGGGCCAGGGCATGGGCCATCCCCTTTGGATCTGGAGCGCAGTAGGGGCTGACCATGGTGCGCATATCCAGCCCCTCGCCACCCCAGCCGGGAATGATATAGGGCGCACCCTCGCGTTTGAGCTGTGAGAGCACCAGGCCGATCAACACCCCGGCGTTGACCAGGACCACGCCAGCCGCGGGAGTAACGGGGCCATTGATGCCACAATCGACCACAGGAATGTACAGCGACGGCAGCCCCTTGCCGGCCAGGAAGAGAAGCTTTTGCAGAGCCTCCTCGTTGTGGCGCAGGCCGCTGGTGACGTTGATATAGCAGGCCGCGTTTGGCCGGAGTTTGAGGGCCTCGGCTCCGCCAGCGACCCGTTCCGCCATCTCGACTGCGTCAACACAACCCGAGAACTCGTTGGTGACATAGACGATGGGTTTGGTCGTGTGGCTGAGCATGGCCTCCATCTGGTAGCGGTCGCTGGTCATGTCGCTCACGTCGGTGGGCAGAAACATCGACATGACAAAGTCAATGTGGGGCAATGCGTCACACGCAACCATGCCATCGACGACATCCTGCAACACCGGCTTGCGGCGCTCTCCGGTCCGATGGTCGATGATGTTTAGGCAGTCGGACCCGGTCCCATAATAGCAGTTTCCCTCCTCCAAGAAGAGGGAAGCTTTGCCGTTGCGGTCGTAGAGTGTCAGCCGCTTGGGTACGGTGCTGAAGGCCTTTTCCACGAGGCCCGCCGGGATGCGCACGAGGTTGCCGTCAGAAACGGATGCCCCGGCCTTTGCCAGGAGGTCGATAGCCTCTTGTTCGTAGAGACGGGCCCCAGTCCGGGCCAGGATCTCAAGGCTTGCGTTGTGCAGTCGTTGGCATTGTTCCGGCGAGATGCGGCTGTACTGAGCTCCACCAAATGCACGGTCGTTGATGCGAATTCTAGTCACTTTTCCAGGTCTCCTTGTTATCGAATTGGTTTTTTGTACCGTAAGCAGCAGTCTTCAGAGCCCCATCAGTGCGGTTTCAGATTGCTGATCTTTGCCCGCCCATTGCTCGCTATAGGTCGGTGACCAGTGGCATAGGCGCTGATACGAGTAGAAACCGCCAGGTCACGGTGCCTGGCTCGAGCCGGGAGAAGCCAAGGTCTGTTTTGTGAACGGTCACTCGGAAGCCTCGTCCCACCACTGCAGCTCCATCTTTTCCAGTTCAGCGGCAAGCTCTGGTGTCAGAGGCTCTGGCCGGTGGTCCTGCAGGATCTGGCGGACCCGGCGATTGGCTGCATCCCCCAGCGACAGGCCGCCGCCGGCCAGCCATTGGTCATGGTTTCCCCGGTTCATGAGCTTGGGGCGCCAGTTCTGCCGGAAGTGACGGACGGTGTGCACCTCACCGAAATAGCTGCCACCGGCGCCCACTTGCTCCATGACGTCCAGGGCCAGTGTCTCGGGTGTGATGGCAATGCCGCCCATGACGGTGCGGATCATGCCAATGAACTCGTCGGTGGCGGCAATCAACTCCAGAGAAGCCGAGTTGGCCGCCTCAGAAAAACCGACGTCGTGTACCAGATTGGCCCCACTCAACGCGGCCATCAAGCAGGACATGGCCGACTCAGCCGCGGCCTGCTGGTCAAAGGCCACCGCGTCCGTGCAGCCAGCCGTACTGAACACCGGTACCTTGAGGTAGCGGGCCATCTCGGTCAGGGCGGCCGACCAAAGGTGCATCTCTGGCGATCCGTAGGACACAAGCGTGGTGGACATGTCGATGATCGTCGGCACTCCACCAAAGATGACCGGCGCCCCGCGTCTCTTCAACTGGGCCATTACCAGGCCGCTCAGCGACTCGGCCAGCAGGCGTCCCATGCCCGGCCAGGCAAAGACCACTTCGGTGATCATTGCCCCACCGATCAACC